>Ga0181552_10000458_pt1 | contig 31453 bp, 25 predicted proteins | sample 011ome_18_FD_130583 | JGI IMG/M metagenome (GOLD analysis project Ga0181552, IMG submission 130583) | Coastal salt marsh microbial communities from the Groves Creek Marsh, Skidaway Island, Georgia - 011501BT metaG (megahit assembly) | ecosystem: Environmental > Aquatic > Marine > Intertidal...
CGCCGCGACGAGGTCCACCAGCGCGTACGCGCACGAACACACCCACACGCGCGCGTCCGCGCCGCGTCTACGACGGCTGCCGCGTCCGTCGCGCTGTGTCGCGTGCAAATCTTAGACTGAACATTATGAGTCCCCACCTCCCTAGTCATGATTGGTCAATTGGTTCAAAATTTTGAACACTTGCACTTCTTATCTGTCCATCGTCGCACCATCGCGTGCCCAGAGCGCGCCGCGCGACGCCCCGTTCGCGCCTCGCACGCCTCGCCCACGCGCGACGTATTATTCCAACTGCATCGTCGCTCCACCATGCGCACCGTGGACATCATCGACGCCACCGAGGCGAAAAGATTACTCCTCGGCGGCGGCACGCGATTTCTGTGCGCATCGAGCGACGCGGCGTTCGGCGACGCCGTCGAGCGCGCGCGAGACGGTGCGTCGGACGGCAGCGATGTGAACGGATCGAGCGCAAAAGATGCGTTCGATGACGCGCGCGTGCCCGGGGCGGTGTTCTATGACCACGATGCGGTGTGCGATTTATCGTCGCCGCTGCCGCGCGCGTTTCCCACGCGGACGACGTTTGCGCGCACGTGCGGGGCGGTGCTGGGCGTGCGCGCGAGCGATGACGTGGTGATTTACGCGAGAGATGCGAAGGATTACGCGGCGCATTACGCGGCGCACGTGTTCGTGGAGTACGCCCATCGTGGGCGCGTGTGCGTGCTTGAAGGTGGATTTGAGGGCTGGGTGGCAAGCGGCGGCGAGCTCGAGCTCGGGACGGAAAACGTGCGCGAGTACGCGAGCGTGAAGTATGACGACGGTGAATCGATGCGCGGTGGGTATGATAATGATGTGAAGAGCGGTATTATCGATGCCATGGATGCGTTAGTGAACTTGTCGACGCAGAGATTACAGATTTTGGATTGTCGTCGACGCGAGGTGTTTGAAGGCATGGCTCGGGATTCGACGCGATTACGGATTCAAGGGCGCGTGATATCGTTCGATGGGTTTCGAGAAGGGCATATTCCTGGGGCGAAAAATGTGCCGTACGACGCGCTGTTCGATGTGCGCGATGGAGATTTGGAAAAGGTGTTTGTTGACGCGGGATTGGATTTGTCGATGCCCGTCGCCGTCGTGGGGACAGGCGGCGTTGATGCGTCGCCGATGGTGGCTTTTGCGTTACGACGCGCCGGCTGCACGGCACTGGTCGTGCGCAACGGGATGGCTGCGTGGTGCACGGCGCAAGGGGGATCGTATCCAATGTCGGTGGCGAATTCCTCCCCACACGCGTCGCACAACGAAAAGCGTCTCATCGTGTGGGCTGTGACGCGCTCGCGATCTACCGCGCTCGAGCGATCGGTATCGATGCACTCTGAAGGTATGGTGATGCATGAGTTGCTCACAGAGCCGTATTTAAAGGAGAACAACCAGCCCAACTATAAGAAGATTGTCGACGGCCAACACGAGAACAACGTCGCGAGCAGCGGATGTTCGTATGCAACGATGCTCGAAGTCATGACGGCGGATTACAGCGCGCAAGGCCGACCATTCTTTTTTACGAAGGAGCTCACGTGCTATTTCGATTTGGCGCAAATCCAATCGTCTTGGCTGCACCGATTCACGCACGTTGTGTTGATTCGCGATCCGCTTGCGGCGTTGCAATCCTTCTACCGCGTCGCCATCGAAGGCGCCGAGTCGAGCAGTTACTTCGATCCCAACGAAGCTGGTTTCGTCGAAGCGTTTGGCATCGTCAACGCGTTGAAGCGCATCAACGCCAAGGTGTTGGTCATCGATGCTGATAAAGACGTCGTGGAAAATTCTGAAAAGACCATGAAGGCCATTTGCGCGCACGCCTCCGTAAAGTTCGAAGGCTCCATGATGTCGTGGAAAGCTAAAGAGCTCACGACATGGGAGAAGTTTCGTGGTTGGCACCATGACGCGTCGAAATCTACCGGTTTCAAAGCGGTGGATAAGCCTCCAATTGAATTGCCTCAATTAGTGTACGACGAGGCGAAGAAGAATAAGCCGTATTACGAAGCATGCGCTTGGGAGTCCAAGCGCATCGCCGAGCAATGGCCCATTCTCCGCCAAGTCGCTCAAAGTGACTTACGATTCTCCGTCATTGTCTGCGCGTCCGAAGATGGTGCGAACGACATGTTCTCTCGCCTCGCCGCCGCTCGCATGGACAACGTCGCCATATACGAGTTCAAGCCTCTCGAGCTTAATGAAGCATTAAGCAAGTGTCCATACATGTTTGACGAACCTGTCGTACTCATCGGCACGCGCACCGCCACTATTTATATGGCTGAGGCTTTGCGCGATCGTCAAAAGTCTGGCAAGTGCGCAGTACTCCGCGTGTTGTGCGTCGACAGCGTGCACCACCAAGTGCATCCTTCAGGCTTCAAGCACACGTGGGTGCCAGAAGAGAATCTTAAGGATCAATCATTTATGAACGAAGTGTTGCACACATTGGTAGACGACATGAAGACTGCGCAAGGAGAAAGCGCGCGAGCGATGGAAGTGATGAATGCTACCGCAGCGTCCACTTCTGACATCGAGATGCACTGGCGTTCTGGTTTATTACACAAGCTTCAAGAGTTGCCATCGAACGCACCGTGTGTGACTGATGGTTCAAATTCATACACCTTACGTCAAATTTATTCGCGTGCTTTGCACGTGGCGAAGCAGCTCGAGAGTTTCGGAGCTGTGAATAGCCGAGTCGGTTTGTTTGTCCTCGCCGACGCCTCGAGCGTGTGGGCTGCGATGGGTTCGCTCTTGTGTGAATCTGTGTTTTGTGAAATCCCTGCGTGGTATCGAGGTAACGATCTCGAACGCGTGTTGCGATTGAACGAGTCCAAGGCTATCATCGTGTCTCGCGGCTTGCTTGAATTTGTTCCCGAGCAATTCAAAAAGTTGGTCATCGTGCTCGAAGACATTCCAGTGTCGCCAGACATTAGCAACGAGATTCATCCCGCGCTCATGCGTCCAGATACCCCGAACGCGCCTGGATTTTCTGTGCTCACCAGTGGTACTACCGGTGTGAGTAAAATTTTGATTTGCCCGCAAAGCGCCCTCACGGATTCCGTGGGCGTCATTGGGCCAAACATGCGCGGCGGCGACATCATGGGCTCGTTTTGGATTTACTATTACTTTTTCATCCCGCTTTTGGCTGGGCGAACGTTGAGTATTATTCCCAACGAATTCTTCCTCAAGCCGCGCGATTTGGTGCATTATATCAAAGGCCAGAAGATGACAATGTTGTATTTCAGCCCGTCAATCTTGGAAAGTTGTTTGTTACACGTACCGCCTGAAGAATTTTCAGAGGCGATGCGCGACGTGCACACAATATTGACAACGGGCGAGCGCGTGAGGAAAGAAACTCGAGTACTTTTGACTGAGCGTTTACCGCGCACTAGATGGACGAATGTGTACAGTACGAATGAAACTGGCGACCTCGCACTCTCTGAGATTGATTCGTTTTATTTACGCCAAGGCACGCAGATGCGAGTGTTGAATGACGCTGGCGAATACGTCGCCCGAGGTGCCGTGGGCCAGCTTCACGTCAAAAAGAGTGGTTTACTGAATGGATATTACACGGATTCCGGACACGTGGCGATTGATGGTGACTTTTACCCCACGGGTGACCTCGTGCGTTGGCTTGGATCAAACCAGATTACGTTTGAGAGCCGACAGTCCTCTGCATACGTCAAAATCCGCGGTTTCAAGGTTTCGCCCACGATGGTGCAAGAAGTCTTGCTCAAACTTCGCGGAATCAAGTCGGCAATCATTAGCACGGTGGGCGAATCTGACATTGATCAACAACTCGTTGCTGGCGTCGCCTTTGAATCCGGCACGAGCTTGAAGGAAGCTGAATTGCGTGCACACATGGCTGCGCACACGCCGAGATACATGATCCCGAGTGCGTTCTATGAATTAGACTCGAAAGTCACCACGGCCTCGAGCGGTAAAGTTGTCAAGCTCAAAGTTGACAACTTGCGTAGAATTTCTGACACCGAAGTCAGTGAGCTCACGGAGAAGGAAGAGGAAGTCGCCAGTGTGTGGCGCCAAGTATTGGCCGAACCATCGAAAAACTTCTCACCATCCCAAAGCTTCTTTGATTTTGGTGGTAGTTTGAAGTTTGTTGAACTCGCTGGCGCACTTTCCAAGCAGTGGGGCGTGACCGTCACCGTTGCCGAAGTGATCGCGAAACCGACACTGAAAGAAATGGCAATCTTGTCCACGGAAACTGAGCAAGCGCAATTCGATCCAACGGCGGAGGCGGCAAAGTATGACTTCTCCAAGTTTACGAAAGTCACTTCGAAGGCTCGATCTGGTAAGGCGAAGGTTTTGCTCACCGGGGCGACGGGATATCTTGGTGCGTACCTCTTGAAGGAGCTCGCTGAAAACGAAAGCGTTGAAACTGTTTACGCAGTCGTGCGCGCCAAAGATGAATCCCGCGCTATGCAGCGCGTGGTGGATGTATACACCAAGCGTGGACTTGAGTTTAGCGACAACGTTAAGTCGAAGACGGTGTTTGTATGCGGTGATATGTCTCAACAGGCGTACGGTATTCCGGAAGCCAAGCTCAGCGAATTCTTACCGAACATTGATATCGTCATCAGCGGAGGTGCAGAGGTGAATATGGTGAAATCGTACTCGGCATTAGAGGAAGTTAACGTTGGAGGTACGTTCAACGGGCTTGAACTCGCGGCGAAGGCGAACGCCAAGCACGTATTGATCTCCACTCAGTTGCCGCTTCCGGGCGAGACGCCTACGGGATACCGTCGAAGCAAGGAGGTGGCTGAATTGTTGTGTGCGCGCGCGCAAACTGAAGTTGGTATTGAATCTGCGGTGTTGTTGTTTGGTGATATCAACATTTCCCGTACTCCGGGCTCTTTGGCGCCCGACGACGACTACATCGTCATTTTCCTTCGCGCCTGCCTCACCACTGGTTTCTTCCCCAAGACGGATTGGGCGGTGAGTATTTTATGCATCGACGATTGTGTCAAGATGATTTCTTCGCTTTCCTTGGATGGCGCGCTCGATCGCTACGCGTTCGATGGCGTCGCGCGTGAAGTGAAGGGTAAGTTGATCGATTTCTCCAAGCTTTGCGACTGGCTCTCCGTCGAGCAACCGCTCACGATGTGCTCCTACGAAGGTTGGATGAATGTAATCAAGGCTGGTGCCGCTGAGGGTAAGGAGAAGCTTCAGCGAGTATTGCTTACGATTGATGCCATGGAAGTCGAGCTTAAGGCTGAGGGTGAGCACTTCCGCAGCGGTGCGCCGGATGACACCTTGTACGGCGTCGACGATGTGTGGGCGCAATCCTTAGTCAGCGCCTTGATTGGCGAAACCGTGGATAGTGTGGAAATCGATGAACGCGACATGACTGTTGGTTACGCCGCATTAGCGCAAGGTGAGGATTTGACGCCATTCAAGTACAAGTTGCCCGACATGACGCCGACGTCTGTCGAAGTCAAGGTTGAATTCTGCGGCTTGTGTGGCTCTGATGATCACTTGATTGTTGGTGACTATGGCGAGTACGCTGTGTGGCCGCAAGTGTGTGGGCACGAGGTTGTGGGTACTGTCACCGCTGTTGGCAATGCCGTATCGACATTGAAGCCTGGGCAACGCGTCGGCGTCGGCTGGCAAAGCGCCTCGTGCCACGACTGCGAATGGTGCGCTCGCGGAGATGAGCAATTATGCTCGCAAGTCGGATGCACGTGCTGCGAAGGTAACAAAGGTGGTTTCGCCGATAGAATGCGCATCAGCGATTCAGCGTTCTGCTACAAGATCCCCGACGGCTTGGCTTCCGCTGAAGTCGCCCCGTTGTTATGCGGCGGGCAAACCGTTTGGACTCCGTTGAGCGAGCAAACCAAATCCAGCGACCGCATCGGCGTGCTCGGCTTGGGCGGCCTCGGTCACATGGCGATTAAATTCGCCAAGGCTCTCGGTCGAGAAGTCACTGCGATTTCATCGTCTCCGTCCAAGAAGCAAGATGCGCTTTCGCACGGCGCATCAAAGTTTTTGGTGCACACCAACGACGATGAAATGGCGGCGGCGGCGCAATCGCTCGATTTCATCTTGGTCACTATCGCTACGAACAAAGAAGTTGACTTCTCCAAGTTTTTCCCACTTTTGCGTCCACGTGGTACGATTTGCTTTGTTGGCATGTGCCCTCCGATTACCGCCGACGTCTTCACCTTGGGCTTCACAATGAATAACATCACGACGAGTAACACGGGTGGTAAGAAAGACATGGTGAACATGCTCGAGTTTTGCGCTCGTCACAACATTGGCGCCAGCGTCGCGGTGACGCCTTTGAGTAAAATTAATGATGCCGTTACGGCGTTGCGCTCTGGTGAGTCCCACTTCAGACACGTCTTGTCGAATGACTTTGGGCAAGTGCCGCTCTCGAGCGGTTTCTTGAATCGCAACGGCGCTTAAAATAAAATGTCACATAACACACGTAGTAGCACACACATACACATAACACGAGTTGAATAAATACTTTAGCGTTGTGATTATTACAGATGAACCATCGCGAGATCGTCGTTTATTGCTTTTGTACACTTTTGCTTTTCTCCGGAGACGCCTTGAATGCAAAATCATTTGATAACGACCCCGAGCGTGAATGATTTCCGACCCGTTCCGGATTCTTTTTGAATTTCACCTTGCGACGACGTCTGTCACGATGACTCGTAATAGTGGCCATGAAATTCTTGTGCTGCATGCGTTCAAGAATGCCAATGCCGAGGGGATTATAAATGTGATAAATGGGTGCTGGCGCATCCCACCATGTGGCGAGCGCCGTTCGGCACGCCTCGGGAAATTGTTTCTCACCCGTGGAGACGATGATTTCTGACTTTGAAGAAACCACGAGCACGGGCTCATGTGGTTCCATCGCGTGCGTCAACGCTAGCGCTCGCGCGTGAATGATCACTGTGCGTGGCACTTCATCGTCGTAATCTGGCTCTTCGTTGTCATCCACCTTTAAAATTTCATCCGAGTCGCGAGCAATGTACTCGCGTAAAATTGTCGTCAGATTCGCGATGGCGTCAAAATGCATCCCATCAACTAACGCATCGATGATGAGCACTTGTGGCCGTTGCAACAACGCCCGCACGAGTCCAATCTTGAAATACTCGGCTTCATCACACACCGGCGTCAACGAATCCATCGCCACGGTTGCCCAATTGTGTTTGTACTCGCGGCCGATGATGCTCGGACGAATGCCCACGTACTCGCATAAACACCACACGTACTCTTGCGTGAGACTTTGAATTCGCTTCCGTATAGCCATACCGGCTTTGGAGTGTTGTGGATAACTTGTCCCGGAGAACATCAAACCAACCGTGAGATTCACCCACAGCGATTCATTCAAAATAATGTCGCTAAATTCACCCGACACGCGCACGACGGTACGAAACGCTGGATTAATCCCCGCAACACCGTGTCGAGACACATCCGTACCCATGATGACATTTACCAGCGTCCCCGACATTCCTCCGTGCGTCTTTCGAATGCCTATAAATCCGCCCGAGGGAAGTTTATCGATAATTTCTCCGGTGCCTTCGCGAATCATATTCATGCGCTCGATGATGTACTTGGCTTTGCGATTGACGTCGACGAACACCACCGACGCGTCTCTGATTTGAAACACAAACGTGTGTGGATTTCGAGCACCATCGTAAGTGACGATTCGCGCATCGTGTTTACGATGCGCCGGCGCATCGTGCGGCTCGATTAAATATATCGACTCCAGACGCTTTGCGTGACTCGACTTGTAATTGAGCAAAAACGACAAGTGCGCGATTTTCGCCGCGCTGGCGAGCATGACGGCAAAATCTCGAGCCATCATGATGATGGCGCTTCCGAGTTGCAACACTGACGTGACGAGTGCGACGTATCCGCCGACGCTGATGCCGTACGCGGGAATAATGACGGGCGCCAAGCAATACGCGATGGCCACCATGACGCACAAGAGCGAACGGAGAAACCACGTTTGAAAAAAGTCTTGGTACCATCTGAGGAAAATGCCACCGTCGACAAACAACCAAGTTTTTGCGTACTGGTTATCAGAAACGTGCTGCGCCATGCGAGATTCTCGAATCAAACGGTTGTTTCGATAGATATGGTGATTGCCCATGAAGACCATTTCCTCCAACTTTTCTTCGGTGAAGCCGGCGCGCAAAATGCGCGTCGCCCGGGACGCGCAAAACATCGCCGTGAAGAGGAGTGACGCGACAATCAGCGCTCCCATGAGCTGAGCCATTTCTGGTTGTTCCTTGAAAGTGTACAAAATGAATATAGCCGAGCCAATGACGCGATAGAGCGAACTGGTTTGGTCTTGAAATGTAAACCATAAATCTGTGCGCACGACGCGAACGTCAGACGTCGCGGAGACGCGAAAGAGCGACTCCGCGCTTCCTAAGCTGTCGATATCGCACGCGGTCATAGAAGAATACTTTTTCGTCAATAATGACTCAAAGTGCGTCGACAGATCAAATCCACCGCTCCAAAAGTGCAGCACGGTGTGAAAACGAAACAATTCAATGCCGACAAAGACGAGCGCGCACAACAACGCCCAATCAATGCGCTGATTGATAAACCCGTAGTTGACCAAGTACGTAAACGTAATCGACCACACAAAAGTCTCCAGTGCAGCTCTTATAAATAGCACAGCTTGAAATCGCCAGATAAGAGACTTTACCGTGGGCACGCGTAGGCACTCCAGCAGAAACGCCTTCATGAGCCGAGCGATTTTTTTAAAGCTTGAAAACTCATGTAATTTCCCCTCAAAGCCGTTCGGAAACGACGTCATGGATTGAATGTACACCACACACACTTCAATGGGAAATACTCGCGCTGGAAACAGGGCATCAGCAACCTCGACGATGCACATTACGAATTTTCGTTCTGGCGCAAAGTGCGGATCAAACGTGAGCCCGAGTCGAAACGTCATCGAACGCTCGCCCGCGAGCACGCGTACTCGAATTTTTGTCGACGATATCGTCGCCACGCGCGCTTCGGGCGTTGCAAACCCATACTGCGTGTCGTACATCGGCGCATCGGGAAGTGTAAAGTGCGTCAATAACTTGGCGTCGCGACTGAAAAATTCAATATCTGCGTGCGCTTCGTCGTTGTTATTCCCGCTTCGAATGACAGTGATGTCAACAAAGCTTTCGTCGTCGCCGACTCGTAAGACATTCGTGGTGAATGAAACCTTTGGCGTCTTTAAAGGAATTTCCGCGCGTTTATTAACCATGAGCACGGCTGTTTTTAGCTCCCGCAGCACTTCGTCGTGGCAAAAGACGGGCTGATGATCCAAGCGGTCAAGCGTCTCTCTGACTTTATTCGCTTGAGAAATGTTGTACGAGCCTGGAGCAAATGCGCGCTGACGATGTACGTACACGTACACGAGCGCAATGCCGAGTGTGCATATGGCTCCAATTAATACAGAGTACACCATCGTCACAGGATTCACGTACGGCTCCCATGCATCGCGATTGAGTTTTAGCCAGGCGCACGCGACGTCGTACTCGTCTAAACTTGCGTCTTCGGCAAGCATCGAATTCATCAGCCTTAAATCGCTCGATTGAAACGTCCAACTCTCAAGCATGGTGTATGCATCGAGGAAACGCCCGCGATTTTGTGTGTACCCGCCGATTTCGATAGTTTCGAATGGAAAATCACACGCCGCTGCGGCGTTGCCGGATTGAAACGAAAAAGCATCGCTGCCGCTAGCGTAGGATGAAAATCCATCGCAATAATTTGCGTCTTGCATGGATACGCGCATGTACGACGCAAACGACACCAATCCAGCGGGTTCGCTGCTTTGAAATAATACAGGCGTGCCCGCGGCGAGCGCGGTGCTGATGAGCGTCGCGACGTCGCCGTAGACGATTTCGATTGGCAAACCCGACAGCGTCACGCGTGCCTCATTCGCCCCATGCAAATCCTCTGCATTCGCCACCAATAATGCTATACAATTCGGTACCGCTCCTGCACCGACGCACCTAGTTGTATCACCTAGTCTATACGCTAATCTTGAACAGCATTGCGCGACGGGAGATTGCCACGCGCCCGTCGCGCAATCGAGCACGCCTCCGAAACGCTCGACGCTCGACGCTCCCGCGCACGGCGTCGTCAATTCTAAATTCGTCGATGGCAACTCACTGGCGAGCATCAACCTCGCCGTCGGTGCTGCCGTCGCATCAAACGCCCCCGACGCGCTCAACGACGTCAACGTCGACCACGCCGACGACGCCGCGCTCGCGTCCACAAACCATCCCTGCCTCGACACCACGCCAGTTTTCCCCAATATATCCAACGCCCTCGCACCCGCCTTTGTGCTTTGTGCCATCGCCCACGTGCGTCCAACGCTTCCATCTTCCGGTCGCAGCATGACATCAAACGTGCTCTCGCCCGAGGCGACGCTCGCGTATCGCCGACTGCTCGCGCCGTCAAACGCCGACGTCCCAGTCCTCGTCCCGTCGTACGCGTACGTCTCCACCTCGTACCCAAGTTTCTCCTCGAGCAGTATCCGCACCGCCGTCGTCAATAATCGATGTGACGCATCATCCGTGGCGTTCTAGCGCCCCGAGCACACCCGCACACACAGCGCACGCACGCGCGTCAGTCGCCCCGCGAAAAAGCCCAGTCAGCGAAAAAGCACCACAACGACACAAACAACGCCGCAACACGCGCGCACGCACCTCCAACCGAATCGCCCGACGCATGAACGCAGGCACATTCTTCGCCTCGTACACCTCATCGCGCGCGAAACACGCCGCGGCGCACGCGCGCGCCGCAAACGCGCACGCGAGAACCGCCGCCAGGCGCACGACGCGCCCCCGCGTCATCGTTCGGCGCCGCGCCGCGCGCGTCTCGCGCACCGAACCGCGCGACGCGCGCGACGGCGACAAACCCACCACATCGTGCATCATCCGCACCGCGCGCGCGCACCGCGCGAGCGCACACCGCGCGCGACGCTCGCGCAACGTTCGCGCGACGCGTTTTGGCGCGCGGACCGACCGCGTGATATGAAAAGACACCCTCCGTCGGTCCATCGATCGATATGACGCGTCGATCGATGTGTGCTTTGATCGATCACGTCCATCGATCGAATTGGGCGAATGCGTGGCTTCGAATGTCCGAATATCCAACCGACGGCACCGGATCGCGTTCGCCTGCATCGCCGCCACAGTCGCCGTCGCCGTGGATGTCATCCGATGACGCGCGCGCTCCGCCGTCGTCGCGCGTGGTCGTCTTCGATGTCCCCGTGCGCGCGCTGCAGCGCGGATTCTCCTTCGCGCGCGCCAACGCGGCGAAGCAGCTGGATGTCATTCGCGCCATTCCTGGGGATGTGAAGCGCGCGCGAAAGCGGTTGCGCGAGCGACGACGGACGCGCAAGGGCGCGGCGGCGTCGAGACGGATGCGGGCGATGGTGCATCGAGGGAACCGCATCGGTGCGCGCGAGGATGATGAGACGACGAATCATTTGGGGCTGTGTTTGCAGATTGGGTTGGCGGTGGCGTGCGATGCGTCGGAGGACGCGGCGACGCGCGAGCTTATGGCGTCGTCTGTGGAGCACGGTGGGCGAGTGAGGTGTCGTAGGGTGGTGTGTGACGTGGTGTCGCAAAAATTGGCGGATGGGGGCGAGGCGACGCCGAGTTTTACGTTTATCGTTGACGCTCCGGAGGCGTTTGCGGCGGTTCGGGACGCGTGGGGGATGGATGACGACGTGTATAGGAAGGCTTTGGCGCTCGATGGGTTTGACGGTGGCGACAAGGCGTGGAAGATGTCGAAAAGGGGGGATTTGAAGGGCACGATCGTCGCCGCCGAAGATGAGACGCTGTCGACGTCAAAGACGACGCTTCGCGTGATTTCGCAAGGTTTAGCGAGCGGCAAGTCTCGGTCGTGGTTCTTTTGCAGCGAAGATGGTACGTTATTGATTAAAACGTGCGATGCGCGCGAGAAAAGAGAGCTACTAAAAATGCTTCCGAGGTATACGCGGTATGTCAAGGAGAATAGTACGACATCGCTGTTGCCGCAATTTTACGGCTTGTACACGTTGAAGTTTAGCGGTGCTAGCGAATTATCGTTTGTGGTGATGAATTACTGGTTCGCGTCGACGAAACACATCGGTAAGAGATACGATCTTAAGGGTAGCACTCATGGTCGCTCGGCGAGCGAGCGCGAAAGGCGCAAGGGCGACGCGGCGATTTACAAGGATAACGATTTCGACCAAGCCGACGCCGCGCAGACGCGTCACGCGGAGGATATTTGTGCAGTGCTGAAGAAAGATGCCGAGTTTCTGGCATCTTGCAACTTGATTGATTATTCTCTAGTGTATGGTCATTACACCGCGCAAACGGACTTTGAACGTTTGGAAGCGACAGCGGCGTTCGACGAGCAAGAATCTCAAGCGTGGCATGCCGACTCACGCGTCTGCACGCCGCGCGCGAATAGAGGCGGCGCTGACGAGTCTCCGCCGTACACTCCGAGAAGCCCTCAAAACAAAGTCTTCGATGGCGTGCTAGAAGACGACGACGGGTCAGTTCCAGAAGACGAAGGGGAAGAAGTAGAAGAAGAAGAAGAACAAGAAGAGCAAGAACAAGAAGACAATAATGAGGAGGCTGACGAAGGCGAGGCGCTCTCAATGTCGCCTGTGGATGACGGTTCTCAGACCGCTACTCCATTGAAGCTTGTCGTTTTATCGAACAGAACGAATCCATTCTGCGCGTTTTTTGGCGACGTCGCGCGTGTGAACCAACTTCGCGTGGTAAACATGGAAAACGGCGCGGCGTTTGTCGGTCTCATCGACGTCTTGACCCCGTACGGCGTAAAGAAGAAGATTGAAAACTTTTTCACGGGTAAGCTATTGTGTGGGAGGGATGTATCGTGTCAGCCCCCGAAGCGGTACGCGGCGAGGTTCTATGCGTTCATGAAGGAACGCGTATTTATAGCTAAGTAACATCCGTCGTTAGCGTGTGTAATACAAACATGTGACGTGGAAAACCATCTTCATTGTCAGACGCACGGTGAAATAATGCAGACGTTTGACCGCCGCCAAGCGATTGTGGTATCTTTATCTTGTATCAGCGCGATGTTTCTTTCGTTTAGTGTCAGTGATTCTCACGCGGCGCGCATCTTACCGCTCGTTCCCGTACGAGCGCCGCTTTTGACTCCGTATTTCGCGCCGTGGACGCTTCGAGCATGGCAACCCATTGAGTTTTCTATCGCCAGCGCCCCTGAAGCCGCACCGGAGCCCGAAGAAGAAGAAGAAGAAGATATATCATATGATGACGTATCCTACGCTGTTGAAGACGCTGATAATGTCGCTGATGTCGATATGGTTGACTACGACGAGTCCTCCTCCTCTTCCACGACGCCGTCCCACATTCGTGACGATTGGCGCGACGTGAAGATCGAACCACGTTCGGCGGCGGTATCATTCAAGCGCCAAGGATGGACTGGATTTGGCATTGAAAGTGCGTTCACCGCAACGGTGTCGCCGCCATAGAACTGTGTATATCCGAGGTTGGAATACAGTTGCTCGGGACGGCTATCGTCTTCGGCGTCGGCGTCACATCGCGCCTCGCCGCCATAGAACTGCGTACTTCTCTGTAACGCGCGATCGATACAGTTACACACACGTGCGCGCCTTCCGTGCCTGTATACACCATTCGCCGGCGCGCACATCATGGCTAAAGCTCGCAGACGTGCGCCGCGACCGCTCGACGTCGTAGACGCCCACCTGAGCAACCAAGACGACGCGTTTCTCGACACCGATGAACAAAAGCAAGTTATCGACGCGTTCGCACTCGAACTCGCGCGCCAGCGTCGGGCTTTGGGGGCGGGGTTCGGGGCGTTGAGCGCGCTCGGCGTCGGCGTCGCGTCGCGGCTCGCGGTTCGCGCGGCTCACGCGTCGTTCAACTCGCGCGATATCGGCGCCATTGACCGCGCCTGGGCGTTGGCGCCACACTTTTATGCGTACACAACGCATGAAGCGAGCGCGAGACGGTTGGCGCTCGTGGCTGGCGCAGATGTATTGGCGCTCGCGTGTTTCGCGAGCGGCGGCTACGCGAGCCGAGCGACGTTTTCATTCGAGGGACGAGGCGCGCGCCGCGCGGCATTCGTGACAGTGGCGTTCGCATTCGCAGCGTCTACGATGTGGTTTGCGTTGACGAAAACATTCGCGGTGTCGTGCGTCTTGGGGATGTATGCATTGATGCTTCGATTCGCGTTTGCGTCGTGCGACGAAGCGGCGGGGACGCTTTCGCGACTCGAGCGGTCGACGTACGAGCACAAGAAACTGTAGCAAAACGAGTAGTAGCAGTAGCCTTAGTAGCCGTAGTGCATGTTGTAGCAATAGTTGTACCGGTATCGTCAGGGGTAGTCGTAGAAGAAGATCACAATTTAATTAAAAGGCGCCACCGCTGAGTAATCGGTCGACGGCGGCGTGGACGTTGCCACCAGTCGCTCGCAACGCTCGAATGTTTTCTTGCGTGTCAAAGAATCCCATGTCATTCAACTGCGACAGCTGTGACGCATAAATTTCTTCAGGTGGACCTTGCGGTGCAGGCGGCGCCGCGAATTGGCTGCCAAACACGCTTCCCAATCCGGCGTCGCCGCCGAGCGTGCGCATCGCTTGTTGCATTTGCGCCATCGCGCGAAGGTTTTCTGGGTTCATCATCGCGCGCAACGCTTCTGGATTTTGTAGCATTTGTCGCATTTGCGGATTGGCATCCACCATCTGTCGCATTTGTGGGTTCATGTTAATCATGGCCTCCATCGCTTGCGGGTTTGAAAGCATCGACGACATCGCCTGTTGCATGTGCGGATTGTCAATCATGGCGGCGACGCGTTCCATTTCTGAACCGGATCCGCCGCCCATCATCATGTCGTCGCCGAAAGCACCCCCAAATGGGAAACCAGCACCCGATGATGGCGTCGTCGTCGATGTCGCCGCCGCCGCGGGCGCCGCGGGCGCGCCCCAGGGATTCGGCAACGGCCCATCCGCGGGCGCCGGTTGTCGCTGGTTATCAGTATTCGCGTTATCGCCACCACCCATGCCACCACCGCCTAAACTATCTATGCCCGCAGTCGACTCATACATCTGGCGCAACGCGTTAAACCCCCCAGGGTGGCTCGAGATGTTCGACAGCGCTCGGTCGTTCGACCGCATCGCCTCTTGCATCAACGACGGGTTCGTCGCCACGTTGAGCATCTGTCGCATCGTCTCCGGATCACGCAGCGCCGCACGTAGCTGGGGATTCGCCTCCATCGCCCCCGCGAGCGCTGGATTACTTGCAATCATCTCCTCCATCGCCTCTGGATCGCTAAACATCTGCTCGAGTTGACCTCGAACAAACGGGTTTGACATCATCTGTTGAAACATCTCCGGCGACGCCGCCGACTCATCAAACCCTTGTGACATCGGGAACCCGAAACCAGCACTCAACCCCGGCGCATGCGGAGCACCACCACTAAACGCCGTCGTCGCGGGTTGCGCCGTCGCCGTCGCCGCGGACGCCGTCGCCGTCGCCGTCGCCGCCGGAGCCGGAGCCGCCGCCGCGCGCACCACGTGAATCACGCAATCATTCACCACCCCATATTCACTCAACGCGCACTCATCCTTAAGCACGCGCCCTTTGTAAATCAACCTCAACGCACGTCCATCCTCCTCGTCGTCCTGCGCGGCGATGCGCGCCTTGAGCTCGCGCGTCGTCGTCGTCGACGCATCGATGGCGTCGAACGTCACGCGCGCGCCATCGGCGCGCTTACAGTGCACCGTAATCATCCCCCGAACGCGCGTACAGCACGCAGACAACGCGCGTGAAAGAACAAGAAAAAAAAAGGTTCGACGTCGGTGAATCCGACGCGCTCGACCGCGATCGATCGATCGATCGTCACGCGTCGCGTGCGGCCGATGACGTCGTCGAATGACGATGCCGAATGGAGGCGCCTCGGGACGACGCGAACACGCCGAATGTCCGATCCAAAACCCAAACCGCCCTTCCCTTCCCCATCTATGTCCCCTACCCCTCTTAAGTACGACGCGCGCACGCCCTCGCACGACCATAAACAATTTTACCCCGAACCACGCGCGAGCGCACGGCGTTCAAGTCAACGCCAGTATGGGCGGTTTGCGCGCGTGCGTTCGTGACGTCGTCGTCGTCGTCGTCGGTCCGGTCGACCGCGCCGCACTGTGCGACGCGGATATCCAGGTCGCGCCACGATGATGGCTTTCTCGTCGACGATGTCCACGGTACGTGTCCACGCGACGCGACGCGCGCATGGATGGGCGTATTTTCGTTCGCGCGAGATGGGTTCGATCGCGCGCGCGCGGCGACGTCGGTGTCGCGCGTATGGATGGATGGATGGATGGATGGATGGGATGGCGTTTGGGGTTTGAGGGTTTGACGATGCGGCGGCTGTGGATTCGCGCGCGCGTGGTGCGATGCGATGACGCGTTCGCGATGACTGACGCGTGATTGCGTGCGTGATTATTTGTGTGATGTAGCTTTCGCTCGCTGCGTCGAAGTCGGTCGCGATTCGCGGCGATGCGGTGCAAGTGAAGGCGGCCAAGCAGCCTCGTGTGGGTGGGGCTGGGTTTACGGCGACCGCGAACGCCGACGCCGATCGCTTGCGTTTGCACAACTTGAGCCCGCTTGAGGGGTCGCGACGCACGAAGAAGCGCGTCGGTCGCGGTTATGGCGCCGGTCAAGGGGGCTCTTGCGGTCTCGGCATGGTACGTGTCGCGGGCGCGCGTCGCGCGCGGATACCGTCGCGCGGAGCGATTCGCGCGATTGTTTGTTTCGTCGCGTTTGAGCTCGCGGAAGGCGCTCGTTTGGGGCTTGTGATTGCGTGTACTGACTAAGAAACGTGATGTGTCATTTTTTTTCGTAATACGCACAGAGAGGACAAAAGGCGAAGAAGGGACCTGGCACGCGCACGGGCTTTGAAGGGGGCCAAACGCCGATGTACCGACGCTTCCCGAAGCTCCGCGGTATCGCGGGCGGCAACTCTAACGGGGTCAACAAGCATGTCGTGGTTAACGTTGGTGATTTGGCTGAGGCTGTCGCGGCTAACAAGTTGGATGGTTCTGCGGAGATTACGCTCGAATCCTTGAAGTCTGCGGGCCTCATCAAGGCGACGGGTTTCTACAGAAACTTGCCCTTGAAGGTTTTAGGCGAAGGCGAGTTGGCCAGCGGGTTGAAGGTCAAGGCTGCGGCGTTCTCCGAGTCTGCGAAGGCGAAGCTTGAAGCTGCTGGTGGTAGCTGTGAAGTCATCCCGGCGCGACCGAAGTGGTCTCGCGAGGCGGCGGCGGCGGCGGCCAAGTAAACTGTGTGTTAGTTGCGCGGCGCTCTCAGAGCTTAACTCTTTGCATCGCTTTATAATACCTATTTTTTAAATCAACGCTCTACCTGGTGCTCCAATGGACCGCTACGCTATCATTATTCTACGACTTCACCCGCCGACGTGCCCATCCAACACGCTCGCGTCCACGCCGTCTAAAGTCATCTTATTCCTCACCGCTTGCGTGGGAACGCCCATTTTAATCATCTTGAAATACTTCCCATACACTGGATCGTTCGTCATCGCATTCGTCTCGGGCTGTTCGGGCGCCGCTCGCTCCTCGGTCTCGAGCGCCGGCGCGTCTTCGTCTCCTCGAAGACGAGGCGACGTCGATACGGCGACCTGCACCTCCTCTGCGACATCCAACGACGCGCCCTCCTCGTCGCGCTCACGCACGATGTGAGCATCCTCGACGTCGTTCTGCACCGTCACCGCGGTCGTCTCCGCGCGCGCCGCGCCCAACGTCGCTTCCAACAACCGCGCGCTCGTCTCTGCCTCCCTCAACCTCGCCTCCGCCTTGGCCAACTTCCCTTCCGCCGCGCTCGAGACCCGGTTTAACATCTTCACCGTCTGCGCCGCGAACGCGTTGAGCACCGTGGCGAGCTTCTGATCATTTATCGCCGGTAAAGTCGCCTCGAGTCGCTCGACTTCTTCATCCATGATGATGACTCGCACACGCGTCGTTGACGATGAACGCGCCCACTGACCGCGCCTTCGCGTCGCACACGTCGCCGTGTCGTTCGCCGCACACCGACACGTGCGTCTCCGCGCGCGTACCTCGCGCCTGTGTCGACGAATGACGAAAGACGAGTGACGAAATTTCAAAAATATAAAAACAGCTCCACACATCTTGCCGCGGTGTCCGTCGCTCGCGCGCCGCGTGCACCGAATCGCAAGCATGACCGACGACAACGAACGCCTGGTCCCCGTGCAAGTCGAGAGCAAGATCAAAGAGCGCGTGCTCGAGGTGCGCAAAGAGTTTGAGCACTTGGAGCTCGCGTTTGAAGCGGCGAACGAGGCTGGGGAAGCCGCGGAACGGCGCACGCCCGGGTCGTCCGCGCCGTTGCGCGCCAAGGTGCAGGCGCTGTGCGCGATACAGCACGAGAAGGAGCTGGAGATCTTGGCGTTGGAGGCGTTGAAGAGCGAGTACGAGTGTTGGTCTGCAAAGGAGTTTGATTTCGAGGCGTATTTGAAGACAAAGATGCGCGCGTTGGAGCGGGGAACGCCGGTGAACGACGCGCCGCTCAAGGCGTTCGATGCGGCGGTGCGCGGTGGATGTGAGACGCTTGATGATGATGCGGAATTTATGGTTGTCGGTGGCGGCGGCGACGGCGCCAAGGGCGTGAAGAACGCCAAATGTCCACTGTCGTTGAAAAAGGTTGAGGATTTAGACGAGCCGCTGGAAGATTTGAAAGGATATGTGTACGAAGCTGTGGCGATTTTGGATTATTTCGGGCGCAAGACATCGGTGCCGTGTCCGGTGGCGGGCACGGTGCATACGGTGAAACGCGCGGACTTGAAACCGTCCAAGGCGGTGCAGCGGCTCAAGGCGCGACACTTGGCGGCGTCGCGCGCGAATGACAATGAACGCGATTCCCAGTACATATCGCCTTAGATGATGATGATGATGATTGTATTATTATTATAAAAAAAAGCAAGGAAACAAAGAAATACTTTTTAAATATTTAGTAAAGTCCGATAGCCTTCCACCAAAGACCGCCAAAGTTGGCCCAAATGAGCACGTTGACGACGCCGCAAATGCCTCCGAGGCGAAAGTAATCCTTGAGCTCGACGAATCCGGCGCCGTAATAGCACGCAGATTGACCGCTGGCGTAGTGCGTGATGCCACCAAACAAGTTGGTGTGGAACGCCATGGATAATCCAACCAAGATGGGGGGTGCGCCAGCCGCCATCATCATCGCCATGAACGCCGTGGACAACGCCGCGACTTGCGCGGTTTGCGACGCAAAGAGATAATGAATCGCGAAATAAAATCCGTGAAGCAAAATCATCACTTGTGGCCAGGCTAAGTTCGCTGCGGTCAACGCCCCAGCGACTGTGGAGCTGAGATAGTTGATGAAACCCAACTCGTTGAGCTGGGCGGACATGCCGATGAGCACGGCGAACCACAACAACGTGTCCCACGCACCCTTTTCGTTCAAGCACTCAGCCCAGGAGACGACGCCAGAGACGAGTTGGAGGCTCATACCGAACATCGCCGCGACAACCGGGGCAATACCGAACGGTTGGAAAACCCACATGAACACCGTGATGCTCATCGTTATAACCACCATGAGTTCGTCTTGCGTGAGCGGGCCGAGTTCCTTCAACTTGGCCGCGGCTTGCGCCGGGGCGTCCGGGGTCGATTGCACCTCGGGCGGGTACAATTTGTACACCAAGAGCGGGGTGACGAGTAAACCAATGATGGCGGGCACGCACGCCGCCTTGAACCAGGTCAACCACGGCGAGACGACGACAATGCCGAGAGACGCGGCGAGCTTGAGCGACAATAAATTTTGCGCCGCCGCCGTCATGCACATCGCGCTCGAGTGCCCGCTCGATTGCAATTGCGATTGCACCAAGAACGCACCGAGCTTTTTCGACGTCGGGCCTGGTTCAGAGCCAGCTTGCTTGGCCAGGCTCGTAATGATCGGCAAGTACACGCCGCCGGCGCGCGCCGTCGTGCTCGGCATCGCCGGCGCCAAGAGAGCCTCTGAAAGCGTCAACCCATACGATAACCCGAGCGTCGACTTCCCGAGCGCACGCACGAACAACGTCGCCACACGATCACCCAAACCAGTGCGAACAAACCCTCTGGCAAAGAAAAACGCGAGCACAATGAGCCAAATCACATCATTCGTCATCGCGCTAAACGCCGCTTGAAACGTCAAGGTTTTCGTCACCACCGCCGTCGTCATTCCAATAAACGCCCACGCCCCCACGGGCAACGGGCTCAGCACCAACCCACTAATGGTACTAAGAAAAATAGACAACAACGCCCACGCTTGCGGAACCACCGCATCGGGGCGAGGAATCAAGAAATTCACAATCAACCCGACGCTCACGCTCGCGACGAGCGGCGCCACCGCCGCGCCCTTCCACACAAACTTTGTCGACGCCGACGGCGCCGACGCCGCCGAACTCATCGCCACCGCGGACGACGCATGCGCGACAGTCATCACGCGCCGCGTCGACGGCGCCACGCGCGGCATCGCGCGACGCGGCGCCGATGAGCTCGCGCAGCGCAGTGGTTTCGGAATGGTTGCGCAACCCATCGCGGCTCTGGACGTGTTCGTCGTCGTTTTCGCCGAATTCGCGCTCGTGCGCGGGCGCACCGCGGAGAACGTCGTTGAGAGCATCATCGCGATCGATCGTCGCTGCGTCGCTGCGTCGCGCGATGGCGCGCGACGACCGCGAACGCCCGACCCATCATCCATTGGGGGGGGGCTTCGTAACGACTTTGCTCGACGTCCTCAAAAACCACCACGTGTTCTAGACTACCCTTAAACATATATACTATACGTAGTACATGCGATCGCGATCTTCAAGAAATCAAAACGTCGAGTATAGCATACCTCATTTATATAGTAGTGTTCGTATGTCCGAACTAAATATTTATGGTGTAGGTATTTAGGGTTTAGGACGCAAGGGTTTAGGCGTCGCGCCCGTCGTCCGTCTGCCGTCGCCCGCACTCCACGCCGCGCGCTTCGTCGACGACATGTTCGCCGCGTTCACCGTCACCGCCTCCGCGGTCCGCGCGCCGTGCGCCATGCACTCCCGCACCGCACAGCCGCACCAAAGCGCCCGCATCGCCGCGTTCTCCACCGGCGCGGGTCGCCGCGAATTAGCGCTCAGCACCGCACGCCGCCAAGGCCCATCGCGTCACGGCGTCGCGGCGCGGAAGATTGAAGCCACGGCGCACCGCGCCAACGTACAGGCGACGGCGACGGAGGTAGGTGACGCTGCGAATTACGCTGCGTATGGTTCGATGGCGAGATCGGCGCGCGAGAGGCGCGAGCGCGCGCCGGATGGGGGCGTGGATTCGCGTGGGTGAAACCCTGAAAAGTCGCGTCACGGTGGATGCGTCGAGCGCTGGCGTCGCGTGCGCGCGGCGTTGCGTGCGTGCGCGCGCGCGAGGGCGTGCGTGGGAATTTTACTCGCGCGATGCGCGCGTGTGGGGACGGACACGGTGTCGTCGCGCGCGCGTGGGACGGGGGTGACGGACGATGTCGATGACCCCTGGGACTGCTGCGCGGGGTTTACCAGTCGCGGGTCGCTCGGGTCGCGCGCGCGCTCTGTGACGCGTGGTTCGCACCGTAATGGTTATGAGACTGACGAATTCGTGTTGTGTTTGTTTTCACGTATGTACACAGGTTGACGAGAAGGAGGCGGTGTGCTACTTGCGCGGCGTGCGCATGTCGGCGTCCAAGGTGCGCAGAGTGTTGGACGTTATCCGCGGCAAGTCGTATGAAGAGTGCTTGATTATGCTCGAGTTTATGCCGTACAGATCGTGCGAACCAATCTTAAACGCGCTCTTCTCTGCGGCGTCGAACGCGAAGAACAACTTGGGGATGAACAAGGCGAAATTGTACGTTTCAGAGTGCTACGCCGACGGTGGGGCGACGATGAAGCGATTTCAGCCGCGCGCGCAAGGGCGTCCGTTTGCGATTCGCAAGCGCACGTGCAGCTTGGTGCTCAAGATGAAGGAGCGCGAAGATTAAAAACACACAACAGCGCAAGTATATTTTGTGTTTTTGGTGTGTGTGAGAGGGGTGTACGACGACGGATGACGACGAAGCATTTAGAAACGCGTCTACCGTCTCGCTTTAGAAGAGCTTAAAAATGATTCAATTGTTTGTATTCGCATGAACGCATGGTTTACCAAATCCATCTCAGCATCACCCATCGCGAGTAAATATATCGCACGCGCTTTGCTCGTGTCGTCGTCGTCGTCGTCGTCGTCGTCGTCGTCGTCGTCGTCGTCGTCGTCGCAGCGCCAAGGATACAACGTTCGCGTTCGCGAGTAAAGGCGCGCGCGTCGTCGAGACACGTGATAAAGACAAACAAACCCGTGTTGTTACAACGCACGCACACTACACACCCTCCACCGTGCCGAACCAATTCACGTCATTACTCACACATCCATCCGCGCGCGCGCACCGCGACGTCAGTGCGTTCACCGCGCGCGAATCACCCCTTCACGCGCCGCTCGATGGCCACATCCATTTCATCCTTGCGCACCTTTTGCACCGTGTACCAATACGCCCCCGCGCAAAACGTCAACAACGCGCCGGCGATAGCGACGTTCCCACCCTTGCGCGATTGGTGCCGCGCGCTGAACGACATCGCGCCGCGTCGCACAGTGACGACGTGCGTTCTCTGTAGCACAGCTGTTTCGGACGCGTGGGCTCACGCCCGCGGCATTACGCGACGCCGACGCGCGCCGTCGTCGACGTCTCACGCGCGCCGCGATGCGCACAAACAGATGAACGCATAAATTACGCGCGTTTCAGCGCGCTGCAATGCGCGTGATCGCGCTCGACGAACGAGGTACGGCGCGCGATTCGTCGAGATCGGGACCACGCCGCCAACCGCGGTGTGCGCGCATCATGTGCGCGTGTGCGTGCGACATACGCGCGTATGCGACGGTGCGAGCGGCGATGCGACGTGCGGTATGAAGACACGACATGCCGCCCCAGTCATATGCACGTTTCGGCGTGATGCTGATTGGTTCTTTACATGATTACACATCGGACCGCACGGGCGCCGCAGCCGCCGCCACGTTGGAATGCGCGCGAATGACGCCGTTCGCGTCGCTGTCGCCGCACTCGCGGACGTACGACGGCGCGCGATCGATGGATATGATGACGTGCTCGCACTCGATCGCGTCGGTGCGAGGTTTCGTGGCGAGCGCGCGATACGACGACGGCAGTCGCGGTGATGATTGAACCGCAAACCCAGCTCGCTTTGAGCCTCGGCTTTGAAGAGACTTGTTCCATATACACGACATTTGTCTGAGCGAATGCGTCGTCGTCGTGTCGTGCGCGCGTGGGAAGACCGAGATGGATGGATGCGTTGTGCGATGTTGGATGGATGCGTTGTATGTACTGACGAGGAAGGGCGGTTGGGCGCGCGCGCGAAACGAGCAGGGCGGAGCGACGGGGTCGCGAACCGACGAGACGAGACGAGATTTTGTTCGCGAGGTACGTGCACGTGGATGAGATTGTGCGATTGCGTTGTGCCTAGTTTTTGTACGCATCGATGATGAAACGCGCGTTGGTTTCGTCTTTTTCTTGTCGTTGTTCTCGACGCGCGCTCGCGCGACCGCGCGGTTGTCACCAAAACGTACGGAAATGAGGATTTTCTTTCCCCAATTGATCGAAGATGAAAAGAGTACAAGAAGACCGGATGCTACCGGTTATACTTGCCAGTATTAGCTGATCCGTCTACGATTTGGTGATGATTGCGTGAGCGTCGCAATGTACGACAAGGATGTTTCTTTTTTCTTTTTTCTTTTTTCTTTTTTCTTTTTTCTTTTTTTTGCCGCGGATAACATGCGGCGCAACGTGAAACGGTGGGATTCATTGAATTCAGACATGACGAATTACATTGGTCCGTGTTTACGAAAGTTCGCTTGATGAGACTTCAAACAATGGGTGTGACAACCCGACTTCAGATCTATTTATGTGTTTCACTGTGCTCGTGTTGTTGCTGTTGTTTTTCCTTTTTTGTTTTGCTTCGCTTAGTTGGGCACTAGGCTCCGTCAGTGTCTTCTCGCCCCGTTCCCTAGAAGCTACATCGATAGGTCGTCCCGTTGAATCGAAGCTTCGGCTGTCGGCCACGCAACTGGTTTCTCGCTATCTTTACCGGCCGCTAACCGCCGCGTGAGGACACAGAGACCAGACATTTTCTCAATCACGCGATTTCGCGCGCGACTGGAAATTCTGGGCTGTTACTTCAGGCAGCTGGACATGGAACTTTATCCATAGTTCGGCGTTAATCAGCCCGTAAATAAACGGGCTCGCATTCTGAATTCCAGCGGGGAGGAGATCTTACTACCTCGGCCCCGATGCTGACAGTTCTGGAAACCGGGCTTACACTTCTCTCTCCACGCCTCTGCCTTACCTTTGGCCTTGTCGAATGTTGACGCGAAGCGTCCAGTGACTTACAAAATTTGTCTCATTCCTCGCAGCAGTTTAATTTGTGAACAAGACAATGTCCCAATGTACATTATCGTACCAATCAATAGGTGCGTCGCTAAAGAACAAAGAATACGACGCGCGATGACGCGGCGACGGTTTTGATGTTGGATTTGATTCGATTGCGGTGATGCATAACCTCGAGGCTGTTTGTTAGTAGGCTTGGCCTGTGCGCATAACAACTTCAAAACGACTTCTCCTTTCTCTGAGCAATCAAATTATTTTCTTCATCACGCCGCCGTCTTTGGCGAACACAAATCTCAAGCCGATGATGCAGCTATCGATGTGTAGTGCAGTACGTTGTTGGGGAATCTGGATTTCCAGGCGAACCTTCCTCAATCGCAGCGTATGAGAATCCGTTCTCGGCTTGGCACAAAAATCGCGGTTCTGCCGCTGTCTGAGGCTTTGTGTTTTGTGCTGCAACGACGTGTCTTAAACAGCTTGACGCGAGCGGTGGATGACTAACGTCGTCGTTTTTTTCCTTTTCCGTCTCGACGCGTGCAGCGATTATCATTCATGTAGAATTTCGTAGTTTTAGACATTAGCGCGCGCGCGTACACGATATGTCACGAATAGTCGACGCACATCCGCGCAACACAACACGAGTCAGCGCCGAACGCACGGAAGGAAGAAGGAAAAGAAATGACGAAATAACCTGTCATTCTCACGACGGTCAACAGAGCTTCGGCGACGAAGAGACAACGGTGCTAGTACTCCGATCTTTTCTTTCTTTCTTTTTTTCGACGGACGGACGAGTGTGTGCGTGTGTGTTCCATGACATTCAATTGTAAATTAAGCATATAATCGTGTTCGTAATACAATTCTGTTTGCGCGCAAAAAAATCCTCACCCTCGCCGCGCTCTCACGGACACAACAACGAAAGCGCGGTAATCTCCCCAGTCACCGGATTCGACCCATCCGCAACCTTACACAACGCCGTCTGTACATCTTTACGCACGATCACATCCGTCCAATCGCTATTCGTTATGATTGCATCCTCCAAATTCGCCGAGCTCACAATCGCCCCGCTCAACACGGCGTTTGTAAAATCCGCCCCCGTCAAGTTGCACTGCCCCAAATTCGCATTCGTCAGATTCGCATTCACAAACGTCGCGTTGGATAAATCCGCCCCAAACAACGTCACGCCAGTTAAATTCGTATCATTAAAGTTTGCGCGCTTCAGTGAGCCCTTGGTGAAGTATTCGCCCGTTTTGCTGAAATCTTTCCCGCTGTAGTCGTACCCATCGCAGCTATTCGTCGCGCATTCGCTCGTCTGTGGAATCGCCAGCGCGGCGTGCGGCATCGCGAACGCGACGAGCACGCTCGCGGCAACGGATACCGCGCGCGAGATCGCGCCGTGCGCGCGCGCGGGCGACGCCAGGGACGTTGGTTCACCCGCCGCGCGCGCAGACGTCATCGCCATCGCCATCGTCTTCGCGCGTCTCGTCGTCGTCATCGCGCGTCTCTCGCGCGCGCACGGCGTCGGCGCGTGCGTCGTCATCGCGTGCGTCATCATCATCATTATCGTCGTCGTCGTCGTCGTCGTCGTCGTCGGTGGGTCGACGCAGCGAGGCGATGTGTGCGGCGATGCGATTGTGTGTGACGCCACGCCACATCATGTCACGCCATCCTAAACGCACGCCGCGCCGCGCCGCCACCGCCGCCGCCGCGCGCGCGAACGCACCGGGATCACCCGCACCGCGCACCGCGCGCACCGCGCGCACACCGCGTCGCAGCGGTGGGAAATCCGCGCCGAAACTCACGAAATCGGATGTCGAACGAGGTCAAGAAATCACCGTCAAGGGTCCCAAACACGAGGTATGGTGCGGCGAAATCGTCCGCGTGCGCGCGAACGCGCGTGCGAATGAGCTCGTCGTGCGTTGGTTTGACGCCACGCGCGCGCGGGGGGGGACGTACCCGCTGTGGGATTGTCAAGGGACGGATTTGGTGGATGTGAAGAGCGTGCTCGAGACGCATCGACGCGGACACTACGCGCCTCCGAAGGGCGGCCGGAAGGTGTGTACGATGTGTTTTCGGGCAAAGACGACGTGTGCGAATCGGGCGGATGTGATTGGTGATGATGCGGAGTTGTGAGTGCGTGATGGTGGGTGGGGGATGTGCGTCGAATTCGCGAAACGCGAAGACGCGCGCGCGGAATTTGAAACGTTTTCCTCGTCTTTGTTGTGTGTTATGTAGCGTGAATCGCGATTGAATTGAAATCTAAATGAATGTACACTAGGAGACTAGGATGTAATGTAATGAATTCATGTAATCTATCGTTGACGCTTGACGCCGTGATTGATGGCGAGATAGGTGTCGAATTGATGCGCGGCGAGGTCGTCGTCGGGAAACGGGTACGGAGCGCCGCATCGATGCGCGGCGGCGAACCCGCTTAACACAGCTATTTCGTGCGTATTCACCAACGTATACGATCCGGCGTAGAGCGTGCGGCGTTTATTCTGCACGAAGCGCCAGAATGGCACGGCGCGCGTAAAATGTCGCACGGTGTGCCCGAATTGACGCCACCATTTCGTGAGCGCGACGGCGCCGGGATCGATGTCATCCTTGGTCCATCGCGCCGCGTCGTCCGCCGCGTTCAAAAAGATGCTCTGATACACGCGCTCGCCCGACGCACCCTTGGCAAATGGTTGATACGCGGTCAAATCAAAGGACATTTCTACTTTGGACGCGTCATCATCGTATGTTTTGATAAAGTACATGTCGCTTCCGTCTTCGGCGACGTCGTAATGCCGACGCATGTACGCCTCGTCTCGATGCGTCACCGACACATCATCGTAATACTTGATGTTTCTAAAAATCAACCGCTCCATAAACGACGTCCCCGACCCTGCATTGAGCATCGCCTCGCTCTGCTCCGTATTACACGCGAATATAACTTTATCGCATTCACGAACGCGTTTCGCGCCCGAGGCGTCGATAAACGTCACCCGAGCGCCTCGCCTCCCGCGCTCCACCGCCGTCACTCGCGCCGACACCGTCACCGCCCCACCTCTCTTCACAATCGCATCTCCAATATTCCCATACATCGTCCCAAATTCAGGAAACGCAAACATCCTCGGTGCGCTACTCATAAATCTCTCGTCGTCGTATTCGTACAACCGAAGCCTGTCGTCGTTGAAAACTCGAGCCAGCAACACGCTCGATACATTCTTCGTCTGATTCCCCGTCCCAAAAAACAACGCCGTCGTCGCATACACCACACGGTCCCTAAATTCCTTTGAATGTCCATGCATTCGAAGCGCGCGTTCGACGGAAATAAACGCATAGATGACTTCAAACCGCGATATCCAGCGCAGCGTGCGCTTAAATTTCTTGACATCTTTCGCCAATGATGCGATTAAATCGCTCTCACACGTATTCTTCCAATTGTTCGCCCCCTTGCCAAAAGACACCTTGACGTTCACCCAATGCGGCTGCGCCACGTCGCACGCGCGCATGAGCGCGAGCGTGTTCGCGTAGCTCGTCGCGCCGCCTTGCACGCCGTCATTGATGACGCGTGATGATGACGCCGATGCATCCAAGCTCACGTCTCGTATGCGCTCCGTGGTGGCCACACCGCCGAGCGCAGGCGCGCATTCGAGAATTTCAACATCCACGTCGACGTCGCGCTGCGTGAGCGCCCACGCGGCGGCGGTTCCGGCGGCGCCACCGCCGATGATGACTATGCGCTGCGGCATGGATGTGACGTCATTTCGAGCTCCGCGAGCGACGTCGTCGTCGTCGTCGTCGTCGGTCGGCGCGTTTCAGTGGGCGAGACGCGCGCGGCGCGCGCGGGGCGACGCGTGTCGGACGTGGCGCGCGCGCGGCGTGACGCGTCGGTCGCGTATCGCGCGTCGCGCGCGCGTTTCGGTTGGTGAGGATGATGGCGGCGGCTGATGCTGATGCGCGTGCGCCGGTCGCGGACGACGCCGCCGCGGCGCTGGCGCCCGAACGCGCATCGCGCGAGGACGATGATGGGGGTGACGCGCGCGTCGCGGACGGGGGCGGCGGCGGCGACCGCGCGCCCGGGTCGAATCCGAACAAAAAGCGCAAGGTGGCGCTGTCATTCGCGTACGTGGGCGCGGGCTACGCCGGAATGCAGCGTAATCCGGGCGTGGTGACGATCGAAGGGGAATTGGAGGCGGCGATTGTAAAGGCTGGAGGGATATCTGACGCCAATGCGGGGGATTTCGGGAAGGTGGCGTGGACGCGGGCGGCGCGGACGGACAAGGGGGTGAGCGCCGTCGGTCAAGTCATCGCGTGTCGGATGGTATTGGAGCCGGAAGGGATGTTAGAGCGCATTAATGAGGCGTTGCCGGAGAAGTTTGAGGTGTTTGGGATCGACCGCGTCACTGGTGGGTTTAATGCGAAGACGATGTGCGATCGAAGACGGTACGAGTACGTGATACCGACGTGGGCGTTTGACCCGAGCGTGGGCAAAGCCGCGAGCGCGGGTGCCGATGCCGCGGTGAGCGCATCTGATGCGTTTGTATTTACGGAAGAAACGCGCGCGCGCGTCGACGCGGTGCTGAAAAATTACTGCGGTACGCACAATTTTCACAACTACACGGTGAAAGTCAAGCCGACGGATCCGCAAGCCAAGCGTTACATTTTAAGTTTCGATTGCTCCGAACCGTTCGAGGTGGATGGCGAGCAGTTCGTACGGTGCACTGTGCTTGGGCAGTCATTTATGCTGCACCAAATTCGTAAGCTCATCGGGACGATGCTCGCCGTCGTTCGTGGCGAATTGACTGAGGATGACCAAAAGTTTGCGTTGCTCACGAGTCAATTCGCGCCGACGCCGATGGCGCCAGAGCTCGGGCTATTTTTGTGTGAATGCATTTACAAGGCGTACAACGATAAATTTGGTGCGGTGCACGGGGCGATGGAGCTGTTGAAATATCACAACAAGGTTGAGGCGTTTAAACACAAGTTTGTGTACACGCACATTGTCAACCAGGAGCGCGAAGAGCACACGATGCGGGACTGGCTTCGCGACGTGTTGCAAGGCGGTAAACATTTACGTACGGCGTTTGATGCGAGCATAGCTTCTTCAATCGCAGCAGGGGAGACATTAGACGCCTCTCGCGTGGGTGTTCGACAAAAGAAGAGAAAGAATAATGCGTCGGCACCGGCGGAGACGCCAGACGCTCCCGGCGCGGCGCCGGCGGGCTCGTCGTTTGAGGCGTCCATGGCGGCGGCGGCAGAGCGTGCGAAAGTGCGCAGAGTCACTGAACCAGGTGCCGATGATAGATACCACAATAATAGTAGACCTCCTCCAGCGAAATCCGTCAACAAGGAAGCACCAAAGCCGACGACGATGATTCCGCTCGACGAATACTCTGATTAACACTTGTAACAACGCCAAACACACGATTTTGTCTTCTCATGTCATTGTCTTCCGTACTAAAAGCTGTTAATAGTATTAAATATTGCTACAATCTGAACGATAAGTCCGCGAACTCACCGTCAGACATCGCTTCAGATGGCTGATACGTGGCGTCGCCGTCAGACGTATACGCGCTTTCGCTTCCGAGCAGCGACGACTGTCTCACCGGCGGCGCGCCCACACCGTTTTCGTCTCTGAACGCCATCAAATAATCGTGTTCTTGTTGTTGTAAATGCCTCGCGAGCGCGCTCTGTGGGGCAGACCCATCGGAGTTGAATCTGAATCCCGTCCCAGGCGTGGCGAAATCATCCATGGAGTCGCCGCCTTCAGACGTGTAGTCAGCCGTGCGTCTATCGTCGTGGGAATCCGCGACGGACAGTCGCTCGCTCATCGCCTCGACCGGCGTATTTTCACCAGGAACTACCGCGCGCGCGCGTGGTGAAAATCCATAGTAATCGTCATCATCGTCGTCGTCGTCGTCGTCGTCGACGGTTGCCGGCGCCTGCGCCGTCGAGGCGCCAAATCTACTTTCGCCAAAAAAGGCGGCTAAATCCGCCGGATTCGATAACCCCTCGTCGTCGCTCGACCCATCGCCGCCAAAATCTACCGCCGTCGCGGCGTCGTCCTCGCCTGATGCACCTTTCGTCAACAGATCTTTAGCCTTGAGTTTCTCGACGGCGCTTTTAAACGCCGCCAATCCGCTCGCCTGCTCGTCTCCGTCGGCTCTCTTCTCATTCATCGACGTCTGTCTCGACTCTGCTCTCGACCGAATCGCCGCCGCAACCTTCTTCATTCGCTTGTTCCCCATCATCGTCGCGCTCTTTTCTCTCCACGACTGTTTCCGCGGCGCGTTATACAACGCCCCGCCCGGCGCTCGCGCTTCTGTCGCCTTTTGCTGAATCTTCAACGCGAGCTTTCTGAGTTGAATCGTGTGCTTGATGACTTCAATCACCTCGGCGTGGTCGTACAGCCCTTCGGCGTCGCTCGACACCGTGAACCGCTCGAGCACGATGGCGACGAATAAATTGCCGAGCAAAAACAACGCGATAAGTACAAACGTAATGAAGAAGACCACGGCGGCGTAGTCGTACGAGCAATCCATCGACGCTTCGTCGAGAAACGGCGGCTCGGTTCTCAAGCACGCTTCGGTTTGGTAGACTTCGGCAAAGGTACCGACCCATCCACCGGTGTAGACGGCGAAGAGCGCGGACATGGCGCCGGAGAAGGTTTCAAAGTTGGAAAACTCACTCAATACGGCGCCTTCGTACGGGCCGGTGTAGTCGCCAAACAACGACACGCCCAAGATGGAGTACGAGAACAACACCAAAAGGGACAACGCAGCGACGTTGAAGACGCCCGGGAGAGACATCATGAACGTATTGAATAGCGAACGCAACCCAGAGTGCGCTTTGACGAGTTTAAGGAGACGCAACAAGCGCACGAGCTGGAGGTATTCGAAGACACTCGAGTTTGAGTCGGCGCCCTGACCGACGGCTTGAACGAC
>Ga0181552_10000460_pt1 | contig 31423 bp, 20 predicted proteins | sample 011ome_18_FD_130583 | JGI IMG/M metagenome (GOLD analysis project Ga0181552, IMG submission 130583) | Coastal salt marsh microbial communities from the Groves Creek Marsh, Skidaway Island, Georgia - 011501BT metaG (megahit assembly) | ecosystem: Environmental > Aquatic > Marine > Intertidal...
CAATAACCTTTTCTTCGCGCTCAACTTTCTCGCTATCACTATCACTGTCGCTCGATGGTAAATCCAAACCATCCAAGTAGTTGTCCGCGGTTCGCGCCGGAGGCGGCGGCGCTCGCACCTTCCTCTGTGGTGCTTCCGCCGCCGCCGGCTTTGCCTTAGACGACCCACCCGAGGACTTATCTTTCTTCTCCTTGGGATCTTTTTCTTTCTTATCCTTCTTCTCCTTTTTCTCCTTCTTGTCCTTATCGCCGCCTGCGCGCGTTTTAAACGACTTGCCGTGGTCAGTCTCTCTCACTCTCTCGTTCCGTCATCGCAGTACGCGTGCGTCTGCGACGTCATGCGCGCGGTCGGCGCCACAGTGCATACATGTAAAACGACGTGCCGCGTCGTTCGCGCGCCAACACCTGCGCGCGACGGCGCGCACGCCGATGAAGCCGATCGAAACCATCTTGCCTCAAAAAAGTGCACACCCATCAGGGACACTCGATTTACGCGACGACGACGACGTACCTTGCGCTTTGCGCGCGGCGCGCTGCTCGGGGGTCTCGTCCTTATCTTTTTTCGCCATGATGCGTGCGGACGACGGCGAGACGCGACGGAGAATGCGGCCACGGTGCGTTGTAGCCCTGGAGGTATCTCCAGGGCTTTCGCGAGCGGATGGCGGCGCGTGAATAATGACGGCGTGTTCTCGCTCTCTGGCGCGACGTGCGCGCTACGAATGCACGGGCGTGTAGTTTAAATTACAATGAATTAATTCTCCGAGGCAATGGTTGCGCTTGAAGCCGTACTTGTCGCGCAGTGATGTCTTTAATCCGTCAAAATGTTCTCCTTGGACACGCCTCGGCTGTCAAAGAGATGTAAAAGCTTTGATGCGACGTCGCCTTGGCACCCAGCGAGGAGCACGGAGCACGACGCGGGTGATTTACCTAGGATAGTGGGCTTCCCACCCGCCGTGAGGGCACCCGTCAGTAAGCACTGCTCAATCATGAACATGGCGTTGTCGACGTCGTCGACCCCACCGTAGACGGGAATAATCTTGTATCCTTCGCTGCGCCATTCATCGTGCAGCGACAATAACGCCGAGCTCTCTTGACTATTGGCCAAGTAAAACACCGTCACTGGATGCTTATCCGTATACGCCAACACGGGCTGCCAATCCAAAATCGATCGAATACTCGCCATTCCGCTCGTCCCGCGCGCGACGAGCACCAACGCGTGATTCTCCTTCATCGCCGCCTCTAAACTCCTTTCTGCAAACAAGACATTCGTAAACCCACTTCCAAGCGGTTTCGACACCGATATCACATCCCCCGGTTTTGCCGCCGTCAATCCCGCGGGATGCGTTCCGGCGTCCACTAAAAATTCAACCTTGGCGCTGTCCAACCGCGCCGAGTCGTACCTCACGTGATACGGCGACCTCGCCACCGGAAGCTTATCCACAACACCATCATCACTACCATCGCCGCGTCCGAAGCGCGCCTTGACGTACATCCCAGGCTTTGTAAACGTCTCTGTCCACACTTTACCATTGTTGAAGACCAACCCGGGCGACGAGCGAAGGTGCTGCGCTTCGTCATTCTGTTTATCTTCCACGGCGACGACGAGCGAGCGCTGGGAGCCATCCACTGAGGCGGCGTTGTTTTCAATCACCACGCACGAGTACCAGATCGCGGACTCGTCGTCGGTGCTCGACGCTAGGACCCTGAGTTCACGTTTTCGTGGAACCTTTGACATCGATCGATGCTTTTCGTGTGTTCGCGGTCGCGTGACGCGCGCGGCGACGGGCGCAATGCGTTGCGAGTGAGAAAACATGTTCTATGCGGTGCGCGTGAGGAGACGCGCGACGCGGGGCGAGACGAGGCGCGCGCGCGCGGGCGTGTGCGGTGTGCGCGCGGGCGGAGGAGGAGAGGTTGGTTACGGCGCCGAGCGACTCAGCGCGACGGACGATGACACTGATTTGTATTACACTCGAGCACCTAAGAATACAGCGCGCAGAATAAACATAAGACATACGAAGAGTACGAATAGCGCGAATCGTCGAATGATGGTACGCGTGGTGCGCTTTGAGCCTGAGGGCAGACGTCCGCGCGGAGGCGTCCCAAGCGCTCCACCGGAGCCGCGCGAACGTGTCCGAGCAAGCGGTGGCGGCGGCGACGAAAATGTCCCCGCCGATGATGTCATCGCCGCAACGGGTTTGGATGGAGAATTCACGATGTCTTCGTATCCTAAAGAAGTCGTGGATGTGGCGCGCCGGAGCTCGATTTGAGAGCCAAAGGCTTGGGATTGTTGCGTCGGCGCGGCCAGCGCAGCCATGCAATCGCCAAAGGATCCATGTTGCGATGAGTTCTTGAGTGTAGCAGACGCATCGCCGCTACTTTCGTACTTTTCTAATGATGCAAGTGCGTGTCGGAGAAGCGAATTCGCCACCGCTGGCACTGGGTCGCTCATTTTGCCTGTAGACGAACTCAAAATTGCACGAATCTCCTCCTTAACGCTCACGACATCCACGTGCTCGGGACATCCAGTACTCGCAGAACAAAATCCTGCAATCGCCTTTGCACAATCTACGACCGCGGCAGGTGTCAAGAATGCATCTTGACTACGAGCGTCGGCGTCGATTTGCACGCTCGCACACAACGCGGAAACGCCGCCAAAATCACAAAACTTCTTCGCCTCTGCCGACGCGCTCTTACTGACGACAGCCGACAAACGCGTTAAATCAGCAATCGTTAGTTCTCGCGCGCGATCGCGATCGATTAACCGCAAAGCAATCCATCGCGCGAGCGCCGCGCCGACATCCGCGCACCGTTGCGCCGCCAGCAGCGTCTCTGCCGCCTCTCCATCACTCGTCAATCGAGCCAATACTCCTAACATCAACGCCACCGTCTCCCGTCTTAATGCCATATCACTACTATCACTACCGTGCGACACAAAACTGCCGCTACTACTACCGCTCTCCGCTACGAGCACGCGTTTCGCCACATCCGCCGTTGTCGACGCGCTCTCCGCCTCTCTATTCGCCTTCACCCCACTCGCGCGATATAAATACAACGCCGCGTAATACCTCGCCCGATAGTCTACCACCCCATTATTCCTATGACTCGAGTGATGCATGATTTCACACGCCATAGCCGTGCATTGCGCCGCGAGCGAGCCACACGACGTCGCTCGAGACGCCAACGCTCGCGTCGCCGAAACCAACTTCAAGCGCTCTGTCTCCATCGCCCCCGCGCTCGGCTTCGCTGCGAGCGCACCACGAATAGTGTCTAGTACGTCGCGAATGTGCGTGAGATCGTCTTGCGACGGGCGCGACGGCATCGCGCCACTGTCCCGACGTCCATCAACATCAGCATCAACAGCATCTTGATAATCTAAATCACCCATGACGCGCGTCGAACCCGCGCCCAGGCGCACTGCGCGCGCGCAACGTCACACGCACACGCGTTGTCGCCTATCTGTCGCGCGAGAACGACGACGTCGCGCCCGCGTGTGCGTCACGGACTGAAGATGTGGAGATGAAGATGAAGACGCGGAGTTCCGGCGCTCCGAAATCCTCCATTCACGCGCACGCACCACCACTCTTGCGCGCGCGAACGACTGCGACGCGATAGACGACAGACGAGTACATTCACTTCATTCGCCGCGCGATGTCCGTGACGCTGCACACGACGCTGGGGGACTTAAAGCTCGAAATCCACTGCGCCGATTGCCCGCGCACGGCGGAAAACTTCCTGGCGCACTGCGCGTCGGGGTACTACGATTCGTGCGTGTTCCATCGGTGCGTGAAAGGGTTTATGATTCAAACCGGTGACCCGAGCGGGACCGGGCGCGGTGGCGCGAGCGTGTACGATGGGAAACCATTTGGGGATGAAATCAACGCACACTTGAAGTTTTCCCAACGCGGCTGCGTGGCGATGGCGAATAGCGGACCGAATACGAACATGAGCCAGTTTTTTGTGAGCTTTGGAAAGCTACCGCACTTGGATGGAAAGGTTGGCGTGTTTGGGCGCGTGATTGATGGGCACGGGGTGTTGGATTCGTTGGAACGGTTGGTGGTGGATGAGCGCGATAGGCCGGTGCGGGACGTGAAGATTGAACGGGTGACGATACACGCCAACCCGTTGGCGACGTGAGATGATAGGTAGTGGTAGGTGACGTACGGGATGTGAAGTTTGCTCGGGTGAGTAATGTACATGTGACTTTACTTACAACGCTACGTTCATCCCAAGCGCCACCACGCGCTCCTAGCGAGCGCGACAGTGGCGATAGACATGTACTGAATAATAGACATTTAATAATGCTGTAAGAAACTGCTTATGATTAGCCGCTATTCGCAGCGCGCATTTCGTCCCGCTCGATCGCGCTCAAATCAAAAATTTGCCGCGAGTTGCCCGAGGCGCCGAGCCATTCTTTAAAGTGCGCCTGAATCGCCCCCTGAAGCTCGGATCGCTTAATATCCGACAGCGATGAATCTCGCACGAGCGTTCGAATGTCGTTCACACGTTGCATTTTAACATCGAGCGCAGCGACGTAGGATGGCGGGGTCTCGAATGGATTGGCTTGCGTCGTCGCGCCGACGGCGTCATCCTCTCGAGACGCGCTCTCCCGAAACGGAACAATGAATGGCGTAAACGCATCGGGAGAAATCAATGAAACCCCGGAGGATATGCGCACCACACCCGACTGCTTCCAAATCGACTGTTGATCCTTGATTGTGACGTCAGCGCCGATAATCACGGGTCGATCCCACGCGTTGCACATGGATGGGTCGATGTGCGCCGCGCTCAAGTGCTCGAGCAAATGTTCATAATACGTGTTGTACGGCGCCAACATGCACTTGCGATTGTCACCAATAAACACCGGCTGATTGGTGATACCTAAATGAAACGTACACTCAAAGCACGAGCGCACGGCGATGCGTTTGGTGGCACACATGAGCGTCACGCGTTCGCATTGCTCCATCCGCAACGACCGCGCGCACGCGCCGACGACAATCGTACAATCTACGCATCCCGAAATCGACACGTAATGATAGGGTTCAAGCAAGTAAATCACCGAATCCGAGCACGATGTGATTTCTGCGCACGGCGTGGACGACGCGTAGCGCGGCGAGCCAAAGACTGGTAAATTCTTTGGAGTCGTGGAGCAGCACGCGTTGAGTCCCGAGGCGATGCGCGTGTCCCTCATGCCTTGATTTCGCACAACCGTCGTTCGGTAAGCGCCATCAATTGCGACTAACGTCTTTGTACCTTCCGTATTAACGCTAAAATCCGGCACAGCTGACGCAGAAGCCTTCACATCATCCCCCACGAGTGTCAACGCCGCGATGGCTTGCACCGTCGACATCGACGACTTTGCCTCGGCTCCGTGCGCCTTTGGCGATCCCGACGCGTCGTCACCACCATCCACCACGTGACGCACAATCCAATCCCGCACCACATTCGTACTGATCTCATCTTCGCCCTCGGCGCACACCAAAGCGCTCAAAGTCGTGCGTGTACCGTTGATATCTCGCGTTTCGAATAAAAATCCCAACCCGTCGCATTCGCGCCTCGTCAGCGTCTCCACCCGACCCTTCCTCGCGTCCGCATCCATCGAGCACGCGTGCACGACCGCGTCCCAGTGATGGAGTAAGAACGCACCGAACACACTATCGCTATTCACGGCGGCGGTGGCGACGGCGGCGCTGGCGCCATCGACGGCGTGTAAAGCGTCGCTAAAATGTCCCGAAACTGACCGACGGAGCGACATCGACGCCGCGAGCTTCGTCGGGCTCCGTGGCGCTCGCGACGGACTCAACGTTTTTCCTTGCCCCGCACGCACTGGAGACGACAGAGGAGATGTAATTACGTCTTGCATCGACGTTGACGGCGCGGCATCGATGCGTACGCGCGTTTCTTGCCCGCTCGCGACTTGCGACTGCGCGCGCGCCGTCGTATACGACAACGACAATAAAAACAACATGAGTCGCGTCACGCTCACGCCTACGCGCATCGCACCGATGTGCGATGAGGCCATGGCGTGTGCGTCGTCGTCGCTCGCGAGGTCATCGCTCGCGAGCTCGCTCACGCTGCACATGGCGTCGAAGATTCTATGCGCGGCGTCCGCGGCGACGCGCAACGCCGCGGTGGCTTCCTCCGTGCGAACGGCGTCATCCGCAGCGACATCTCTGCCGCTCTCGCGAAGAGTCGCAAACACGCGCGCGCGAATGGCCTGTGTATGCGTGTGTGTGCGCACGCGCGCGGTCAGTCGCTCGACCAGGCGCACGCGAAAACACCAAGATGATGATGTTGTCGAAAGATTATTATTTTTGTAGCTCGCACCTCTAAAGCCTTGACGCCATCAATCTCGGGACACACCATGGACGCAGGCACCACCGTGCCGTGCTCCAGTACCTCCCCGCGCACTCGACACGACGCCATCGCGCCTGGGCGTCACGAAATGTCGACATCATTGATGCGCATCTTTTCTTTGTGTTTGTGACCGTTGAAAACGAGCGCGAGCTCATTCGCGCGCCACAGTGTGCGACGCGCGTTGGTGAACGCACGTGCGGTCGCGAATGACGCACGAACGATCACCCTTGGGTGCGCGATCGCCAAACGCGCGATGCGCGGTGGATGGCGACGTGGAACTGCCGAATTCGCGCGCGCATGGAAAGTCGTTTGGTATCGACACAACGTCGTCACCGTTAATCACTAAGATCACGACGACGCCGACGTCGATGGGCGCCGCACGCGGTAGGGATGAGAACACGCCACCTATAAGTACGCGCACGCGCGCGCGATCGACGTTAGCGGCGACGTCAGCGACGGTGGTTGATGTTGATGTGTTGAGCTCAAGGTGTTTAAACGCGCCGACGTCGACATCGCGCGTGGCGACGCTTGAGCGCGACTGGATGCGACAGACCGCGAGCGCGGGCGGTCAAACAAAAGCAAGTCGTGTGTTTTCTACGCCCGGGTCGGTGTCGCGAGAGACGTGGCGGGCAGAGGTGGAAGCGGTGCGAGGGACGTTGGGGCGCGTGAAGGCGTTGAGCGAGGACAAGGCGCCGAAAATGGACGATGACGTGAATGATGGCGAATTCAGTCGCGATTCCCACGCCGAGGCCTCAGAAAGCGTAGTTGTGACTCTAGAAGGATTGCTTGAGTCATGTGGGGATTGTGATGAGCAAGAGGCGAGTTCACCAGCGATGGAATTGGCGGCGAGCGCACGGGCGCAGAGCGAGGAATTACGAGCTCGCGTTGAGGATTTAAGACGAGAAGGCGAGGAAATAGTCGAAGCTGTGGTTGAAGAAGATGACGGCGATGCGTGCGTATCGCCTAATATGGATGACCCAGCGGTAGAGATGGCGATCGCGCGCGCACGTTTAGGTGCAGAGCGTGAAATGCGAGAGAAGGAGCGCGCGCTGGTGGCTTCAAACGAGCGCAACGCGCAACTGAAGGCGCGTTTGGCAGAGTACGAGCTGGCTTTGGATGACAAGCAAAGTGAGTTAGACGCGAGCGAAAAGCGCGTGCAAAGTGCGGTTCGTGAAGCGGTGAGAGATGTGTGGGCACAACTCGACAATGCGAACATGAGCGCCGTGTCCAAGGAGATGGAGCTTCACGCGGCGACAGCGGAGGCGTCTGAGCTACGCCGCGTCGTCATTGAGCTCGAAGGCAAACTCAAACACATGCAAAGTGAATTAGACGCAGTGAATGAATCAAAGGTCGCCACGGAGGACCCAATGCGTGGGCTCATGGAGCTTGCTTCAAGCGCGCAAGGCGCATTGTCTGAGCAACTCGATGCCCGACTCGCCGAGGCGCAAGAAGACATCGACCGACTCACCAAAGCGTTGAGCATCGCTCAAGAAGCGGCAAACGAAAAGGTGTACTTTGAGACAGAAAACGCTCGACTAGAAAGCGAAATCGAAGACGTTCGCCGCGAGCTGACATGGAGAAAGGCGGGAGAAACGGAGTTGCGTTCGGCCCTCGAGCGGTCAGAGGGTGAAATTGTCTTGCGCAAAGCTGAGCTCGCGAAGTTTGAAAATGATATTCAAAGCAAAGCGGACGCCAAGGATTTAGAATTAGTTCAATTACGTGAAGCGCTGGAAAATGCAGAGCGGCAGTTTGAAGCCAAATCGGCAGCAGCATCGAATGCCGAAGCAGAACTCACAAAGCTTCGCGTGCAGAAGTTTGAGTTTGAACACGCCTTGCAAAATGTCACCATTGATGGTTCCACAAAAACGCACAAGCTCGAAGAAGATCTCGCCATGGCAATGATCAATGTTCAAGATCTCACCAGCGCGTTAGAGGCGGTGCGATACGAACTCAAGCAAGCGCAGGTTGAGAAAGAGCGCGCGATTATGGAAATGAACAACGCGCGCCGACAAGCAGCGGAGACGTCCAACGACGATGGCTACAAGTTTGCTGAGCTCACGTCCGAACTTGAGAACGCGGTACTTGATTGTGAGCGCATGCGAAGCGAACTTGAAGCTTCTCGCGAGCGTGAAGGTGACCTACTTTCCCAACTTGATGACGCGTTCATCGCCGCGAAATTGGCTGAAGAAGAAGCGGATCTCGACGAGGAAGAGTATTCACAAGACGACCCCGAAGATGACCCCGCGTCGCCAACACCCATGAAGCGCTCGCAATCACGCGTGTCTTCTTCGCCATCACGTAAGATGAGCGTCGCAAATTTGGTGGCGACGAACCGCGATTTAGTGGAACAATTGTCTCGACAGTCCAACGAACTCAGCCGACAAGGCGCTCAAATGGCAAAAATGAGCGCCGAACTTCGCGGTTTTGAGTCCGTCGCCGCGCGTTTAGTGAAACTCAAGGAGGATAACTTGGATCTTGCGCAAAAGTATAAGGCGAATTTGCAAAAGTTGAGCGAAGAGAACAAGGCGAGGCGTCACGTTGAATCGCGCTTTAACGAGTACGAACTCTCCATCCGCACGCTCGAGCAAACTGTGGGAAATCTTCGAGGAGAGCTACGAGCCGCTCGTGAGCGCGAGACGCAGGAGCGCGCCAACACGCGTGCTAGTGAGTCGAACTCAAATGTCATCAATGAGCTGCGCGATGAACTGCGCTCAATGAAGCGAGAGCTTGAAAACGTGCGCCGTGAAAAGACTGAAATGTTAGAGACGCGACCTCCACAGCTGAATGCCGAAAATGATGCGCGTGACGATGTGAGTTTCGCAGATTATCTCTCGCACGAAGCTTTGATTGCTGAGCAAGAGTTGGAAAACTCTGAGGCGTACGCCACGCGTTTGAATGAGGAAATCGCCAAGGTGCGCGCGGCGAGAGAAAACGGGTCTTCCGCGGCGTCAAAGCCCGCTGAAGCCGGCGTCAACGCCAGTGAAGTCGCGGAAACTCTTTTAGCACTGAGCGAATCCTCGCGTGAACGTGCCAAATACTACAAAACCGTCGCCAAGACGTGTTACGTCAAGTTTCAAGCGCAAAAGGTGGATTACGAACGTCAGCTCGCCGAGCTCAAATCCAAGCTCGACGACGCCGCCGACGCCACAACGCCAACCCCGCGAACGCCTCGCATGGTGCCCAATCGAACGCCATTCAGCGCGTTCGCCAAACAACACGCATTCTTACTGGAATCTGTCTAGACTACTGTGCGTGCACGTACACTACATTAGCAATTAATCGAAAGATTGTAAAGGGCGGCGAGCGACGCCGCAAAGATGCAAAAAGAAAGCTCACTGTCTGCACATCACCCCACGCCATGACGTCCGCCTTCCTCCAATGGTGCGACGCCAACGGCATAGACACGTCCAAAATAACAATCACAACCGACGTCGCGACGGATGATCGCACCGTACACGCGGCGTGCGACATAGTCCCCGGCGACGTAGTCCTCGCTGTCCCCTTCGAACGCTGCGTGAGCACGCCAGGCTTGAAATGCGGCATCACCGCGTGCCCTCTCGACGGTGACGAAGGCGTGGATAGCTCAAAACAATACTTTACACCCTCTGAACGCCTAGCGGCGACGTTGGCCAAGTTACGCGACGATGCTGAACGAGGACAGGGCGAAGGCGAGGCGTACGCGCCGTACGTCCTCGGCGGGCTACGCGACGATATCGTCGACGGGCCGGTGTTCACTTGGACGAATCAGGAAATTGCCGAATTACAATTCCCCCGTGCGATTGGGAACTGCGCTAAAACCAAGGTTCGTGACGGCAAGGTGATGAAAAAGTTGCGCGAGACGCTCCCGAGCGAATCGTGGGTGACCAAATTTCCCTGGGCGCTCGCCAACGCGCGAAGCCGAGCGATTGATTTAGAGCGCGGTGAGTCGTTCTTAGCGCCTGGTTTAGACATGTTCAATCATAGTCACGCCAATGCGAACGTGAAGTGGGAATCAAATGCCGAGGGTGACGCGGCGAGTGTTTTTTTGAAGGCTACGACGCGCGTATCCGCGGGTGAGGAATTGGTCGTCACGTACGCGTGCGAGCCGGCGGAATCCTTCTTGTTACACATGGGATTCGTCGGTGGCATGAATCCGTTCGACCGCGTCGAGCTTTGGGGTTCCCTCGCCGAAGCCGCGGATTGGTTTGCGGAGACGTTTAAGAGCGAGAGTGGGGACGTGGTGTTGGATAAAGCCGCGGCTCGGGAAGCGGCGGAGGAATTGGAGCGACAGCAACGGGCACGCGAACGCATCGCCATGGTTGGTCTATCCAGCGCGGGTGGCGCCACAGATGACGTATCCGCGGAATTAAAGTTGCGTGAGATGCAGAATTTGATGTTTGGTCCGAGTGTTGGATGGAAGATGGATTATGACGAAGCGTTGTGGATGATGTTTCGACACTTCACGCAAGCGCTCATGCCGCAGGAGCACGCCGACCACATAGTGATGCATGCGATTAAGAAGCGATGTGAGGAGCTGCTGATATCTATGCCGACGACGATTGAAGAGGATGAAAAGATATTTTCAGACGAAAGCACGCCGAAACGGTTGAAACTCGCGGCGGAATTCCGCATGTATAAGAAGGCGTTGTTGATTCGTCATTTGCAAAGTGACGCGCGCATCGATGGCGGTGGCGGCGCATCGTCATAGTATTCCACTCGTCATAGCCACAACGCACGAAAACATCTCAAAATAATATTCTTTACATAATATACAGTATCATTACGCCACGGCGATGCCACTGACCTGCGGAGCAATTAACCAGAACCCATCCAATTCATAGTACTCGCCGTCAACTTGGGCCGAGAACTCGTCCCGAATCACATCAAGCGTACGTCGATTCAAATGACACCCATCTGCCGCCTTAATTTGCAACGGTGTTAATTTCTCCTGCAACTCGGCAAACTTTGGATCTGTTTCGCTCAACACATGTTCCAAAAAGAGCAACGCGCCGCCCGGCTTGAGCACTCGACGAATCTCCTTCAACGCCACGCGCTGATCCACGACCGAGCACAGCGTCAACGTCGACACCACGGCATCCATCGAATTATCAGGCAACGGCAGAGCCTCTGCGACGCCGTGCACAAACCTCACGTTCACCTCGGCGGCGTTGTCCGACGCCGCCAACGCCGCGGCCAAGTTGTCCTCCGCAAACGCTCGCATCGCGTCGTTTGGATCAATAGCTATGAGATCCACCGCTCTCGGCGCCATGGACGCGATGAAATCAATATTTGGCAACGTCCCGGCTCCAATTTCACACATCGCCAGCTCGCCTGTGCCGTCGCGCATCGTCGCAAACAACCTCTCGAAGAGCGCGCGCTTTCTCTCCTTCACCGCCGATTCAAAGCCATTCATCATCGTCGCCATCCCTCGCGCAAACGTCGCATCCAAACCCGCATCTCGCGCGACGTCGTACGTCATCGACGCCGCGGCGTCCGATTCGATCAGTTTCACCATCGCCTCGGCGGGCGACGCCGCGCACGCCGCGCACGCGCACCCAGCGAACGCCATCATCAATGCGCGTCGGCGATCGATGACGACGTCATCCTCGCCGTTCGCGCGCGCCGTCGCGGACGCCACGGTGCGCGGGCGATGCGATGCGTGCGGTCGCGGTCGCGCGCGCGGTGGCGCGGCGCGCGCGATCGACGACGTCGTCGTCGCCATGCGTCGGCGTCGATGAATGAAGCAACGCCAGTGTGCGCCGCGCATCGTGATGTCCGAGCACGAATGCCGGGCGTTCATCGCCGCCGCGAACGCGCTGGCGACTGCTGATCGCGTGGAAGCCGAGCGTGAACTCGTGCGCATTCGCACCAGCGCGCACGCGCGCGGTATCGCGCGCGAGGTGCTGTCGCGCGGGGACTCGAGTGTGTCGCTCGATGCGGCGTTTCACGCTTCGGTGATGTATCGCGCGGCGGTGCTGCGGGATTGGGGAGGTTTAACCGCGCACGAACGCGAGGATGCGCGTGATTTCGCGCTGTCTTGGACGCTGACGTCCGTGCAGGCGCCGAGCGTGGTGAGAAAGTCAATGAGCGATGCGTGCGCGGTGTTTTTGAAGCGCGCGTGCGTGGACGCGGATGACTCTGGGAAGATGGCGATGTTACACGCGACTGAGGCGCGCGTGCAGGCGATGGGAGGGAGTGCGGATGCGGCAGTGATCGGGCTCGGGGTGTACGCGGCGTTGGTGAGCGAATTTGCACCTGGGACGGCGAGCGCGTTGGGGTGCTCGTGGGAAAAGCACGAGCAATCGAGAGCGAGCGCGGAGAAGAATATATTAAAGCCGTTCTTTGCGCACGGGGTAAACGCGGCCAAGGCGTGGAGTGCGAAAGTCGGGGATGGGAGTGATCACGGTGCGTGCGCAGGGGCGCTTTTGCTGATGAATGGGGTGTTAAATTGGGATTTTAATCGAGACGTCAGTTATGGATTTCGCGGGCGAGCGTTTCCATCAACAGAGAGCGCGGCGAATGCGTTTGTCAGATTGACACCTGGGATTGAGTGGAGAGAGATTTTATTAGCACCTGGTGCGTTGGATTGGTTGTATGAGTTGCACGCATCGGCAGAGAATGCGGCGTTGGCGAGTGGTAGCATGGAAGCAAAGCGGGTCGCCGCGGCGAGCCGTAAAACACTCAGCGCGTTGTGCACGTTGAGCGGATGTGTGTTTCCCCCGAAAGACGCCGACGATAGCTTACGAGTAGGCCATTTTGTGCGTTGCGCGCGTGCAATTGCGAGCTATCTTTTACCTGCATCGAAGAGCGTGCACGCCGCAATTGAAGGCTACGGCGAAGATGCGCTCATTGATGGATGTCGTTCCTTGTACGCCTTGGCGTCTGTACACGAAGCGCAAGATTTCGCGGCGGTGTCACTCGGTGCTGATTTGAATAAAACTGCACTTGATGTTTTAGGTGAACTCACGCTGGAGTGCTTGAATCAGGATGCGCTGTCAGTGCACGCTGAAGGCACAGTCGTGGACGAGTGCTTGAAGATGCTCCTGGAATCCTGGGGCGCGTTGGTCAATAAAGGCATGTTCGCCCCGGGCGGCACCGAGGTGGCGACGCCGGTGGCTATTTTAGAAGGTGCAGCAAAAGTTTCGCAAGCGTACATACTCGCTGGGTTGAAAGCCGCACGTGAGGGTGCGCATGAAGAGGATGACGGCCACGAAGAAGAAGGCAAAGCTGGCGCCAAGGCGCTCGACGCGCGCCTCGAACTCGCTGCCCAAGTTTTGCGCGCGCACCCCGCGTCGACACTGCCAATGTTAGGACAAATTTTAGTAGAAAAGCGCGCGACACTACCGGCGTGCATGGCGAGTGGTCAAGATCCGAGCGAGTTGCTGGAGGAATTATGGTGGGCAACGCGGCTCGTTGGCCACGTTCTCGCCGACGATGGCGACGGAGAGACTCCGATCCCGCCAGATTCGCTCGCAGCGGCGTCTGCGTCAACGCCTGCGGGTGGGCAAAATTGCGTGGTCGAATTGGCGAGAGCGTTGATCGATACTGGATGCATGGCACTCGACGTTAACGCTCGCGGAGCGTTGTCCGCTCGCCTCACTGAAACGATTATTTGGTCACTCGCGCGCTGGGCGGATACGTATCTCATGTCCGAAGACACGGGCGGTAATTTGCATGCAGCAATTTATGCCGCTGCAGGTGGCGTCCGTCGCGGTACCGATATCGCAAATAAGCTCGCACAAGGCGGCGGTGGAGTGTTTAGTGAAGGCAATGGTGGCCCGCAGGCGCTCGACGCGCTCGTGCAAATCGGCACTGCCGCGCTGAGTCATTGGCCGGGTGAAACGAGCCTGCAGAAAACAGCTGGTTTTGTGCTGTTTCCCGTGCTCACGCGCAGGAAAACCTTGTGCAAGCACTTGATAGCAATGCCATCGTGGACGACGCTTCGACAGGCGGCAGCGGGGGCGCAACGCGAGCGAGGCGTCGTCGCGTTTCCTCCAGAAGTCCATCGAGGATTGAGCGAATGCATCGGCCGTGTCACAGTAGTTATTGATGAGCCATCCGCATGCGAAGCATACACGACAGATTTGATCTCTCCGGCGGGTGAGGTGTTGGCTTTGGTTTCTGTCGACCACGCGGGATTACATCATCCGGAAGGCGACGCGCGCGCGTGTGCCGCCCTTGAAGCACTTCGCGGTGCCGTGCGCGCGACTAACGGTCGGTCACAAGCGACTATTTTCAACTTTTTCGTCAGTGCGATCGAGCACTTGCTGAATTTACAAAATTTGGCCAAGGATCTAGCGCGCGTCACAAAGTTGCTCTTGCGCCTGTCTGAGGAATTTGTCGAGTTGAATTCGCCCTACCTCAACGCCCAGCAAGTGGACTGGATTTGCCGCTACTGCCTGCGTGTGATTGAGACGTACGCCACATCTGGACGAGGGAACGTCAAGAGCGACACTGGGGCGTTATTGAGTCAGGAAGCGGTAAAAGAGGCGTATAAAGAAGTGCGCGCGTTGTTAAAGATGCTCACGCACTTGTCGAGCGGGAATTTACACGACGCCATCATCGAGAGCGCCCCTGCTGATCAAGCCGCAGCGTTGGCGGCGAAGATGGATATCGCCCACGTCGTGTTCACGGGATTAAACACCGTCATCCCGCTCATTACAGACGAGTTGTTGAAGTTTCCAAAGTTGTGCAAACAATACTTTGAGCTCTTGGCGTATATGCTCGAGGCGTATCCCAAAAAAGTAGCCCAGCTCGACGGCAGCATGTTCGCCACGCTCATGTCCACCTTGGAATTTGGCTTGAAGCACGCGAATGAAATCGTGAGTAAGGAGAGCATGACCGCACTCGGGGCGCTGGCCACGTTTCAGTGCAACAGCGCCAAGGCGTCGGCGCCTGGTTTAGGCGCGCACATGGCGCCAAACGCGGAAGGATTGAGCATTCTCGGACACTTGATGCGCGTATTATTCCAACGCCTCGTATTCGAAGAAGCCGTATTCGACTTGGTCGACGAAGCCGCCGATGCGTTGCTACCAATCATCTTATACGAACGACAGGCGTACGAATCGCTTGCGCAGACGCTCATGGCTTCAGTGAGCGCCGACGCGCGAAGCTTGGAATTAATGTCCAAAGCATTCACGCAATTAACTTCAGCCAATGGATTGACGCAGGGCGTAGATAGAATGAACAAGCGTCGCTTCCGCCGTAACCTCGCCGAGTTCCTCACCGTCACTCGAGGCGTCGTGCGACAGCAATAGCGTTCGTCGATGACGGAGCGCATGGATAAACTTTGCCAGCACTAGCAGCAGCAATAATGAATTTGATCGAGTTGAACGCGCGAAAAACGCACACTGACGACACCACTACCCACGCGCACGCACGTACAATTTAAATCGATTCGCACCGCGCGATATACACTTCTCATCGAAACGCAAACAAACCATCATCAAGTAAAAACCGACGCGGCGGATATAAATGAATTACAAAACCAACGCAATCGACCGACGACAACATCGACGACGCGCGTGCGTTCCACGCACATGCATCACTCAATCATCATCATCATCGGTTTCATACCTAGCGCTTTTTGCTCGCTCAGACTAAAAAATAATTCCGCGAGAGACGCGACCCGCCGAAAGCCCCCTTTCAGGTTTAGGGCTTACCCAAGCCTATCGTCATCGCCTCGTGCTCTATCTCTCTCGCGCGCTCTCTCTCACACACTCCCTGCTAAAATAACCGTCATCCCATCGTCCCACGGCCTCGCATCGCAACTGTCCACCCTCTGCGTCGCGTCGTCGTCTATTCCGCCGCGCACGACCCACTCGAGGCGCACACGCGACGAAACTCGAATCGCTTCTTCGCGCTCATCGGTCGGCACGCCACGATCTCCACGCGATCGCCCACCTTGCACGAATCATCCTCGTCGTGAAACATAAACTTGGCGCTCTTGTTCACGCGCTTGACGTACTTCGGGTGCGGCACCTTGCGCTCGACGAGCAAGGTTTTGGATTTCGCGCCCGCCACGCTCACGACGCGACCTTCGAGGGTTTGCGCGGCGGCGGTCACGGTCAAGGATGCGCGCTTGGGCGACGCCGCGGTGGGCGTGCGCGCGGCGGTGAAACGCGGGGTGATGGTGGCGAATTGTTGGGTGAGCATGGCGGCGGCGGCGGCGGTCGTCGTCGTCGAATGCCGACGGCGCGCGCGACGGCATCCATCGGGGACATCCATCACATCCAACGTGTGTGAGGTAGGGGTGGGGGGAATTCGGACATTCGGCGTCGCGGCGTGTGTCCTTGGGATCATGTGGACGTAGTGTAGGGCGTGGAGCGCTATGTGTGTGTGTCATTGGTTGTGGTGTATTGTACAAACGGGTCGGTTCGCGGCCGCCGACGCGGTTGGCGGCGCCGACGCGATGACGCCGTGCTAGTGTTTTGTTTTTATTTTGTTTCGTTTGAGTGTGAATGTTCGTTTTTCGGGGTGGTCACGATCGGCGCGCGCCGGCGAAAAAGGCGCCGAGCACGGCGACGGTGGCGGCGAGCGCGACGCCGACGGTGACGGTGGTTTGCGTGCGACGTTCGAGATGCGCCAATTCGAGCTGCTGCTTGTGAAAATTGACCATCATGGCGTCGATTTTCACGTTGAGGCTTTGCAAGTCACGGGCAAGGACGTCGGTTTCCTTGGTGCGCGTGCCGCCAGGGGAGACGACGTCTTCGACGCTCGCTTGGCGTTGCAAATCTGATAGTCTCTCCACGCGGTTCGCGAGCCAATCGAACTTCACTTCCAGTCCTTGTTGGTCGCGCGCTACACCAGGAGATGCTTGACGTCTAGATGGCGACGTTCGACCATCATTACGATGGCGGCGACCAGGGCTGGTGAGACGCGCTTCGCCCACCGCGGCATCCCAGTTTGGAGCCTTTGTGCGCGGGGGTCCGCGACTCGCACTTCGCGGTGGCGGCGTGTAAAATGTATCTGTGCCGGTGCCAAGGTCATACCCACCCCATCCCGTCGGTGCCGCGGATTTGGGCCTGGGAATCACCGGCGGACGACCTTCGTCGCTGCCGTTTGGAGAACGCCTCACGCCACCGTGCCCCGAGCTGTGTCTAGACTCTGTGCTCGAATCATCTGAAGCATCAGTTGCGGAAGCTAACATGGATTCCGTGATTGGGAATCGCGCTCGCAAGTCATCTGTCAACGAGCTCAACTCTTTGGTGAGTTGCTCGAGCTGCACTTGCTCAATGTACGAGTGCGGAATGTACGTGCCATTCAATCCGAGCTTCTTCCCAGCCTCTTCAACCGCCGAGCGCACTTTCCCTTGGACTTGTACGAAAGATCGATCGAGACCTTCGACCCAATCGACTTTGATGGTGATAAAGTCGTCGCTATATTCTTTGCTTCGACGCTTCATGATGGCCCCGACGACGTAGCCGAGCGCCATTAAACCACCTAAAATACGAACGCCAACTTCAAACTTGATTCTCGGCGAAATCATAATCGGTCCATCAGTGACGGTTTCGGCAAACATCAACGTGTAGTGTCCGTCGCGATTACGCATTCTGAGCCAGGACGTGCACGTCTCTGGGTCTTCATTTGGTGGGAGCAAATAAATGTCGGCAGTTTCGACTTCGTCTGTGATCTCAACCTCGTCGCTCAACACGCGCAGGATACGCGCCTCATCCGGTACGCGATCAGATTTCAAAATATACGTCGGATCTTGAAAACCGGCAAACGGGTTAAACGAGTTCACGACGCGTAAATGCGCGGTGCGCAAGTCTGGCTCGATGAACGCCTTGTACATCGGATACACAGTCTCACTAATTTGGTGAATAATCGACTCCGGTGCCTGACCACTGCGGTTGATATCGCGCAACACGCGCTTGACTAAATCAAAGTGCACACCTCCGGTGACCGAAATGCGCAAATCCAACATCGGGCGCAACTTCTCATTGAGAGCGTAAATACCCTCCACGATGACCACCTTTGACTTTGGACACTCGTGCGTAACGTACCCCGTGCGCTTACTCTGCTTATAGTCATAAATCGGCGCCTGAATAGTCTCGCCATTCTTCAATCCTTTCAAGTTAGCCAGTAAACACTCGTAATCCGTCAACCGCGGGTCGTCAAAATTCCCCTCGAGCAACATCGACGCGTCGTTGTACATGTCCATGGACAACGTCACCGCCCCCGGCATAAACTCCTGAATCTTACTCGTAAACACCGTTTTCCCCGCCCCACTCGGTCCAGCGATACCAACAATTATCGTTTTATCAGGCGAACTTGCCTTTAACAACTGAATCGCACGAATCGATAAATAAAACCCTTTATCAAAACTAAGTTGCTCATCCACGCGCGCGATCTCGTGCGTCTTGCTCCCATCCGCGTTGCGCTTCTCCACCAACCGCAGTGCATCCTTAATCAACCCTCCGCTCGAGGGCGAACCAACGCGAAAATCAGACCCCGTAGGACTCTTCGCGATCGCTCGCTTCGCCTCATTCACCGGCGCGCGCGAATCCACCACCCCATCGTCATCCGTCACGGCGGCGAGCCTTTCAAACGCCAACGGCGGCGTTTCGGGCACATCCGCGCGCGTCAGCGTCGCCGGCGCGTCCGCCATCGTCGCAGTCGCGTGAAACGCACACCCGCGGGTCGTATTCGCGCGCGTTCTCACCCCGAGCGCCGCGAGCGACGTCGCACAGACGCGTCGCACAGACGCGTCGCGCGGTGACGTCAAACCGCGCATCCGCGGGCCTCGTCCCAAAGCGCGCGCGAGTCCATCGGTCAACTACATGCGCCAGTACGTGTCGTATGTCCGAGAATACCCAAAATACCACACACATATAAAACCAACACGTACACGCACACGAGCCACATATCCTCACAGTACGTATCGTATGTCCAATAACAGATAGAAATAGAGCACGGTTCGCGGTCCCTACATTTGAACGTCACATGGCACGCACACGCGATGCAGTACGACACGCATGGGTTTTATGATGACGACGGTGTCGCGCACAGATAAAAACAGTTGCCCCAGCGCCCCGACGCCATTCGCTCGCCGCGACGCGCGTCGACGCGGACGGCGCGCCGGGCGCACATCGGTCGCGTCGCGCGCGAATTTGGTTTTTGTGTCGCCGGACGCGTGCGCGTGTGTAGGCGTCACATCGGGTGAAAATAGCATTCATTCAGTCATTGAACAGCCATGGGTGGCGCGTGTTCTAAGACGTCGATCGATGGCGCGAGCGGTGGTACGATCATCATCACTCGCGACGACGAGCGTGATGATGATGATGATGTTGTTGATGAGGGCGCTGACGTGCGAAGAGAGGAGGAGGCCGAGGCGACGCGTCGCGTGGTGAAGCAAGTCTCGTTTGGCGATGAGACGGTCGCGGTCGCGGCTCCCGTCGCGGTCGTCGTCGACGATAATAATGACGACCATGGGGATGCGAGCGAAGATGTGAAGATGCCGATAAAGTCTGCGCTGCGATCGACGTCGGCATTGACGCCACCGCCGATGATGGTGGAAGATGAAGACGAGGATGAGGACGAGGAGCGGGTCGACCCGGCGGTGTTGCGGGCGTTGCGGGACACGTTGGCGGCGACTTTGCCGTCTATGGGACATGCGAAGCCTGTGATGACGAGCACGATGTCAGCGTATCGCGCGGCGAGTCGGACGTACGAAGGTGAACGAGTGGATCGAGAGCGTGTGCAGAGCGGCGGAGAGCGGCCGGCTTCCATGCGGTTACAGTCGGTTCGCGAGGAACCAGATGTGTTATTATTAGACAATAGAAGCGACGAGGAAGAGGAACAGGAGACGCCAGTGAAAGAAAAGCCGAAACGGTCCATAGAGAATCGAGTCCGCGAGGCGAGACGAGAAGATCAGCGACGGGCACTGGAGCCGAAGGAAAAGTCAAACGCCGAACGCACGACGAAAACGTCCCACGTAAGACAAGAAGGGAAGAAAAAGGATTCTACGCGATGGACCGCGCCAAAACGAACATCATACGAGCGTAAACTTGATCGTCTTTTTGCAGTTGCAGAGCGTGCTGGGGTATCGGCCGAACGTGTCAATCAAGAAATTAGCGACTTGAATGAACGCGTTGAGAACGGCGTCATCGCCGTGCAACCGTGGGAGGAGAAGGGTAATTCATGGGCTGCGGAGCGTTCAAAAAGTGCGCTTTCCGAACGAAGCTCTAGTGCTGGGACAATACTTCAGCCCAAGGGATTGAAGACAGCACGCGTAGATGGGAAAACTTTGGAAAGCGCTAGACATATCGTAGAAGAGCCAAAAGTCGTTACGTCCATCCTGCGCTCAGATTTATTGAAAGCCATGGGCGAGATGAGCGCCGAGGAAAAGCTCTCTCGATTAGGTTTAGCGCCAGTTCCGGAAAGTTCAGATGTGTATGCCGATGATGTGAGTGAACACGCGACAATGGGGGGCACGCCGCGGAGTATTGCTCGTTCGCAGTCAACGCCAGGATCCCGGCGGCGCGCGTGGAATGAACGTTCACCCGCAACGAATCGTGATGACGGCGATGACAATTACAGCGATGGAGACCGCTTTCTTACACCTCCTCCTGCACCTGCATCGAGCGTGAAGAGTCAGAGTCAAACGTACGTTGATAAGCTCAAAGCGCAATCCAAACTCGCAAAACTCGAAAGCTCTCGTTCTTGGAAAGCAGGCGTTGGCGTCGTGGGAGGACAACATTCATAGCTACCATTTGCAATCTAATATCTAAATGTGCTAGTCTATAAATCTATCTAGCGTTCACGCCGAATATTCGTCATGTTCGCTCAACGAGTGATGTTTGTTCGTTTCTTCTTACCCTCATGCAACCTGGATGCGATTTCAGAGGAAATATTTTCTTCAATTTTAAGCATAAGTAGCTCCAACTCGAGCACATTTTCGTGCAAACTATCTGGTTCAATCCAAACAGCGTGTGAAAGAGCGTGTACGATTTCAACGTACTCTTCTGGTAACTGCGCGAGCGGTTTATCGCGTGCACATTGTAAGAATGTCCCAGCGCCGCGCTGCACTGACAACTTTTCAAGTTGAGCGCTCAAATCCTCAACCGTTTCGTCGACTTCAAAACCTTGCCACTCTGGTTCATGTTTTAACAACACATCGAGCGTTCGCTGTTCTCGGAGCAAGTCTTGTAGGACTTCATCGACGATTTCCAGCAATTTAGCGCGCTCTTTGTCATCCGCGAAGGATTTTGCAATCGACTTTTTTTGTTCGAGTGCAAAATCGCGCACGAGCATCTTTGTCTTTGGATACACCTCAACGCGTTTTGCCTTGTTAGGCCCACCACTTCCAGTCGCAAAAAGCACACGCGATAAGTAATTCACATCAGCTTTTGTGCGATCGACGACTTCACCGACGAGAGAAAGCAACATCTCATTGGACTGAAAACGCATCTCTCGCATCTTCTTCTCCACGCGGTGCGCGACAAACTCGCGCTTCATTTCCAGCGTAGCGATGAGTTTCACTCGATCAATCACAGCTTCAATCATTTCTTCTGTCGTCTTTTTGAAAGCGAAAAAGTGGTTTTCGTATGAATCTGAAGGCGTGCGGGCCTTAAGTATCACGAGCGCCGTCGCCTCGACTATACGAGATTCAAACATGTTCATCAGCTCACATTTGGCTTTCAGAGGGCTATACACTGGATCCTCAAGCGTCTGAAACGGGCGCGGGGGTCGTGGAGCCACTTTTAGTGTCATGCTTCCACGTTTGCGCGCGTTAGGAACTTGATTGAGAAGCTTCTCTGCAAACCGATCAAATGGAAAAGGCAGCGTTCTGCCGGCGAAAACAATTTGATTGCACCATTGTATGTACGCATCCTTCTCTTCACCGCTCAGAGCGAGGGCGTCTTCAGTTGTCCACGGATACGTCAATTTGCCAAGTTTACTGGTAGCTTGCGCCCACGTTGTCCATCCAGTATTCGCCACTGGCTTGCAGTGCGGCGCCGCGAGGAGCGTTCTCATGGAGGTGCGGCCTACGCCATTCTTGTTGACTTTCACGCGCTCCAGCGTACGTTCGACCGTAGATGAACGACCGTCTAATCCATAAATAAGCTTCAACGTCAGCACAAGTAACGCCATAATTGTCGATTCTGGCGTGTACGCGCATCGAGAGTCGGAAGAATGAAAGTATTTCAACGTCGGCGGCAAATACAACGACAACATGCGTTGCGCCGCGGCGTCGACAGCTTCATCCAAATTCAACATCTGCACATAGCGTGACAAGAGCGCCGGCGCATTGACTGGTGGTAATTCTACTTTGATTTTCGCTGCTACGTACGCAGCCATAGAAACGACAATCATGGGCGTCGGTATCCGCCGCTCGTGTGGAACGAAACAATCCGCTCGAGGCAAAGCGTCGACGACGCTCTCCCCCAACGCTGATTTTATCACCTCATATACATTTAAATACGGCAACGTCCCATCAAGTGCCATTTTCGCCAAATCAAACGGTAAAATCGCTTCGCGATGCCTCGCTGCGGCAACGTACAACACGCTTAACGTTGCGTACATGGGTACGTGTTGTGTCAAGTACGCCAACGTCGACATCGTCTTTTGTCTCATCCTTCGTCGTCGTCGTCGACGACGACTTACACCGTCATCGCCATCGCCATAACCATCAGCATCACTATCGTCGTTATCACTATCGTCATCATCATCGCTCATATCATCCTCATCCTCTGCGCCACCTTTTCCGACGTTGTCGTCTTTTACGCGCAACGCCTTGGTCGGCCGGCGCCTCCACATCTCGCGCTCATCCTCAAAATCAACCCTAAGCACCCCACTCGCGTCTATATACCTAAACCAAATCTCTCGCACTGTCACTTCAAACATCTCCCCACTGCGCACGCACCCAGGCATGCGAGATAACGCATCACATTGTGCGATTAATAACGCTTGCGCGCTCGCCACGTACGCCTCGCACGACGCCTTAGCATCCTTCACTCGCTCATCCTTTTTCTTCGACTTGACCACCTTTTCCTTCGTCTGCGCCTTGAGCACGCGTCGACGTAAACCACCAGCGCCTATCGACGCCCCGGGTAAGCCTTCGCCGTCTTGCGAGATGTCGAGCGTGGCGTTGAAGTCGTCGGCGGTGTGTTGGCTCTGTGTCCCACAGCGCGCGCAGACATAGTACCCATCGTCGGAGGACGTGAAGGCATCGACGCCCGATGCGCGACACACGACGCACGTAACGGTCATGGCCAATTGCGACATGCGCACCGCGCGTTGGCGGCGCGCGCCGGACGGAGTGGACGAGTGAGGAGGAATTGGTGTGGTGTGTCTGTTGAAAAGTTGTTGACGGTGATTTTATATAAAATAGATTGTTTAAATGCGCGCGAATGGCGCGATTGATGCCGTGCGAGCATAAAGAGGCGTGTTATGTGTATGCGTCATATTCGATTGAGGTGAGCCTACGATGATTTTGCGATTACAACGCCAAAATGAGCGAGGAGCGCAACTAACGCGCAAGTTTGTCAACGACAAAGACGCGACGTAAAGGATTAGAGATTCCCATCGAAATCCGGGGGTTCATCCCATTGCGTCTCTCCTGTGGTGGTGTTGTAGTAATAAGTGTAGCCTTCGGGACTTTGATGCGTTTCCCAAAGCGGCTTGTATTCGATCAAAGAGGGTTCGCTCGCGCCGATGTGTTGCGGCACGTATTCAGAGTCCCCGCCGCCACCACCTGGACGCTGTACCGGATTCAATTGCGTTTCAATGAACGCGTTGACGGTATCAATCGCCGCTTGCACGTTATCTGGACTACCGGAAATGCGCACCATACCCGTTTCCTTCACGATGACTATCTTTGCCCCAGTTTGCTCCGCCATGGATTTGATGTTCTCCCCACCCTTACCGATGATCCGCCCCTCTTGCCCTTGGGCGGAAATCTCCGTCGTCGTCCCCGCCGATGATGGCTCTGGGATTGCATCGATCACTTCTTGTAAGAGCGTGCGCGCAACCTCGCACCCCGACGGGTCGCCAGAAATCACGACTTGCGAGTTTGGACGGTCAACTTGCATGCGCACCCCACTCTCCTCTTGCAACCGACGAATAGTTTCTCCACCACGACCGATAATTTTTCCAAAATCAGCCGCTTGCACGGGCACTAAAATCTCCGCTTTATTCGTCTCTTGTCGCGGTGCCGAAGTCGGCGCCCTCTTTGTCGTACTCTCGATGATGGCGTACACCATGCGAGACGCCGTGGCGACGCGGTCGGACGGTCCAGTAATCGTCACCCTACGCGGCTGCCCGGGTCCGACGTCGCTCTGGTTTTGGATTTTAACCGTCGCCCCTGATTCTGTTTGAATAGCGTTGATTTTTTCCCCACCGTGACCGATAACCTTACCCGCGTGCTCATTCGGACACATGATGTACTCTGTGACGCTCTGTTCGCCTACGCCGTCCCAACCCGGCCCGCTCGCGGCACCCAACCCTGGACCGCGCACCGGTGGCCCAGGCGGTCCGGGAGGTCCGCCGTAGTGTTGCGGGCCGCCAAATTGCGCCGGTGGAGCGCCATACTGCTGCAGAGGCGGCGCGCCGTACTGCTGCCCCATCGCTGGAGGCGGCGGCGGCGCCCCGCCGCGTGGCGCCCCGCCGTACGACGGAGGCCCAGTGCCAAACATTTGCCCTTGCGCCGGTGCCATCGCACTCGCTGTCGCACCTGCCGCCGCCGTGCGCCGAGCGCGCGGATCAGCCCCTGAAATCACGCGCGTCGGTCCTCTAGAATTCGTCTGCGGCTGCTGCGCCGGAGGTCCCGGAGGCCCACCGTACTGTCCCCCTTGCATATGCTGCTGCACCACCGGCGCCCCCACCATGCCTTGCGCCACCGCCCCACCCATGGCTTCATTCACTTGTCGCAACAAATTCGCCAAATCCGCCGCGGTCTGTGCGGGAGCGGGCGCGCCTTGGCCGTACGCCGCCGGAGCGCCTTGACGTCCATACGGGTGCGCGTGCGGCGGAGGTCCGCTCCGTCGATCTCGCGGATCCCGCCCGCCGCTCGACCCGTAGCCATCTTGATTTCCACTCGGTGGCCTGTGTATGTCGTCACGCGTCGCGCACATCGTCAGTCTCGCGCGCTCGTAAAGCCTCGTCGGCGCGCGCGTCGGCGCGCGCGCGCGATCGAAACGCGTCACCCGCGCCTCGCATCGCCCTCGACACCACCCCGAGGCGTGCGCCTCGCGAACGCGCGCGTGCACATTGCGAATGATCAACTCTGCGCGCGAACGCGCGCGCGAACCCACGCGGCGCGCGCGTATAGGCGTTGAGCGCATCGCGCCCTCATAGATCATCATCCATCGCAATGACATCTCCCGACACCGCGGCGACGGCGCGCAGCCGCGTCGCGCATCGCGTCATCGCGCGCATCGCAACACGCACCTTCGACTCATGACGAGCACTCGCGTGCGAGTCGAGTCGTGTTTGAGAGAGGTGGCGCACCTCGATGTGACGCGCCGCCACAGCGCACCGCTCGGGACGCGACCGCATCCGCATCTCACGCCTCTCGCGCGCTCGCACGCACGCGCACAAAGCAAAGCAAACCGCACGCGTGATGTTTCGCGCGGTGGTGAGACACTCGGGGGCGTTCGCGCGCGTCGTGCGCAAGAAGTTTAATCATCATCATCAGAATCATGGGTCGAGGCGCTGCTACGCGTCGTGGAGGTTAAACGACGACGACGATGATAACGACGAGAGCGGCGAACGACGACAATCATCGCGATACGCGCAGTCATCTTCGCGTGCCGCCGCGCGCGCGTCGCCGTCGTCATCGTCGTCACCGAGACAAAATGGGTTCACCAAGCCGCCGCCTCGCGCGCGCGCCCGCGCCGCCGACGACGACGAATTCATCGACGGATACGGCGATGCGAGCGCGAGGTACGACGCACAGGCTCGAGAAGACGCTCGTCGTCGTGGCCGTGGCGATACTGTGCGCTATGACCGCAAGGCGATGCGAAAAGAACTCGGTAAAGGGCCGACGCTCGCCGAGTCGTTGGTTGGGGAAATTGTCTACGGGGCGAACGCCGTGCGCGAAGCTTTACGACAAAATCGCCGCACATCGTTCGCGTTATACGTGCAAGATGGCGATGGTGGCGCTGGCGCGGATGCTGAAGTCTTACGCTTGGCGCAGGAGCTTAAGATAGAGGTGAAATACGCGAGTAAGCATGATTTAAACATGTTGTGCGACAACAAGCCGCATCAGGGCGTGGTGCTCGACGCCGAGGCGCTCGACGTGCCTTTGCTCGATGATTTGCCGCGTTGGGACGGGCAAGGTTTGCCCCCGGTGTGGTTGGCGCTCGATGAAATCGTGGACCCACAGAATTTGGGCGCCATGCTTCGCAGCGCACATTTTCTAGGCGTTGATGGCGTGATTTGTTGCGCCAAAAACAGCGCCCCGTTCAACGCCACGACATCCAAAGCGAGCGCGGGCGCGATGGAGGCGCAAGTCGTCCATCAAACCGGTGTCATGCATCGATTCCTCGCCAAAGCTCGGGATGAAGGATGGGACGTTGTCGGTGCCAGCGCCGAGGCGCGCGCTGAAGACGTACACGATTTCGTTCGCGTTTCGCAACCCACATTGTTAGTCATGGGCAACGAAGGCGCCGGTTTGCGGACAAACGTCCGACGGGCGTGCAATCGATTGGTTAAAATCCCCGCCGCGCAGCGTAAAGCCCCGGGCGTGGATTCATTGAACGTCTCCGTCGCCGCTGGTATTCTCGTGCATCATTTCTTATCGTCACGTCGCGCAGATTCGTCGTCATTGTAATCACAAACACACGCGAGCTCAATTTTTTGTGTCTCCCAAAGGACGCACACCCATGAACGAAAAGAAACGATCGCCCGTCACACGTCGACGCGAACGCGCGCGATCGCCCCCGTCGCGGACGTCACGTAGGACACGCTTGCGGGGTAATCCATCCACCCATGGTCGCCGTCGTCGTCGTCCCCGCGCGTACCGCGTTCAGGGCTACGAACAATCATGATGATGACGTGGGACACTGGCGATCATCGGATTCGTCGCGCGCACGCGGACCACGAAAGGTGATTCGCGGTGCGGTGGTGACCACCGCGACGATGACGAGTGGTGGGGTGCGTTCGAGCCGCGCGGTGGCGGCGTCGTGCGCGCGCGCGACGGGGATGCGCGGGATTTGCCGAGGATTGGATTACTCGCGAGAGGCGTCAGAGCAGAGCACCGGGCGGGCATCGGTCAAGGCGCGCGGAATGCTCGATCCTCGGGCGTCAGATGATGAACTTGAACTTGTAACTGGCATGTCCATCGATGAACTCGAGCAGAAACAAGAGAATGAGGTCAAGGCGGTGGCAGCTTGCGTGGGCGCGGCGTGCGCGTTTGGGGCTTTCGTCGGCGCCACGCAAGGCGCGGATAAGGCGAGCGAGTATTTTGCGGGATATTTATTAGAGCAAAGTTTGAGCGTGGATAACTTATTTGTGTTCGTCCTGGTGTTTGATTATTTCAAGGTTCCAGTGGCGCGACAGAATAGGGTGTTGAACTACGGTATCTGGGGCGCCGTCGTGATGCGAGCGCTTATGATTGGCGCCGGGGTGGAAATCATCGAACACTTTGAACCGATTTTGTTGGTGTTTGCGGGGATTTTGATTTTTAGCTCTTACAAATTACTCGCGGAAGGTGATGAGGAAGAGGATGAGGACATGGGTGAGAATGCCATCGTAAAGTTTTGTTCAAATTTAATCCCGGTTTCCAACGAATACGTCGGCGACAACTTTTGGACAGTTGTCGACGGGGTAAAGATGGCGACGCCGTTATTATTGGTGCTCGCTGTGATAGAGGTTAGCGACGTAGTGTTCGCCGTGGATTCCATCCCGGCCGTGTTCGGAGTGACGAAAGATCCGTTTATCGTATACACGTCCAATATGTTTGCCATTCTCAGCTTGCGGCAACTGTACGGGTTGGTGTCGAAAGCCGTCGGGGAGTTGGAGTATTTGCAAACCGCCGTAGCGCTCGTGCTCGGGTTTATCGGTGTGAAAATGGTGGCTGAATTCGGTGGGTTTCACGTCCCTACTGATGCGTCGTTAGCGGTCGTGGCAACCATGCTCGGGGGCGGCGTCGCCGCGAGCGTGTGGCTGCCCAAGTCGTCAGACGCATCATCGGATTAAACACGCCGCAGCAGCAGCCGCGCGCAAGAAGATGTAATATGTATTTTCATTCACAACTGCGATAATAAACGTTCTTCTTCGTTTTTATTATTACAATTACAGCTCACAGTCGTTTTCGTCGTCGTCATCGTTGTGAATCGCGGCGAGCACCTTGGCCGCGCCCCGACTGAGCGACTCGTATTGCAACGCCACGCCTTTATAATCGTGAAGCAACGCGGCGACATCGCCCACGGTCAAATCTTCAACCTTTGCGTACAAGAACTTGTACTCTGGAAGGGATAAATTACCCGCGACGTCGAGGGCGGTGAGTGCAGTGGCACCCTCGGCTTCGATGTCCTCCGTCGTGCGCCACGGCACGCGCCGACTCGAGCGACGCGTCGGCGTCGCGTCGGCGCGAGACGTCAGCGGTTGCGGCGTATACGGCTGTGCAGCTGTCTTGGTGTTGCTGCTCGTGCCGCTGCTGCTCGTATGTTTTCCTAAAGCGTCTAACGCCGCGCTCATTTCCTCGACGGATATCGTTTGCGGCGGCGTGCGCGGTTCTTCTTTGGTGTCAGCCTCGTCCTCTGCCTCGTCCTCGCTACTACTAGTACTGCTGCTGCTGCTGCTAAAATCTATGGGTTCTAAAACCCCAGCCTCGCGCAGGACGCCATCAAACATCTCTTGATCGATGCCCGTGAATCCCGCCGCGGTGGCTTGCCCCAAGAATTGCACTGCGCTGATTAAATTCGTAAAAAAGTACGCCGCCTCGGACACCAAGCGCGACTCGGCGCGAAAGCGCGTAATGTATTGCACGTTGCTTTCCAACTGCGGCGGGTTCGCGCGCAACACGACGTAAATAAGCACGGGTAAAAAATCATCCGCACCACCATCCGAGCCTTGTCTCGTGGTGAGCGTGTTGTTGATAATTCGACACGTATTCAACACGCACACCAACTTGTCCCGAGGCGCTTTGAATTGATTAATCTTTCCGAGCTCACTCTCAGCGAGCGCCCAGCTCGCGGCGGCGTGAGACGTCTCAGCGATATCTAGGTGTTTCGCTTCTATGAACGTGCGCAAGGCGGCGATGCGAGCGTGCAACGCGGCATCGCGCTCGGCGTCTCGAGCGCCGCGCCCAAACGTCTTGGTGTAGAGCTTGGTCATGATGTACTTTTCCAAACCTTCCCCGGATGCGTCGAGCTCAGCGGGCGTGCTCCCTTTCCACGCTGGATGCGTCGCAAACGATGCCTCGATGCGCGCTAAGAATGCTTGCACGGCGACGCCGTGTTTCTGCGCGCCTCCTCGAGACGCGCGCGCGTCGGCGTCATCGGCGTCGGCGATGGACGCGATGAACGTTTTCACTTCTCGCACCAACGACCCGGCGCTTTGTTGCCGCATCTTCTCCAGAAACGTTTGAAACGTCAATGGTGGTGGCGTTGGTGTCGGCGGCGTCGACATGTTGTTAAAGAGGACGAGGCGCGTTCTGAAGATTTGGCAATGATTTTTTGTGTGTTGTCGTCATGTCAAAAGACTACTGAATCTGTCTATCTACGTCAACTTGGATGAAAGGCGGAGCCAAGAAGAAGATTAATCGAAGAGATCAAAGTCCATGTCGGCTTCCTCTTCCTCTTCCTCCTCCGGAGCCGCGGCAGCGGCGGCGGCACCACCACCGGCGGCGCCGCCGGCGGCCGCCGGACCCGCGCCGCCAGACGGCACAGAGGCGAGCTTCTTGTTGCCTTCGGCAATCAATTCGGCAACATCCTTGCCTTCAATTTCCGCCATGAACGCGCTGAGCTTGGAGTCATCGACTTCAGCGGCGGCTGTTACATTAATGAAAAATACAAAGGGCAGAGTCAGTACACACGCGTTTGTTTAGTAGCGCACGCATCCGTCGTCGCGCGCGTTCAAAACCGTCGTCGCGTCGTCGCGGTCATCGCATCCAAAATCGCATCGCGAACGAGACGTACCACCCGCGAGGACAGCCTTAACATCAGCAGCAGAAGGGGATTCCTTGCCCGCAAGTTGCGCCTACGTCATCACACAACACACACGCCGTCAGTCACCATCATCATCATCACCCGCGACGAAAGAAAGCCCTAGCGCGATCGACCCCAACCGCGACCGCGCGATCCGTCGCCCTCCTACACCGCACGCGCCCTCGACCGCCACCGCATCACCCGTCGACACGGAGCATACAAAAACATCCACCATCATCGCGCGCGATCGTCACCACCACCGCGCACGCGCCCCCAACCGCGCGCGCGCCCGCGTCCGCACGCGCGCGCTTCACATCGGGATCCCCATCGCCCGCGCGCCCATCATCGCGTTCGCGCATCGTGTGCACGCACCAAGAGGTAGGCGGCGACGTATTTCATTGTATCGTAGTGTGTGTGTGTTCTGTGTATTCGAAGCCGAGGATAACGATCCTGCCTTAGCCGGGTGAGAGAGCAAACGAACGTGTGCACGAGAGGCGGATGCGACGGCGCGCCATCCCTCGTGGGTGCGGGGCGGTGGGGTGTGTCATACATTGGTGGCGTCACATCGCCGATGCGCACATGATGTGTCGCGCGACCGCCGAGCCGATCGCGCGACCGCGACGACGCGGCATTGCACGACGACGCGATCGATTCACTTCACCGATCGCGCGACATCGTTCCACCGATGTCCAACGGCGGCGGGTGGTTCTACCGCGCGATGCACCGCGAGCCGGTGGTGATGTGGTCGTGCATGATTGGCGCCCTGGGGTTGGCGCTGCCGCTCGTGGTGCCGCGCGATGCGTTCGCGGGCGAGCCGGCGGTGGTGCGGGCGCCGCCGAGCGCGGCGGCGGTGGTGCGGGCGTTGAAGCCGCAGCGAGGCGCGGGCGGCGAGGCGTAGAGAGACAGAGCGCGGCGGCGGCGTACGGCGCGGCGTGAGATGCGCGCGAGCGCGCGCGAGCGCAGAGATGTAATAATGAGTCAAAAACATGTGTAGTG
>Ga0181552_10000470_pt1 | contig 31140 bp, 27 predicted proteins | sample 011ome_18_FD_130583 | JGI IMG/M metagenome (GOLD analysis project Ga0181552, IMG submission 130583) | Coastal salt marsh microbial communities from the Groves Creek Marsh, Skidaway Island, Georgia - 011501BT metaG (megahit assembly) | ecosystem: Environmental > Aquatic > Marine > Intertidal...
GATAAAATAGGTAAGTACAAATTTCAGTTAGATGACAAGTCATTAACAATTAAAATTAATGAATTTGATCCGAAGAATAACCTTGAGATCGTTACCAGGCTCTCAGGAATTCTGAAAGACTTTAATAGGCTGAATTTTTTATATTTTGTATGTTCTTTATACTTGAATTCACTATCTGTACTGCCTAAAATTCATTATCAAGCTTTTCTTCTTTGGAGAAAAAAGCTGAGAATTTTTAGCCACAAAGGAAATGGGTATGCTGAGTAGAATTCTAAAAAGAAATATTGAAAAAGGTTTGAGCAAGATTCAAGTTAATCAAATTCAAGTGACCTATCCAGATAAAACAACATCAGTTTTTGGAGACTCAGGATCTATTGTTGATTTGAATATAAAGTCTTGGAAAATGCTATGGCTTGCTATTACACGAGGCGATATTGGTTTGGCAGAGGGATATTTTGAAAATCATTGGAGTACAAGTAATCTGCTTGATCTGTTGGAATTTTTCTCAGTAAATGTTGAATATATATCAGATATCTCAGATGGAAAAAATATTTTTAAAATTTTTACCTACATATATCACCTACGTAATAAAAATAGTATTTCAGGTAGTAAGAAAAATATCCTTGCTCATTACGATTTAGGAAATAGCTTTTATCAACTTTGGTTGGATAATACAATGACTTACTCTTCAGCTTTTTTTGACAATAAGAAGATTTCGTTAGCAGAGGCACAAGAGAATAAGTATCAAAGAATTATTGATAAATTAGATCTTAAACCTGGACAATCAATTCTTGAAATTGGATGTGGATGGGGTGGCTTCATGGAATATGCATCTAAAAAAGGCTTTAAGGTAAAAGGAATAACAATTTCTGATGAACAGCATAAATTTGCAACTGAAAGATTATTAAATATGGAAAATGATCCAGAAGTTATTCTAAAAGATTATAGGTTGATTGAAGGAAAATTTGATGCTGTTGTTTCAATAGAAATGTTTGAGGCTGTTGGTAAGGAATACTGGAATAGTTACTTTAGTAAAGTAAGAGAATTATTAAATAAAAATGGTAAAGCACTTATCCAGACAATTACAATTGATGACGCACTATTTGACAAGTATGTAAAAACAACTGATTTCATACAAACATATATTTTTCCAGGTGGCCTCATGGCTTCAGATGGTGCTTTTAAATCTATTGCAGATAAATTTAAACTTGAGACCCTGAACACAAAGTCATTTGCTCATGACTATGCAAAAACACTAGAGATTTGGTTTAATCAGTTTAATGAAAATTGGGAAGACATTGCCAAACTTGGCTTTAATGACAGATTTAAAAAACTCTGGGATTTTTATCTGGCTTATTGTAGAGGAGGTTTTTTATCTACAAGAATAAATGTTTCGCAATATTTGTTTGAAGCAAAGTGATAATTAATAAGTTTTTAATCATTTTTTTATTAGTTTTTAATTATTTAATATTTTCAAGTGCGACTGCTGATCAAAGTGATCCAAGACTAAATGAACTTTTTTTGAATGTAAAAGAATCTCAAAATGAATTGTCTTCATCGGTATATATTGCGAGCATATGGAAGATATGGAGTGAAACAAATGATCCAAAATCTCAACAACTGTACAACCTTGGCAATCAATTATTAAAGCAACGCAAGTATGATCAGTCATTAATTGTTTTTAATCAACTAATTATCAATAAACCTGATTTTGCAGAAGGTTGGAATAAAAGAGCGACCCTTCACTTTTTGATGGGCAATTTTAATGACTCCATTAAAGATATTGATAAGACATTAGATCTTGAGCCTCGCCATTTTGGTGCTTTAGATGGGCTTGGTCAGATACAATTTAAATTAAATAATTTTTCTGAATCTATTCAAACTTACGAGAGATTACTGACAATAGTTCCCCATAGTTCTAGTGCAAAAAAAATGTTAAAACTTATGAATGCACAATTCATTTAGATTCGTTAGAATTCTTTTTTTTTCATTAATACTAATATTATTAATGATAGTAATAACAATGACAGAAAATACAAAAAAAACTCCTAAGCATCATTTAGAAAATGGAACATTTGTTAATACTAATGGTGTTGCAAATAATAAAAAATTAAAAGAGCTCTGGAAGTGGATGACTGGCAAAAAAGAAACTAAAGCTATTCCAATTGATTTCGAAATGGTAGATCCTAATTTAGAATTGATAAATCAAAATAAATCATTCTCTATAACATGGATTGGCCATGCATCATTCCTCTATCAAAATAAAGAACTTAATATATTAACTGATCCACATCTCACGAATAGAGCTTCTCCAATTAATTTTGCTGGACCTCAAAGATATACAAAGCCCGCTATGAAGTTTGAAGAGCTACCTAAAATTGATTTTGTAACAATTTCTCACAATCATTATGATCATCTAGACTTGAAAACAGTGAAGTGGATTGCCAAAAATAATCCTGATGCAATTTTTCTTGTCCCTCTTGGTCTTAAAAAATGGTTTATAGATAAATCAATTAACAATGTAATCGAGCTTGATTGGTGGGAAAGTCATATTATAGGAGATACAAAAATAACATTTACACCAGTTCAGCATTGGTCTTCAAGAACATTATTTGATCGAAATCAAACTTTATGGGGCGGCTGGCATATCAAGAACGATAGTCATTCTTTAATTCACCTTGGTGATACAGGTTACAGTGATGATTTTAAAGAGACATTTAATAGACTTGGGTCGGTTGATTTAGCTTTAATCCCAATTGGGGCATACGCTCCAAGATGGTTTATGAAATTTTCTCATATGAATCCAACTGAAGCTGTTCAAGCATTTATTGATTTAAATGCAGAAAAAGCTATTGGAATGCACTGGGGAACTTTTATTTTAACTGATGAACCAGTTGATGAACCTCCTTTAAAGCTTGAGGAAGAATTAGCATCAAGATCCTTAGATGGGAATGTATTCATTACTATGATACATGGACAAACTATAAACCTAGGAGAAAATTAATCTTGCTCTATCTCTGAGCTAGGCTCACATTGATTATTTTCTCCAGAGCAGCATGGATCAATATTAATTTTGCAATTTGGACATTGAGAGTGACCATGAACATCAATTGGTTGGATTGAGTGATTACACCATGGACATATTTGATTATGAATCATATATTTAACCTTAATTATTAATTAGTTTTTTTATTAATGAAAGCAGTTGTTTATAGCAGTTATGGAGGCCCTGAAGTCTTGAGTATTCAAGATATTCCAATACCAAGTCCCAAGTTAAACGAAGTTCTAATTAAAGTAGATTCTATTTCATTGAATCCAGTTGACGCTAAAGCTAGAAGAGGTGGATTTAGACCAATAAGCGATTTGTTAAAATTTCCAAGAACCACGGGAACTGACTTTGCAGGAGTTATTACTGAAACAGGAAGTAGAGTAAGCGGTTTCAAAGTTGGTGACTCTGTTTATGGATGGGCCCAGCCACTTTTAAATAATGGATCTGCTGCAGAAATGCTTTGTATATCTGAAAAAGCAATTGCACTTGCACCAAATAATATTTCATTATCTGAGTCATCTGCATTACCATGTGGTGCTCTCACATCATTAATTTCACTAAGAGATTTGGCACCCATTCGAAATGGACATAAAGTACTTATTAATGGCGCCTCAGGCGGAACAGGGACCATGGCAACTCAAATTGCAAAAATATTTGGTGGCCATATAACTGTTGTTACAAGCGCTAATAATTCAGAAAGAATAAAAAATGACTTTAAGCCAGATAGAATTATCGATTATACAAAAGATGATTTTGTTGATTTAGAGGATCAATATGATGTCATTTTTGATGTTCAAGGGAATAAAGCTATAAATGAAGTTGAGAAATGTCTTACATCAAACGGCATTTATGTTACGACGCAACCTACAATATATTCATCAATCGATGCGGTAAAAAGCCTTTTATCCAAAAAGAAATCGAAAACAGTAATATGTCGATCAAGAACAGCTGATTTAAATATGATCAGGTTATGGGTTGAAGAAAAAAAAATAAAGCCAGTGATAGAAAAAGTTTATGAATTTGATCAATTCCGAGAAGCATATGAGCATTTGGCTACAGGCCATGTAAAAGGAAAACTTATTTTGAAGATCTAATTTTTTAGTTGATCTTACCAGTATCAAGTTATAATAAATTTATACTTAAACTTTATAAACAAAAGGAGCCTAAACAAATGGACAACAACATTCATCATTTTGAAGTAAATAATATTGATTTAACAAAAGTAAGTTTATCAGACTTCAAAGGTAAGACACTTTTAATCGTGAATGTTGCAAGCGCGTGTGGTTTTACACCACAATACACAGGATTACAGGCTTTGTATGAGAAATATAAAGATCAAGGCTTAGAGATTCTAGCATTTCCCTGTAATCAATTTGGTGGACAAGAGTCAGGTACCAATGAAGAAATTAAAACATTCTGCGATACTAAATATAATGTGACTTTTCCATTATTTGATAAAGTAGAAGTGAAAGGCGACAATGCTTCACCACTATTTAAATTTCTAGAAGAGCAATCTGGAAGAGAGATTCAGTGGAATTTTTCAAAGTTTCTAATCAATAAAGATGGCGAGTTTGTAAAAGGTTTTGGAACTCAAAAAACCCCTGAAATGATTGAAGAAAGTATTAAAGAAGTACTATAGATGAATGAAGATCTAAAAAGAATTTTTATTGATACAGTAACTACTTACAATTACTCGGATAAAGAGATTGATGATAATATATTAAAAGAGCTTTACGAGCTTACCAAGTGGAGTCCAACCTCATTTAATTGCAGTCCATTAAGGCTTGTGTTTTTAAAATCAAAAGAGGCAAAGGATAGAATTGATCCTTATTTGATTGATTCAAACAAAGCAAAAGTGAAAAAAGCACCAGTTTGTGTGATTATTGCTATGGATATAAAATTTTTTAATGATCTTCCTCGTAATTTCAAAGCTCAAGATGCTAAAGTTTTTTTTGAAAATAATGAAGAGCTTGCACATACAACAGCATTTAGGAACAGTAGCCTTCAAGCTGGATATTTTTTAAAGGCGGTGAACGCACTAGGGTTGGATGCAGGTCCGATGAGTGGGTTTAATAATGGCGGTGTTGATGAGGAATTTTTTAAAGATACCTCATTACGAAGTAATTTTTTGTGTACGCTTGGTTATGGAATTGAACCTAAAGGACATCCTCGAGGTTCAAGATATGAATTTGATGAAATAGCAAAAATTATTTAATGATAATCAAATGGACTCTATAAAAATAAAGCAAATTATAAATCCAATTGAAACTTCAGATGGAGCTGGAGTAAAGCTTAAAAGAAGTATTGGGATTCCTCAAATGGATTATTTTGATCCTTTCTTAATGCTTGATGAATTTGGTTCAGAAAATTCTGATGATTATATTAAGGGGTTTCCACCTCATCCTCACAGAGGTATAGAAACAGTCACATACATGCTCGCAGGAGAATTTGAACATAAAGATAGTGCAGGTGGACAAGGAAGGATGTCGCCAGGTGATGTTCAATGGATGAAAACAGGTAGAGGAATTATACATTCAGAGATGCCAGCAATGGAGGATGGAAAATTACATGGATTTCAACTATGGATCAACATGCCATCAGATTTGAAGATGAGTAAGCCTGAATATCTTTACATCGACTCAAAAGAAATTCCAATTTATTCAGATGAAAATAAGACTATTAAAATTATTGCTGGTAAATACCTTGATTTAGAAGGCTCTGTTACAAACCATAATGTAAACCCATGCTACTTTGATATTGAACTGACTAAAGGAAGCACTTTTGATTTTGAGCTTCCTGAAGAAAATAACTCCTTTATTTATTTAGTTGAAGGCAAAATAAAAATAGGTGCTGAGGCAAATGATATTTTAGAAAATTCTACTTTAATTATCCTTGAACGTGGAAAAAATCTTAAAGTCGAGTCTGAAGCAAAATCTAGGTTCTTATTAATTTCAGGTAAACCTATAAAAGAACCAATTGCAAGAGGAGGCCCTTTTGTAATGAATACAAAACAAGAAGTTTTACAGGCAATTGAAGATTTTAATAGTGGAACTTTTGCAAATTATTAGGATATTTAAGCAGCAATTAAATTTAAATATGTATCCTCAAGTTTCTTTAAATCTTTCTTCCTTATGAGATCATTTACTTCTTGTTTAAATCTTTTCGAACCAGGTATTCCAAAACACAAGGCAAGAAGCGGGCTTAGTAATTCATAAGTTGAAACAATATCGATATTTTTTTTTACATAATCAAAATATTTTGCAATGACCTGGTTCTTTTTAAGAGGCTGATTAGCTTCTTTATAAAATTGAAAATCAACATCCTCTAAGAAAAAAGGATTTGCCTGTATAGATCTTCCAATCATGACACCATCAACAAATTTCAATTGATTATGACAATCATCTAATGATTGAATGCCACCATTGATTATAATATTTAAATGAGGTATCTCTTTTTTAAGCTTATAAACATAATCATATTTTAAAGGGGGTAGAGTTCTATTTTTTTTGGGATCTAAGCCTTTGAGGAAGGCTTTACGAGCATGAACAAAAAATGTTGTACAGCCACTATCAGAAACGTTTGAAATAAATTCTTTAAAAAAATTATAAGAGTCAAATTCATCTACGCCAATCCTGCATTTTACTGAAACTTCAGACGATGACTCACTTATCATTGTCTTTAAGCAGTTTCTTACTAAGTCAGCCTCTTTCATCAAACAGGCACCCATACGACCTTGCGAAACTTTTTTAGATGGACATCCAACATTTAAATTGATGCCTTGATAATTATATTTATTAGCAAGATTAGTACTAAATTTTAATAGCTCATTATCAGATCCACCAACTTGGAGAATGACCGGTTCTTCTAGTGAGTTTTTTTTTAAGAATTTATTATAATCTCCACGGTAAATAACTTGACTAGCAATCATTTCAGTAAAAAGAATAGCTTTTTTTGATATTAGCCTGTACATGAAACGCGCACTTGGAGTTGTCACGCCCATCATTGGGGCAACAGAAAATGTATAATTATTTTTTAACATTTTTATTTTCAAAATTTAAGTTCACAGCAATACCACTTGTTATAATACACATAATTCCAATAGAGACTAAAATACTTGGTATATCTCTAAAGTATAGGACGCTTATTATCACATTACTTACAATTTCAAAATAGTGAAATGGCGCTAATAGGCTTGCTTCAGCGTACTGATATGCTTTTATAATTAAAAAATGAGCTATAATAACAACAGGTCCTATTGATCCCATTAAAAGAACTTGCCTTATATCAGGATTACTTTCCCAAAAAAATGGTAACAAAAGAGTCATTATCACTGCTCCAGGTATAGCGGTAAAGCTAAGACTAATTATTGGATCAGAAGAGAAATTAAGCTTTCTCGTATAAAGTATATAAAATGCATAGCAAAAACCTGATGCCAGAGCAAACAATGAGCTAGAATGAAACTCGCCAAAGCCTGGTTGAATAACCAATAGTGTTCCAATAAATCCAAGACCAACACATAGGATTTTTATTGGAGATATTTTTTCTTTTAATATTTTAGAAGAAAACAATACAACTATTATAGGAGCAATTAATAAAAGGCTAAGAGCATCAGCAAGGGGTATTTTCGCAATTGCTATATAAAATAATGCAGTTCCAATAAAAATTAATAAACCTCTAATAGTTTGCTGGCCAGTTGCTTTATTAATAAATTTTTCTTTTCCATGAATATAAAAAGCAATTGGAACAAGAAAAACAAAATGACCAAAAAATCTTGACCATATTACTTCCATGATATTAAGATCTGCGCTTAGTACTTTTGCTAAAGCATCATTAATTGGAACTATAGTTAGTCCAAGACACAAGAAAGCAGCTCCAATATAAAAGTTCTGCTTATTTATCATTAATTTTTTTATTTATTAAGCTCTCTCATCGCTTGATCAATTCCATCTATGGTTAATGGAAACATACGATTTGAGAAAATTTGCTGTAAGATATTCGTCGATGCAATTCTGCTCCAATACTGTTGAGGCACAGGATTTAACCATACAGCGTTTTCATAAACATTTAGAGTGCGACTTAGCCACGTTTCACCAGACTCTTCATTCCAGTACTCTGTGCTACCACCTGGGTAAGTGATTTCATAAGGACTCATTTCAGCATCACCAACAAAAATAACCTTATAGTCTGAAGGGTAAGTGTGAAGAACATCCCAAGTTGATACATGTTCGTTATATCTTCTTTTATTGTCTTTCCATACATAGTCATAAAGACAATTGTGATAATAGAAATATTCCATATGTTTGAATTCTGTTTTAGCGGCAGAAAATAGTTCTTCACAAATTTTAACATGAGCATCCATTGATCCTCCTACATCGAAAAAAATTAAAACCTTAATCTTGTTTCGACGCTCAGGCATCATTTTTACGTCGATATAGCCTTTATGAGCTGTCGATTTTATGGTGCCATCAAGATCTAATTCTGTATCAGCACCTTCCCTTGCGAACTTTCTTAATCGACGAAGAGCAACTTTAATATTTCTTGTACCTAGCTCAACATCTCCATCAAGATTCTTAAATTCTCTTTTATCCCATACTTTAACAGCTTTTTTATTTCGACTTTCATTTTGACCAATTCTGATACCTTCAGGATTGTATCCATAAGCGCCAAAAGGAGACGTTCCTCCAGTACCAATCCATTTACTACCTCCTTGATGCCTCTTTTTTTGTTCCTCTAGCCTTTGCTTAAGAGTTTCCATTAACTTGTCCCATCCACCAAGTGACTCAACAAGCTTTTTTTCTTCATCTGAAAGGTATTTTTGACCCATGAGTCTGAGCCATTCTTCAGGGATCTCAGCTTCAGTTGTTTCTGATTTATTTTCAAGGCCTTTAAAAGAATGTCCAAATACCTTATCGAATTTATCAAGGTGCCTTTCATCCTTTATTAGCGCAGATCTACTAAGATAATAAAAGTCATTAACATCAAATGATGTAATAACTCGCTTATCCATAGCTTCCATAAGTATTAAGTATTCTTTAAGGGAAACTGGTAACTGAGCCTGCTTTAAATCAAAAAAAAAGTTAAGAAACATAGATATTAATCAATGCTCTCATTTTCTCTTCTGGCAATAAATGCCAATCTTTCTAGTAAATGTACATCTTGCTCATTTTTAAGTAGAGCACCATGAAGAGGTGGTATAAGCTTTTTAGGGTCTTTTTCTTTTAATGTTTTTGCGTCAACATCATCAGTCATCAAAAGTTTAAGCCAATCAATTAATTCAGAAGTTGAAGGTTTCTTTTTAATACCAGGAACCTCTCTCATATCGTAAAAAATTTGAAAAGCCTCTCTTATCAGATCTTGTTTTATTTCTGGAAAATGGACATTGACAATCTCTTCCATCGTCCCTGCATCAGGAAACTTAATATAATGGAAAAAACATCTTCTCAAGAATGCATCGGGAAGCTCTTTTTCATTATTTGAAGTAATAATAACAATCGGTCTATTTTTTGCTTTAATTGTTTCACCAGTCTCATAAACAAAAAATTCCATTTTATCGAGCTCAAGGAGAAGATCGTTTGGAAATTCAATATCTGCTTTATCAATTTCATCAATCAATAAAACTGGACGCTGATCACTTTCAAATGCATGCCAAAGCTTACCTTTGCTAATATAATTTTTAATATCTTTTACTTTTTCATCACCTAATTGAGAGTCTCTAAGCCTAGTTACCGCGTCGTATTCGTATAATCCTTGCTGTGCTTTAGTAGTAGACTTAATATGCCAAGTGATAATTTCAGCTCCAATAGCCTCTGCAACCTCATGAGCAAGCATTGTTTTACCTGTTCCAGGCTCCCCTTTAACAATTATAGGTCTCTCTAAAGTAATCGCAGCATTTACGGCAACTTTTAAATCCTCAGTAGCTATATAATTTTTAGTTCCTTCAAATTTCATTGTGACTCCTCAAAAAATTATCGAAAAGATATTATATTTCAGCTATTTATCAACTACAAAAAAGACATTGTTCAATTGACTTACATCTAAAAAAACAATAAAAAACAGCAAAATTATTACTTTCTTAAGGAGTTATTATGGCTACTAAGCTTCCAAAAAACTATAAACCTCTTAAATCTGAAAAATTCATGAATGCTAAACAAAAGGAGTATTTCAGACAAAAATTAGAGAATTGGAAGCAAGAAATTTATAGAGAAAGCAAGGAGACTGTTGAAAATTTACAAGACTCAATAGCTCCAGCGGATATCTCTGATAGGGCAACCCAGGAGTCAGAGAAAACTCTTGAATTGAGAACAAGGGATAGACAACGAAAATTAATAGCTAAAATTGATGCAGCTCTACATAGAATTGAAAATGGAACTTATGGTTACTGCGAGGTTACTGGTGAGCCTATCAACATTGCAAGACTTGACGCAAGGCCAGTTACTACTCTTAGCATTGAAGCTCAAGAAATGCATGAAAGAGACGAAAAACTCCACTCTGACGATTAACTATTAATATCAATCTTAAGATAATTAATCTATCATTGGTTATGAGAATCACTTGTTGATAAAACTTGCAATTTTATAGAACAAGAAAAGAACAAAACATTTTTTAATCAATAAAAACAGTATGTTATACTATATTGCAAAAAAGAACAAAATAAGTACATTAAAGATATTAACACTCAATAATGTATTGGAGATAAAAAATGACAAAAGCAAATTTGAAAGTAGTGGACGATAAGAAAATGGATAGTTCTGAAAAAGCAAAAGCATTAGATGTAGCAATGTCTCAAATTGAGCAAACCTACGGTAAAGGCTCAATCATGAAATTAGGCCAAAGAAGTGTCATGGATGTCGAGTCTATCTCGACTGGATCTCTATCTTTAGATGTTGCTCTCGGAATTGGTGGATTACCTAAAGGAAGAATTATTGAGATCTATGGTCCAGAGTCTTCAGGTAAAACAACTCTTGCACTTCACGTTATTGCCGAAGCTCAAAAAAATGGTGACAGTTGTGCGTTCATAGATGCTGAGCATGCATTAGATCCTTCTTATGCAAAAAAGCTTGGTGTTAATATTGATGAATTATTAATTTCACAACCAGACACAGGTGAACAGGCTCTAGAAATAACAGACTCACTTGTTCGATCAAAGGCTATTTCAGTTTTAGTTGTTGACTCAGTCGCCGCTCTAACGCCAAGAGCTGAGATTGAAGGTGAAATGGGCGACTCTCATATGGGACTTCAAGCTAGGCTGATGAGTCAGGCTCTAAGAAAATTAACTGGATCAGTTTCAAAATCAAATTGTATGGTTATATTTATCAACCAAATTAGAATGAAAATCGGAGTAATGTTTGGGAGCCCGGAAACAACTGCAGGAGGAAATGCATTAAAGTTTTATTCATCTTGTCGCCTGGATATTAGAAGGATTGGAGCTATTAAGGATAAAGAAGAAATTATTGGTAACCAAACAAGAGTTAAGGTTGTTAAAAATAAAGTATCTCCACCGTTCAGAGTAGTTGAATTTGACATTATGTATGGGCAAGGAATATCAAAGCTTGGCGAGTTAATTGATATTGGTGTAAAATCTGGAATAATTAATAAGTCTGGAGCTTGGTTTTCTTATAAAGGTGATAAAATAGGACAAGGAAGAGAAAACTCTAAAATTTTCCTACAAGAAAATCCTGAAATTGCCTCAGAAATTGAGACACTCATTCGTTCAAAATCAGATGACTTATCCGAAGATTTAATGGAACAGGAGATCGAGGATATGCCTGAGGAGGATGAGAAAGAATAGTTCATACTACTAAGTTAACGTTAATTCAAAAAGGCGCTTCGGCGCCTTTTTGCGTTTTAGCGCAGCAAATGCTATACAATGCATATGCAAATCAATGATATAAGAAGCAGTTTCTTAGAGTACTTTAAGTCAAATGAGCACACTGTTGTTCACTCCAGTCCTCTTGTACCTAATAATGACCCTACGCTGATGTTCACAAATTCAGGAATGGTTCAATTTAAAAATGTATTCACTGGACTAGAAAATAGAGACTATAAAAGAGCTGTAACTTCACAAAAATGTATTAGAGCTGGTGGAAAACATAATGATTTAGAAAATGTAGGCTACACTTTAAGGCATCATACATTTTTCGAAATGTTGGGTAATTTTTCATTCGGAGATTATTTCAAAGATGAGGCAATTGAGTTTGCGTGGAATTACATAACGAGTGAGCTTGGCATTAATAAGGATAAATTATATATCACAATTTATCATGACGATGAGCAAGCTTATTCTGCATGGAAAAAAATTACTAATTTTAACGACGATAGAATAATCAGAATATCGACAAGTGATAATTTTTGGTCAATGGGTGATACAGGTCCATGCGGACCATGCTCTGAAATTTTTTATGACCATGGTGACCCATTCCATGGGAAACCTCCAAGTGAAGCAGATGAAACTCATGATAGATTTGTTGAGATATGGAACTTGGTATTTATGCAATATGAACAAGTTGATGAAAACAAAAGGTTAAACTTACCAAAACCATCAATTGATACAGGAATGGGTATTGAAAGAATTGCTGCGGTAATGCAAGGAACCAATGATAATTATGAAATAGACTTATTTAAAAAGCTTATTAATCATTCAATAGATATAACAAAAAAAAATGATAAAGACTTAATTGCAAGTCACAGAGTTATTGCTGATCATTTGAGGTCATCTTCGTTCTTAATTGCAGATGGAGTATTGCCATCAAATGAAGGAAGAGGCTATGTTCTTAGAAGAATTATGCGAAGAGCAATGCGCCACATTCAACTTCTTGATTATAGCGGCACGATGTTATCAGACTTATTTACTACTCTTGCTACTGAAATGTCTGAAGCGTACCCAGAATTGAAAAGGGCTGAAAATTTAATAAAAGAAACTTTAAAATACGAAGAAGTTAAATTCAAAGATTTATTAAAGAGAGGAATGAAACAATTAGAAGAAGAACTTAAGCCCCATCAAGCTGGTCAAATTTTTCCGGGATCAAAAGCCTTTAAGTTGTATGACACTTACGGCTTTCCTCTAGATTTAACACAAGACATACTAAGATCTAAAAATATAGAAGTTGATATTGAAGGATTTGATAAAAGTCTTGAGGATCAAAAAAGTCGAGCGCGTTCTAGCTGGTCTGGTTCAGGCGATACTTCAATAGATAAGATCTGGTATAATCTATCTAATAAAATCGAGAAAACAGAATTTATTGGATATGATAATAATGTCTCGCAAGCTGAAATCTTGTCAATTGTTAGTGATAATAAAGAAATAGACAAAATATCAAGTAAACAAGAAGCTTGTTTAATCCTTAACCAGTCAGTCTTCTATGCCGAGTCAGGTGGTCAAATTGGTGATACTGGAACGATCACATTTGATGAAAATACTTTCATAGTGACTGATACTCAAAAAAAAGAGAATTTAATTATTCATTATGGAATAGTTGAAAATGGAGTATTTGCTCAAGGTGATATGGTAAATTTAGAAATTGATAAAGATCGAAGATCATCATGCAGATCATACCATTCAGCCACTCATATTCTTCACCAGGCTTTGAGAGATACACTTGGTGATCATGTGACCCAAAAAGGCTCGCTAGTATCATTTGATAGACTCAGATTTGATTTTAGTCATCATAAAAACCTTTCTGATAACGAAATTCAGACTGTTGAAGAGGCTGTGAACAATATAATTAAATCTGATTTAAGCGTAGAAACAAAACTTATGAAATCTGAAGATGCAATAAATTCCGGTGCTTTGGCTTTATTTGGAGAAAAATACGATGATGAGGTTAGAGTTTTGTCAATAGGTAGCTCAAGTTCACCATCTTACAGTATCGAATTATGTGGTGGTACACATGTTTCAAAAACATCTGATATTGGAAATTTTAAAATAATTAGTGAGTCTTCTGTGGCAGCAGGCATTAGAAGAATTGAAGCACTAAGAGGCAATGATTTAATTAATTACAATAAAGTAAAATCTAAACAACTTGAAGAAGAACTTGAAAAACAGAAAAATATAGAAGATGCAAAAAAAATAAATTTAGAAAATATCAATACACTTACTGTCCAAATTCAAAAAAGAGTTAACAACGGCGAAAGTATTATTGTTGAAGAATGTAAAAATCTTAAACCCAAAGACCTCAGAAAAACATTAGATCAATGCAAGTCTAAATTTACTAAAGAGGGCGTTATTGTCATTTGTGCCGTCAATGATGATAAAGTCAGTTTTTTAGTAGGGGTTACTGATGATTTGTCTGATAGTTTGTCAGCAAGTGACATTGCTATATATGCTGCTAAGATTTCAAATGGGAAAGGTGGAGGAGGAAGAAAAGATTTTGCTCAATCAGGAGGAACTTACTCAAAAGATAGTAATTTGGTAGTTCAACTAGAAAAGTTTTTAAAAGATAAAATTTCTATTTAAGATAGCTTGGATTGAAGGTTGGTATTAATTTTTTCAAGAAACTCTTGAGTATTTAACCATTTTTGTTCTTGTGAAATTAATATTGCCAAATCTTTCGTCATAAATCCGCTTTGAACAGTATCGACACAAACTTTTTCAATTGTTTCAGCAAAACTAATTAGTTTATCATTATCGTCCATTTTTCCTCTATAGCTTAGCCCTCTAGTCCACGCAAAAATCGAAGCAATTGGATTTGTTGATGTAGACTTTCCATCTTGGTGAAGTCTGTAATGACGAGTAACTGTGCCATGAGCCGCTTCAGCTTCAATTGTTTTTCCATCTGGTGTCATTAAAACACTAGTCATAAGACCCAGAGACCCAAATCCTTGAGCTACAGTATCTGATTGAACATCTCCATCGTAATTTTTACATGCCCATACAAAATCTCCATTCCATTTAAGCGCTGAAGCAACCATGTCATCGATTAACCTATGTTCATAATCTAAGCCAAGTTTCTTAAATTCGGCCTCAAATTCATTTTCATATATTTCCTGAAATAGATCTTTAAACCTTCCATCATAAGCCTTTAAAATTGTATTTTTAGTTGATAGGTATACAGGCCATTTTCTCATCAAGGCATAGTTCATACAAGCTCGAGCAAAGTCTCTTATTGACTCATCTGTATTATACATAGCCATAGCAATACCTGGTGAATCAAAATTAAATACCTCATGTTCAATGGTGTCTTGGTTCGGATCATCAGGTGTCCATTTAATTGATAGTTTACCTTTTCCAGGAACTAAAAAATCTGTCGCACGATACTGATCACCAAATGCGTGCCTTCCAATCACAATTGGGTCAGTCCATCCAGGAACTAATTTTGGAACATTGTTACAAACGATCGGCTCTCTAAATACTGTTCCACCCAAAATATTTCTAATAGTTCCATTTGGAGATCTCCACATTTTTTTTAGACTAAATTCATGAACCCTATCTTCATCTGGGGTGATGGTCGCACATTTAACTCCAACGCCATATTTTTTTATTGCTTCAGCTGAGTCAATTGTTACTTGGTCATCCGTTTTATCTCTATTTTCAATACCTAGATCATAGTAATGAAGATCAATATCTAAATAAGGTAAAATTAACTTATCCTTTATAAATTGCCATATGATGCGAGTCATTTCATCGCCATCAATTTCAACTAAGGGTGTATTAACTTTAATTTTTGCCATTTAATTTATGTAATTAGACAAATCACTAATACTATTAATGATTTTATAGTCATCTTTTATATTTGAGAGCGCAAATTTGCAATCAATTGTTTTATCAATAACTTTAGCAAGGTCATCCCAATAATTATCAATATTCAAAATGAATATATCTTTTTTATGAAGTTTTAATTGCTTCCATGAGAGAATTTCAAAAAATTCTTCAAGAGTGCCAATTCCACCAGGCAAGATTAGGAACGCATCAGCTTCATTAAACATTTTATTTTTTCTTTCAGACATAGTATTTACAATATGAATATCTCTTAAATCCTCATTTATTTTTTCTTTATTCACTAAATGAGCAGTTATTACACCGGTTACGTTACCACCGTGATTGAGTGTGGCATTTGATACGGCGCCCATAAGGCCTAGGTTTCCGCCACCATAAATTAGTTTTATTTTATGTTCAGCAAGAAATCTTCCGACTTTCTCGGCTTCTTCATAAAAACTTTCATTATTGCCCATTGATGAGCCACAATATACCGCCATGGATGATATTTTTATCATATTAAAGTACTTTACTTTAATTAGATAAAATTGGGGATCTCTTTCTAAAGAAAGTTAATTCTTTAAGTTTTTCTGGCAGAGCTAACAGGGCAGGAGTAACAAAAAGAGTTGCAATCGCAGCAAAGCTTAGACCCCAAACTAAAGCCCATGCCAAAGGCTCTGTAAAGTAAGTTTCTGCACTCTTATAATTAACTGATCGATCAAATATATTCACACTTAATTGTAAAGCTGAAGGCAAAATACCTACAACTGTTGTTACTGTAGTAAGTAAAATTGGTCTTACCCGACTTTTTGTCGATAAAAGAATTGCCTTATGTTTATTTTTCTCTGTTTTTCTTATCTTACGATAGCTATCGATTAGTATAATATTATTATTAACCACAATACCAGCACAAGCAACTATACCAAGACCCGTCATAACTATACTAAAATTCATCTGGAGAACAATCAATCCAATAAAAATACCTGTTGTTGAGAGTATAAGTGAAAAAAGAATAATGAAGGTATGGTAAAAATTATTGAATAAGCATATTAGAATAATAAACATAGATAAGACTGAAAATATAAATGCCCCAATTACAAAGTTTAATGAGCTTTCTGAGTCTTCTGCCTCGCCAATTAAGCGAACTTCAACTCCAAGGGGTAGACTTGTTGAGTTTTTCCAATTTTTTAATTCAGAAATTTTTTCAGCAACATTAAATGTAGGGTCAACATCAGCGTTAATTACAAGATTTCTTTTGCTATTTTTTCTACTAATTGAATAAATTTTATTTGTAGGTCTTTTATTTACAAATTCTCCTATTGGTATTGATCCGTTAGGTGTATTAATCGTAATATTTTCAACTTGATCAAGCGTTCTTTGATCATCTGGTAGATAAACCTTTATATCGATTTCTTCAGATGAATTGACTGGTCTTAAGGAGCCAATTTTAAGTCCATCAGTTGCTAAGCTTATAACCGCTCCAATTTGTCTGACAGGAACATTATGTTTGCTAGTCATTTTACGATCAATGTCATATTTCCACTCAACTCCAGACAATGGATATTGAATTTCTATATTATAAAGACCATCAACTTCATTAAGTTTATTTTTAATGATATCTGCAGTTTGATTTAAAGCGAGCTTATTAGAAGATGAAACTTCTACTTCGATAGGTTTTCCAGCATTCAAGCTTGAACTATATGTATTACCCCGTATTACTGCATCAAAACCAACAATTTGAGATAACTCTTCTTGCATTTCATTAATTAATATATCAGGATCTGCAATACTTTCTGGATCTTTAAATTCAAGCCAAATTTTTCCAATGACATCACTAGGATCTGCATCAAAGAACCATATCCTTTTTCTTTGAATTGTATTAGAAACATACTGGTCAATGTAAGGCTTATTATTAATTACATCTAACGCTTCATTTATGTATCGACTTTTTTCATCAACTGATAAATTTCCCCTAGCTGTGATATTTATTCTAGCACTATCAGCTTTATCATCTGGAAAGAATTGAACTCCTGTATTAAAATTCTGATATAGGAGAATAACTAAAATAAAAGATACTGAAGTAAGAAGTATAACTTTAATTGGACTTTCTATTGCTTTTAACAAAACTGACTCATATTTCATGTAGAGAAAATTATTACGATTCTCAGATGGTTTAAGGTCGGCGGTTTTTTTCTCAATCATTGCACCAAGAGATGGAACAAAAATAAGCGTTACAATTAAAGATGTTGTAAGAACAACAATAACTGTAACAGGTATTACTTTTAGCCATTGTCCGATTGTATCAGGCCAGAATATAAGTGGAATAAACGCTACAATAGTTGTAAGGGCTGAGGCAATAATTGGCCAAAACATATTATACGAAGCATTAATATAAGAATCTCTTCTTCTTATGCCTTTTTCTTGCTCAGATCTCGCAAATTCTGAAATGACAATCGGTCCATCTACTAGCAGACCAACAGCAAGGATTAGGCCAAAAATTGTCATTAAATTATACGTCATACCCAAAAAATCTAGGATTAGAATGGAAAAAAGATAGGTGAGCGGTATGGATAACCCAATGAGAACTCCACTTCTTAATCCAAGGATCGCAACAATGATAATCATCACCAACATAACAGCAGTTATAACAGTATTTTCAGAAGCACTAATTCGTTGACGAACACCAATGGAGTCATCATCAACAAGGACAGCTTTTATTTGGGGGTGAAAGTTATTTTGATTTTCTGCAAGAACTTTTTTTACTGCATCATAAGTATCCAAAACATTTGTACCAGATTTTCTTGATATATTAATATTTAATGCAGCTTTTCCATTAACAGTTACATACTCTTCGGTTTCATTGAATGAGCGTTTAACTAATGCTACATCTCCTAAAGTTAAAATAAAATTATCAATTGATCTCAATGGAAGCTTTTCTAAATCACTATAATTTTCATACAAAGATGGCACTTTTACAGAAAATTCTGCATTTGCGTCTGAAAGTCTTCCGGCTGGTACTAAATTATTATATGACTTAAGGGCACTGATGATTTCATCTAAATTAATATTATGTCTTTTTAATAATTCAGGGACGACAGTTATTTTAATTAGATCTTCTCTGCCACCTCTAATTTCAACTTCAGTAACATTATTAATTAATTCAAATTTTTCTTTATAAGCTTCTGCAGTAGAGTTTAAAACTTTGTATGGAACATCTCCATAGATGCCAATTCTTATTTGAGAAAACATTTCTGAAGAATATTCTTTCACTTCCACAATTTCTATATCTTCTGGTAACTTGTCTCTTGAATCTTCAACTTTATTACGAACTAATTTCGATATATTTTCAATTTTTGTGTCTAAGTTAAATGAAACACGAAGTGTAGCAATGCCATCTTTTGATACAGAAATAACCTCTTTAATATCATCAAGTGTCATCAACTCTCTCTCTAAAGGTTCTGTAATTAACCTTTCAATTTCATTTGACGAGAGACCTTGGTAAGCGATAATTACTGCAACAGTCTTTAAATCAACAGCTGGACGTTCTTCTTTTGGAAATGTAACGTATGAAATTGATCCAAGAAGAACAATCATGACTAAGAAAGTAAGTATGGTTCTTTTCTGTAATAAAATTGCTCTTAGTATAGATTTAAGCATTTATTATTTTAGAATTAGATCTTGAATATTTTTTTAAAATCTCTCTCAAATGAGATGGGAGAACAATTAAGCACGGTGTTACGATAAGAGTAAGTATTGCAGAAAAAGATAGTCCATAAACAATACATTGTGCTAATGGAGCCCAAAATGAAGAGACATTTGAGTCATAAGCTATTTCTCTCGAAATCGGGTCAATGCTGTAGTTAAGCGCTAATGGGATTAGTCCTAACATAGTAGTTAATGTTGTAAGAAAAATTGGTCTTAATCGTTGAGCACTTGCTTTCAAAATTGAACTTGCTACGTCTAGGTCTTTATTTTTTTTACGGATAAAATTAAAGGCATCAATCAAAATAATATTATTATTTACAACTATTCCAGCTAGAGAAATAATTCCAATTCCATGCATAATTGCACTGAATTGTTGATCAAAAACTAATAATCCAAAAAAGACACCTGCTGTACTCATTAAAACAGCAGATAAAATGATAAAGCTTTGATAAAAACTATTGAACTGCGTAACCAGTAAGGCAGCCATAATTAAGATTGATATAATAAATGCCTGAATAACAAACTTCATTGATTCATTCTGCTCTTCATTTTCTCCACCAAAGACAATCTCTATATTTCCCGGAAATTTCTGCTCTTCAACCCATTTGCCTAGTTCAGCAGACTTTTCTCCAACTGTAGTGCTTTCATCAACGTTTGCTTTAATATACATAGCATTTCTTGCATCGTATCTTCTGATAAAGCTTACATTTCTTTTTGGCTTTTTCTTCACAAAGTTACTTATTGGCACAGATCCGTAATTTGTTTCAATCATGATATTGTCTAACTGATCAATAGATCTTTGATCTTCAGAATATCTCACAAAAATCTCTAATTCATCATCTACATCATTAGGCCTATATTTTCCTATCATGACACCGTTAGTTACTAAGTTAACCGCGGACCCTATTGTAAATACGTCTGCTCCAAATTGTGATGCTTTTGGTTTATCTATTATTAGTTCCCATTCAACTAATGGGACTGGCAATGTATCTTCAACACTAATCAATCCATCAACATTTTTATCTATATGCTGTCTCATTTTTTTTGTAATAGGAATTATAGCGTCTGTTGAGGGGCCCATAATTCGTATTTCTAGATCTTTGCCGACAGGTGGACCATTTTGTAATTCAGAAACTTCTACTTTGATACCGCTAATTTGATTTACTTGGTCTCTAATTTTACTAATTATTTTATGTCCATTATCTCTAGTCGATCTATCAGTGAACTCAAAAAATAAATTTGCAATAGTATCTTCAGAGCTACCACCGGCACTTGATCCAATTCCACCGAATGCTCCTGTTTGTAGGAACACACTTTTTATACCATCGGTATCAGTAATAATTTTTTCAACATCAGCACTTAATCTTTCAATTTCATTTATTGATAAATTTCCACGAGCTGCAATTTTAGCTTGTCCAAAAAAAGGATCTGAGGTTGAAAAGAAAACCATTCCAGGCCCATAAGCAAAATATGAGCTAATCACTATGTATAAGGCAGATATTAATATTAATAGTGTTAATATTGGCTTCTTTATAATTCTATTTAGTATTGAAACATAATATCCTAAAGCCCCTCTCAATTTATCAATATCAAAATCACTATCAGAGCCAAGACTTTTAAAATTAGATGCAGAAGAATTTGAAGCTTTGCCAAATACACTACCAATCACTGGAACAAATAGTAAGCTGTAAATTAGAGCAACAAAAAGGACTATGAAAATAGTAAGTGGTAGAATTTTCATAAATTGACCTGAAATGCCTGGCCAAAAGAATAAGGGAATAAATACTGCTAAAGTTGTAGCTGCAGAAGCAACAATAGGCCAAAACATTCTTTTAGCTGCGTATATAAAAGCCTCTGTTTTATTGAGTCCTTCAACCATTTTTCTATCAGCAAATTCTACAACAACCAAAGAACCATCAATTAACATACCAAGGGCAACCAGTATTCCAAAGATAACCATAAAATTATAGTCATATCCTGCTATATATAAGATGAATAGAGAGACTAAAATAGAAATTGGGATACCTGAACCTACAATGAATGAGGACCTAATTCCCAATGCAAGCATTGTAATTAACAAAACAAATAGAGTTGCCATAAGTATATTCCCTTGCAAAGAATTAACCTGGTCAACAGTCATCGCTCGTGAGTCTAAAATATATGATATGTTAACTTCTTCAGGAATTTTATCAATGTAGCTATCAACTACTTCTTCAATTTTATCTGCCGTTTCAATTAAATTTGTTCCTCTTCCTTTTTTTACCATTAAGGAAACAGATCTTACTCCATTGACTTTTGTGTAACTTTCGCGTTCTTTGAAATTTCTTTTTATATCGGCGATATCAGATAAAAATATAGTACTATTATTTGTTGACCTAATAGGCAAGTCATAAACATCTTTTGCTGTTTCAAATAACCCTGGCACACTAACTGAGAATTGACCATTTGCAGTTTCAATTTCACCTGTTGTTACAACTTGATTATTGTTACTTACAGCTCTAATGATCTCGGGAAATGTAATATTATAATTTTCAATTTGTGATCTATTAATTACAGCTTCAAGCTGTTCATCTCTAGCACCAACAATTTCTACTTCAAAGATTGATGGAATGAGCTCTAGATCCTTTTTAATTTGACGAGCAACATTTAAAACGTATCTCTCGGTGCTTTTTTCAGCATTGATAACTATAATTATATTTGGATCATCTGTAACTGAAACCTCTCTAACAATAGGATCATTAGTATCCACTGGAAAGTTTACTTTAGCATCATTAACTGCGTCTCTGACTTTATCCATAGATAATTTCATTGAATCTGCAGCATCGAATTGGACTATGACAGCAGCATAATTTTCAAATGCAAAACCCTGAAGTTCATCTACGCCTTCAATACCTCTTACTTCATCTTCGAGAGGCTTAAGTAGAAGCCTTTCAGCATCTTGAGGTGAAATACCATTGAGACTAACTCCTATGTAAACAACAGGAACAATAATTTCTGGATTATCTTCTAAAGGGATATTTGCACGGCCAAAAATACCTGCAAATATCAAGACAACTAAAATTGCTAGTGCAGTTCTTTTTCTATCAACTAAAAATTCAATCATTTTTATTGAGCGCTTACCATTTCTACCTTTACACTTTGTCCATCAATTACATATTCTTGGCCTACAGTAATTAAAGTAGTATTTAAAGGCAGCCCAGTTACCCAAAGACCTTCGTTGCTATCTTCAATTATTTCAATCAAGATAAATTTTACAGAACCATCTTCAATAATCTTTAAGCCCAAATTTCCATCATCATCTAAAGATAGTAAATACGAAGGAACAAGGTGAGCTTTCACATCTTGTAGTGGAATTTTTATATTTGCAGTTAATCCCTCACGAATATCAGCGTCTTTATTTTCAAATGATGCTTCAATTTTGTAAGTTCTTGTGCTTGGATTAGAACTTTTTGAGACATATGTAAGTTTTCCATTAATTTCTTTATTATCTAAGAAACTGATAAGAATATTTTCTCCAATTGAAACTTGGGTTACGTTTTTTTCAGTTACTTCTCCTGAGACAATCATAGGATCGAGTTGCAGGATTACCGCACAGGTTGAAGCTGGCGTCATTAGATCACCAATTTCAACAAATACATCTTCAATAAAACCATCAAATGGAGATGTAATTATAATATTGTTCAATTCATTTTGAGCAATTTCTTGTCTTGCTATAGCTCCTTTAAGAACCGCTTCAGCGGTAGCTAGAGCATTTTCAGATCTAAAACCTTCATCATAAAGCTCCTTAATTGCATCGTATTGTAATTGAGCTTGTTTCCTTCCTGCTTCTGCTTCAATTAATCTGGCTGATCTATTTTCAGGATCTAAAGAGCAAATTTCTTCACCTTTTTTAACAAACGACCCTTTATCTATGGTGTGTAAAACTGTAGAGGTTGTTTTAGGTCTTAACATGACTCTCTTTTCAGCTTCTGTTCTTCCTCTGACAGTTAGATAATATGTCTTATTTTCGCCAACAATATTTGTAGCTCTAACTGAGATTTTTTCTTCGACAATTTCAGCGCTGTTAGCTTCAAGATTATTATTGGTTTCAGATTTAAAAAATCCTGATCCAATCCAAAGAAGAAGCGCTAAAAAAATAACAAGTGCTAGAATATAATTTTTTGGCAAAGATCTCATAATTTTATTTTCCTAATTTATTTCTATTTTGTTCTATGTATGTAATTCCGGAGGAAATAATGTTTGTCATTAACCCTCTTAAAAAGATGCCCTGTGGAGTATTTTTTAATTGGGCACCAGTTGATGTCATTGGACCATCATACTGGAGTAGAGCGAGTATTTGTTTTGCAAATAATAGTCTTTCATTAATTACTAATTCTGTTGTTTCTTTTGGAAGAAATTCAGAGAATAATATTATCATTAAAAATTCAGATTTTACTTGATCACCGTAATTTCCAGATCTTAACCATTCACCACTGTTTTCCAGAAGACTTTTTTTAAACCATTTTTGCCCCTTTTTGGTAATAGAGTATATTTTTTTATCAGGCTTCTTTTCCTGAGTTTTTTGTTTACAGGAAACTAACTCATCTACCAGCAGCTTATTTAAAGTAGGATATATTGTTCCAAAGCTTAAACTCATGATCTGATTCAAGGGACCACTCAGAAATTGTTTGATTTCATATCCAGATTTTGGACCTGTCGTTAAAAGACCAAGACAAATACATTCTGTTTGCATAACCTATAAGTTCTCCATATTTTCAAGTGTTAGATCACCCATTAGATAAAAAACTTGAGATTTAATAATTTCTTTACTTCTTCTTTGGTTCATAAGTTCTATTTCAGAATTTAGTAATGATTGTTGAGCATTAAGAACATCTAACACTGTTCTTTCTCCAACCTTTTGTTCGATTACTGTGCCTTCGTAAGCTGTTTTACTAGCTTTATAAGATGACTCTGCTGCAACTATTTGATCCTTGGAGATCTCGGATTGATCCCATACCTTTTTTGCAAGTGTATGTGTATCAATTTGAGTTTTTTGAAGAATGATTAGAAAACTATTTTGAACTTCTTTTGCTTTCCTAACGTTAGAGAGCGATTTACCAGAATTGAAAATTGGCCAAGTTATAGTTGCAGAAACTTCTTCATTGGTTCCAGAGTCTATTGTTGTAGTGCTCTCATCAAACTCAGTTTTTGTAGCAGTGAGGTCAACTTTTGGATAATATGCTGATCGTGCATATCCAACTTGTGCTTTTTTAACATCAACATTTACTCTTGCCATTTGTATTGCCAAGTTATTTGTAGATACTCTTTCCTTAAATTCAGTAAAACTAGAAGGAAGATTAAATGGTATTTCAGAAAAAGATAAATTATTTGATTTAGATCCTATAAGGTCATCAAATAAATTTACTGCATTGTCATAATTAACTTTTGAATTAAGCATGTTTATTTTTGCAGAATTCATAAACGACTCAGCTTGAGCTACGTCAGTTTTAGATGCAACACCAACCTCAAATTCTTTTTTTGTAGCCTCAAACCTTTGATTTACATTTGAATAGTTTTCAACATAAGCTTCGTAAGTTTTCTGAAGAAATAAGAGATTATAGTATGCCTCAATAGTTTGGAGAGTTATATCTTGCTTGTTTTTTAGTAAATTAATTTTTTGAAGATCATAATTTGATTTTGAAGCTGCCAAATCATAGACTCTTGCAAAACCACTAAATATTGATTGTGATAAAATGATTGACTTGCTAGATCCATTTAAACTGATGTCCGATGTTTGTGCCCCTGTCTGTAATTTTATATCACTTGTTTCAGACTCAGATATTGTCCCTGATAATGCAACAGAAGGCAGAAAGTTTGCTCGCGATTGATATAAATCCTCTTTTGCAATATCTAAATTATTATTTTCAATTAGTAATGAAAGATTATTGCCTAATGCTTCTGATACGGCATCTTTTAAAGACATAGATGATCCGCTTGAAACAGATGCAAAAAAAAGTAAAAAGCATGTAGTAATAAGTCTCATCCCAATTCCCAATAAAATTAATAATAAGGAGCTATATATATCTTATTGATATATATATTCAAGACCTCTATCAAATTGATATATATTAAATCATTATATATCTAAGTAATTGATTTTATTGTTAACTTAGATCTTTCCAGTATTTTCTGTATGCTTTACTACCTTTGGCGTCATCCATAAAGTGGCCAATTGTTGCTTTTAATAGGCTTAATTCAGGTTGAACATCTTTTCCTTCTGCCATTTTTAATATTTGTCTATAGCACCAAAAAACCTGAGTTGCTTTGTTATTTGCTTTTATAAAGTTTATTGAACTATTTAGTCCTAATATTCCTGGACCAAAACTTACTAGGTTTTCATACAAAGTAGCATTTGATTTCTCACCAGATAATAATTCATTAACGATATCTGGCTCAGGACATAATGGCCTACCTAAGCCAATAATATCGCACGCATTATTTTCAAGGGCTTCATTCATACCTTTAGCGCTTCGAAACCCTCCAGTAACAGCTAGAGGAATTTGAATATGTTTTTTCATTTCTTCAGCATATTTTAAGAAGTAAGCTTCTCTTGCAATTGTGCTTCGAGCAGGTTTTATTATTCGAGATTGATTTGGACTTGCAGACTGTAAATCTAATGCAGCAAAGCCTTCATATGTTCCTCCAGAAATTTCAAGTAAATCTAGAGATGTTTCATTTAAAATTTTTGAGACTTCAATTGATTCTTCATGTGAAAAACCTCCTTTTTGAAAGTCAGATGAATTAAGTTTAACAGAAATGGGAAAACTACTTCCAACTTTTTCTCTTATGCCTTCAATTATTGAGATTAAGAGTCTCGATCTATTTTGAATACTACCACCCCATTCGTCAGTTCTCTGATTTATATCAGGTGATAGAAACTCTGATAACAAATATCCATGAGCAGAATGTAATTGAACCCCAGTAAACCCTGTTTGTTTTGCTATTTCAGCAGTATGAATAAATCTATCAATAATATCTAAAATTTCAGAATGTTTTAATTCTCTTGGATCGCTAAATTTAAGTATTCCTAAAAGTTTATTTAACCGTATTGGTGAAGGAGCAACTGATGATTTATTAATTGTAAATGGAGTTTGCCGTCCAGCGTGACTAATCTGCATCCAAAGATGAGTGTTATCTTGTGTTCCTGCCTTTGACCAATTTGCAAGTGAAGACAATTGCTCATTTGATTGCTTGCCTTCAATAACAACATTACCTGGGCGCTCAATATATCGATGATCAACTTGAACATTTCCTGTAACTAAAATTCCTGACCCTCCTTTTGCCCATCTATCATATAAATTTATATGACCTTCGTTAGCTGAAGCATTTTCTGATGCCAGCCCTTCTGTCATTGCAGACTTTAGGAATCTATTTTTAATTATGGCTCCACACGGTAGTTCAAGTTTTTCAGAAATTTTCATTTATTAATCCTAAATTTGAATTTTAATATATTATGTATCTATGAAGATTAAAAATAAAAATTTATCTGATAAAAGTAAAAAATGGCTGAGAAGACATTTAACCGATAAGTATGTCAAGCTATCAAAAGATAATGCCTATAGATCAAGAGCAGCATTTAAATTAATTGAAATCATTGATAAATATAAAGTTTTAAACTCAGTTCAATCGGTCATTGATTTGGGTGCAGCCCCCGGAAGCTGGACAGAAGTCTTGGTTGAAAGAATAAAACACCCAAAAAAAATAATTTCAATTGATCTTCTCAATATCGATCCAATTCCTGGAGTGGATATTATCCAAGGAGATTTCACGTCAAATGAATTTTCAGAATATATCCAAAAGTTTTTTCCATTTGATCTTGTAATTTCAGATATATCACCAAATTTGAGTGGAAATAAAACTGCCGATTTCTTGAGAATGCAAGATATGGTAGAAATATCGATGGATCTTGCTCTAAGCGCACTTTCAAAAGATGGCCATTTTGTTGCTAAGTATTTTAGGACAGGTGATATGAGCAATGTGATTTCTCTTGCCAAAAAAAATTTTTCAAAAGTAGCTTCTTTTAAGCCAGATTCCAGTAGAAAAGAATCAAGTGAAATATACCTTATTTGTCTGAATAAAAAAAACTAGAGCATTTGACATATTTAACTAAATAATTTATTTCTCAGAGATGGAACGCTCTAGTATTCAAAAATCCCTTGCATTTGATGATGTTTTGATCAGACCTGCAAAGTCTGAAATCCTTCCAAGCGAGGTTTCTACAAATTTACAATTAACTAAAAATATTAAACTCGAAATACCTCTTTTATCCTCTGCAATGGATACGGTTACAGAGCACCGATTAGCTATTGCGTTAGCTCAATCCGGTGGTATGGGCATTATTCATAAAAACATGTCTATAGAACATCACGCTCAAGAAGTAAGAAAAGTTAAAAAATTTGAAACAGGAATGGTTATTGATCCAGTTACAATATCATCAAATAAAACTTTAGAGGACGCTCTAAGTCTTATGGCAAGTAATAAGATTTCAGGAATACCTGTAGTTGATAACAATAATAAACTTGAAGGAATACTTACAAACAGAGATGTAAGATTTGCAACAAATATGTCTCAGCCCATTAGTGAGCTTATGACAAGTGATAATTTAGTAACAGTGAGAGAAGGAATAAGTAGTGAAGAAGCTCAGAACTTATTACATAAACATAGAATAGAAAAACTTTTAGTTGTTGATGGAGCTAATAAATGTATTGGATTAATAACCGTAAAAGATATTGAAAAAAGTAATCTTTATCCAAATTCAACAAAAGATAATAAAGGGCAACTTAGAGTAGGTGCGGCTGTTGGAGTAGGAGATGAGGCTATAAAAAGATCAGAAGCCCTTATTGATGCCGGTGTTGATATGCTTGTTATTGATACCGCTCATGGACATTCTATGAAAGTAATCGAAACTGTAAAAAAATTAAAAAAAATATCTTCTATAGATATTGTTGCCGGCAACGTAGCAACTCTTGAAGCTACAAAGGAATTAATAGATTGTGGAGCAGATTGTGTGAAAGTAGGAATTGGACCTGGATCTATATGCACTACAAGAGTAGTTGCAGGTGTTGGTGTCCCACAATTTTCTGCAATTATGGAATGCTCAGAAGAGGCAAATAAGTCCGGCATTAATGTAATTGGTGATGGTGGCATTAAGTACAGCGGTGATATTGCAAAAGCAATTGGCGCTGGAGCAACTTCGGTGATGATCGGATCTTTATTTGCAGGAACAGATGAAGCGCCTGGTGAAGTATATTTGTTTAAAGGGAGGAGCTATAAATCATACAGAGGCATGGGCTCGTTAGGTGCTATGGCAAGAGGATCTGCTGATAGATATTTCCAGGAAGAAATAACTGAGAATTACAAACTCGTGCCTGAGGGTATTGAAGGGCGAGTACCTTACAAAGGACCGATATCTCCAATTATTCATCAATTATTGGGAGGCTTAAAAGCATCGATGGGCTATACCGGCTCAAAAGATATTGAATCATTTAAGAAGAATGTAAAATTTGTGCAAATCTCAAGTGCGGGACTTAAGGAAAGTCATGTTCATGATGTTGATATAACAAGAGAGTCGCCAAATTATCCTACAAATATATAATTTATTTATATGAGAAGTTTTTATATAACTTTTTTATTTTTTTTAACTCTAGGTAATGCTTTTGCAGCAAATTATTATGAGGATGCACAATCAAAATATGACTTAAAAGATTTTAAGTCATCTATTCAATTATTAGAAAAGAGTATTGTATTTCAACCCAAAGACTCAAAGTCATGGATATTGTTAGGCAAATCGTATGCTTCAATTGAAAATAAAGAAGCAGCATTGAAATATTTTGAAATAGCATTCACTTTAAAGCCTGATAGTCCTGAATTAAATCTGTTGCTTGGTCAAATATCTTATGATCTTAACTTTATTGAAAAATATGAAAGCTATCTCGAGAATCTGGAGGTCATTTGCCCATCAGGTTGCACTGAACTTAATCAATTAAAAGAAATTAAGATAAATTAATTTATGATTTATATTGTTGATTTTGGCTCACAAGTCACACAATTAATTGCAAGACGTATTCGTGAAGCGGGCGTGTATTGTGAGATTGTTAGCAGTCAAAGCCTTCTATCAAAAATAAAAATTACCAATCCATCGGGTATTTTTTTTTCCGGTGGCCCTGCAAGTGTACATAAATCTAAGACTCCAAAAATAGATCAAAGAGTATTTAGTCTTAGAGTGCCTATTCTTGGAATATGTTATGGTATGCAACTTTTAGCACATCAATTGGGCGGCAAAGTTCAAATGTCTAAACAAAGAGAGTTTGGCAAAACAATGATTAACATAAACACAAAAAGTATATTGTTTGCTGGATTGAGAAGAAAAAATAATCAGCTCAGTGTTTGGATGAGTCATGGAGATAAAGTAAATAAACTTCCATCTCATTTCAAGTCTCTAGCATCAAGTACAAATTCTAAATACGTTGCAATTGAAAATAAAACATTAAATTTTTATGGACTACAGTTTCATCCTGAGGTTGTGCATACTGATCAGGGAGAAAAAATTATCCAAAATTTTATTTTTAAAATTTGTAAAGTTAAATCAAATTGGAATATGCAAAATTATTTAAAAAATCAATTAGTAGAAATTAAAAATCAAGTTGGAAAAGATCATGTTATATGCGGTCTTTCAGGTGGAGTGGATAGTATGGTGACTGCATCTATTATTTCAAGATCAATAAATAAGCAACTCACATGCATATATGTTGATACTGGCTTAATGCGGTATAATGAGACAAAAGAAGTTGTAAGTCTTTTTAAAAGTCATTTTAAATCAAAATTAATTGTCGTAGATGCTAAAAATAAATTTTTTAATGCTCTTAAAAATATCTCTGATCCTGAAAAGAAAAGAAAAATAATTGGTAATATGTTCATCAAAATTTTTAATCAAGAAGCAAAAAAAATATCTAAAGCAAAATACCTAGCTCAAGGTACAATTTATCCAGATGTGATTGAAAGTCAGAGCTTTCATGGCGGCCCAACCTCAGTAATTAAATCACATCATAATGTGGGCGGTTTGCCAAAATCAATGAAGTTAAAACTAGTCGAGCCACTAAGAGAATTATTCAAAGATGAAGTTCGAAATCTTGGAGTAAAGCTTAAACTGCCCATAAGTTTTATTCAAAGACATCCATTCCCTGGACCAGGATTGGGCATTAGAATTTTAAGCGACGTTACTAAGGAAAAAGTGCTAATGCTTCAACAAGCAGACAAAATATATATTGATGAGATAAAATCTGCAGGACTTTACAATGAAATTTGGCAAGCATTTGCTGTACTTCTTCCAGTTAGAACTGTTGGTGTAATGGGAGATCAGAGATCTTATGAGTATGTTTGTGGATTAAGAGCAGTCACGTCTGTTGATGGTATGACAGCTGATTTTTACCCTTTTAGTGGAGAGTTTTTAAGTAAAGTATCAACTCGAATAATTAATGAAGTAAAAGGTATTAACAGAGTGGTATATGATACAACGTCTAAACCGCCAGGAACTATTGAGTGGGAGTAAGGTAAAAAATGTCTAGAAATATAGTAAAAATTCTTGAAAAAAACTTTTCAGACTTAAAAGCTGGGCAGAAAATGCTTATTTCGTCTCCAGAAAAAATAGCTGAATACA
>Ga0181552_10000475_pt1 | contig 31056 bp, 28 predicted proteins | sample 011ome_18_FD_130583 | JGI IMG/M metagenome (GOLD analysis project Ga0181552, IMG submission 130583) | Coastal salt marsh microbial communities from the Groves Creek Marsh, Skidaway Island, Georgia - 011501BT metaG (megahit assembly) | ecosystem: Environmental > Aquatic > Marine > Intertidal...
ATCCAGTGCTTTACCGGTTTGTCGGTGACTGCCGCCAGGTGACATTGACAGCCAATATTGGCCGTGGCGATGCGCTGCCCGCCGGTATGTTCGAGAGTCATGATTTTTTTAGCCAGCAGGTTTTGTGACATCTCGGGCTGAAACAGGGAATAGGTACCTGCCGATCCACAACACAGGTGGCTGTCTTTCACCGCCGGCAGGGTAAAGCCCAGGTTTTTCAGAAGCGCCTCTGTGGTACCGGCCAGTTGCTGGCCATGCTGCAAGGTGCACGGTGAATGCCAGGCCAGTATGCCGTTACCCGGACTTTTCAGCCGGGCCAGATCCTGCGTTGCCAGATATTCACCGATATCCTTCACATAAGGCATCAGGCGGATCACTTTCTCCGCATAACCGGCTTCACCGGCCAGTACATGCACATAATCCTTGATGAAGTTGCCACAGCCACTTGCGGTGCTGATAATCCCCTCGGCCCCGGCATCAATTTCCGCCAGCAACTGATCGGTGAGCTTTCTTGCCCGTGTCACACCCGGGGCCTGCTGGCCGGAATGGTAATGCATGGCACCACAACAGCTTTCAGTGCTTATCGTCGATGCGCGTATGCCCAGTTCACGTAGGACAATGGCTGCGGCATGATTCGTGTCAGGAGACAAGGCACTTTGTACACAGCCATTCAAAAGCACGACACGGCGCGCAGGTGTCTCCCCCATGAACCCGCTGGGCTTGAATTTGGCCCTGCCCGGCAACTGGCGTGCGAGTCGGCGTGGCAACCATGCGGCAAAGGCGCTGCCCAGCCTGACCAGCACCGCAAACAGGCGTGGCGTGCCCAAGACCGCCAACATGAAACCCTGCTTGCAGCGAGTCGAAAACGGCAATTTCACCTGCTTGCCCAGCAGCTGCTGGCCGATACTCAACAGCCGGTGATACTGCACACTGGAAGGACAGGTGGTTTCACAACTCTGGCAACCCAGGCATCGATCCAGGTGATGCCGCGTGATCTGCGAGGCCTTGCCTGTTTCCAGGAATTCCTTGATGAGGTAGATGCGCCCACGCGGGCTGTCCAGTTCGTTGCCGGTTTGCAGAAATGTCGGACAGGTCGCCGTGCAGAAACCACAATGCACACAGGCGCGCAGAATGCGATCGGCCTCGTGGCCGGCATCCGTAGCAAGCAGCGTTGCGGGCAAATGGGTCTGCATATCGGTGTTTCTGTCGCCTCAGAATTCGGTGTGCATATGTCCGGGATTGAAAATGCCGGCAGGATCAAAGGCCTTTTTCAGGTTTCGGTGCCACTGTAACTGGATTGCAGGCAAAGGCTGAAAAAGGCGTGCGGCGCGTGGCGAGTCTCCCTGTCGGAACAGGGTAGCGTGTCCCTCGCAAATTGCCATGAACGCAAAAATACTATCCGGATCCCGCGTTGTGGTCAGCCAGTGCAGTGCGCCGCCCCACTCGCTCAGCAGCGCATCATCGGTGCCGATAAATGCCGTGAGTTCAGCCAGGCATGGGGTGGATAAGCGCCAGATAGCCTTTTCCGTGTTGAAAAAAGGCAGCTCATGATCGCGCAGGCGCTGCCAGTAGCCGGCCTCCTGGAACACCTGCCAGTCGACAAAGCGGTAACCGGTTTCAAGGTGCTTCTCAAGCGCATTGATTTCCAGTGCGCCAGCCGAGAATCTGACCAGTAACTGTTCACCCGTGTGTGCCGACGCAGTGACCGGCAAGCCTTCTCGGCGCAGGTTATTGATCAGTGCTGTGGCGTTGGCGCTGTCGATCATGAAGGCAACGGACTTTTCGGCCGGTGGTTTCGGCACAACTTTCACGGTTGCCTCCACGATGACACCAAGGCAGCCCAGCGACCCGACCATCAGGCGCGACAAGTCATAGCCGGCAACATTCTTCATGACCTTGCCGCCGAAACGCAGCAGCTCCCCTTTCCCGTTCAGGATGACACAACCCAGGACTGTGTCCTGTACAGCGGCCCGGTAAGGCCGGGACGGACCGGACAGTCCTGCTGCCAGCATGCCCCCAAAGGTGGCCTCACCGGCAAAGTACGGCGGCTCACAGGGCAGCATCTGGCCATTGGCTGTCAGCGTCTCTTCAATAGTTTTGAGTGGCGTGCCGGCCCGTGCGGTGAGCACCAGTTCGGACGGTGTGTACTCGATGATGCCCTGGTGTATCGTAGTGTCCAGCCTGTCCCCAGCCAGCGGATGGCCATAAAAGTCCTTGCTGTGCCCACCGCAAATCGCCAGTGTCCGTTTGTCCGCACAGGCTTGCCGGACCATCTCCTGCAAGATATGGGCACTGTCCTGCATCAGGGCCTCTCTTCCGCCCGCAGCAGGCGATTCGGCTCCAGGTCACTGGCCAGGGCACGGTATTCCTGGCAGTGCTTGAGCAATGGAATGTTCTTGCCGGGATTGAGCAGGTTACCCGGATCCAGGGCCGCCTTGACACGATGGAACTGGGCAATTTCGTCATCCGAAAACTGCAGGGGCATCTGGCGGATCTTTTCCACGCCAACCCCGTGTTCCCCGGTGATGGTACCGCCCACGGCAATACATTTTTCCAGGATGCGCCCGCCCATTTCCTCGACCAGCTCAAGCTGCCCGGGAATATTGCCATCAAACAGTATCAGCGGATGCAGGTTACCGTCGCCGGCATGAAAAACATTGGCCACCGGAAAGCCGTATTCGCCGGAAAGCGTATTGATATAGCCCAGCACTTCTGCCAAGCGACTGCGGGGAATGGTGCCATCCATGCAGTAGTAATCCGGCGCAATCCGCCCTACTGCCGGAAAAGCACTTTTGCGGCCTTTCCAGAACAGGGCCCTTTCGGCCGTATTGGCAGCAATCTTCAGCGAGGACACGCCAGAGGCCTGTAACACCTGGCGAATGGCCAGTAATTGCTCCTCGACATGGCGGGCGGAACCGTCAATCTCGATCAGCAATATGGCCGCCGCGTCTCGCGGATAGCCGGCATGGGCATAATCTTCAGCGGCACGAATGGCATTGTTGTCCATCATTTCCAGGCCTCCGGGAATGACGCCTGCAGCGATGATATTGCTGACGGCATCACCGGCTTTTTCAATGTCATCGAAAGCCGCCAGCAGTACCTCGACATGAGTCGGTACCGGCAGCAACCTGACGGTAATTTCCGTGACTACTATCAGCATGCCTTCCGACCCGATGACCAGCGCCATTAGGTTGAAGCCGCTGCTGTCGTAAGCACCACCGATGGTCACCGCTTCGCCTTCAGCGGAAAAGCCCTTGAGCTGAATGATGTTGTGGACCGTGAGGCCGTATTTCAGGCAGTGCACACCACCGGCGTTTTCAGCGATGTTGCCGCCAATCGAACAGGCGATCTGGGAAGATGGATCCGGGGCATAGAACAGACCGAATTCGGCCGCGGCTTCCGAGATGGCGAGATTGCGCACACCCGGCTCGACACGGGCTGTCTGCCTGTCCTTGTCGATGGCCAGAATCCGCTGCATGCGTGTCATGACCAGCAGCACACCCTCCGGATGGGGTTGAGCCCCGGCTGATAGGCCTGTCCCCGCACCGCGGGTCACCAGGGGAATCTCAAGCTCTGCACAGAGGCGGATGATGGCCTGCACCTGTTTGGCGTTGCCGGGCAATACGGTTACCAGGGGCAGCGCCTTGTAGACTGACAGGCCATCGCATTCAAACGGCTTCATCTGTTCCCGGGTCGACAGGATGAATTCGGCCTCCACAATGGCCCGCAACCGGGCCAGCAGCGTATGCCTTAAACGGACATCTGTGTGCGTAGCGGCCTCAGCCATGACATAACGCCAGGTACTTTCCTACGATCTGTTCCATCCCGGCCTCTATGCACTCCACGGTTAAGGCGTGACCGATGGAAACTTCCAGGATGTCGGGAATGGTGAGAAAGTCACCCAGATTGTTCAGGTCGAGATCATGCCCTGCATTGACACCCAGGCCGGCAGCTTGTGCCTGCCTGGCAGTGTCCCGGTACCCGGCCAGCACGGCTGCCAGCTCCGGCGTGCCCCAGGCATTGGCAAACGCTTCAGTGTAAAGCTCGATGCGATCACTGCCGGCATGGGCCGCCGGGGCAATCTGGCTGACATCCGGATCCAGAAACACGGCGACACGAACACCCCAGTCCTTGATACGGGCATTGATGCTGGCCACAAACTCACCCTGCTCATGAAAATTCCAGCCATGGTCTGATGTCAGCTGGGCCTCGCCATCAGGCACCAGTGTGCACTGGTCGGGCCGCACATCCTGGATAATCCCGAGAAAGTCCTCATTCGGATAGCCCTCGATATTGAACTCCACATTGGGGAAATCCTGTAGAAACTCACCCAGCTCGTAGGCATCGCGGTATTTGATATGGCGTTCATCCGGCCGGGGATGAATGGTGATGCCCTGGACCCCCATTGCAATGAATTTCTCTGCAAAACGGACCACATTGGGATAGTCGCGACCACGGGAGTTTCGCAGCAATGCGATCTTGTTCAGGTTGACACTCAGAGCAGTCATAAAAGGTATTTCAGCATAGAAAACAACGCGTGCATTATAACTTTATCGGTGCCCGCTTACCTTTTTTTCGCAACCAGTTCATCGAATGCAGCACGGACTCCCGGCTGATGCACCAGCGCTGCAGGTGATACTTGCCGGGAAAATCAATCATGATGATGCCCAGCAGGATGGTCAGCAAACCCTGGCCGGGCAATACCAGCAGCATTATCCCAACCTGGATGAAAAACACCCCAATCATGTTTTTCAGGATCAGCGGCACAACACGCAGGACCGGATGATGCATCTCACCCAGCAGGGAGTGGTGGGTCTCGGCCATGAAATAATCTTCAGGAATGCGTAAAACCAGCCAGGGTATGAGGAACAGTGTGACCAGGAAAAAAACAGCGAGAACAGCCCAAGATATAGCAGCAAAGATTGATTCGAAAATAGGGGTTCAAGGAAGGCCGGCATGGCTGAATTGTAGGGATTTAGTATGCTATGGGCCAGTACCGAGAAGTTAACAAGTGCCTGTCCTGTTTCTACCCTGTCCACTGGCTCTCACAGGGACTTAAACCGACATGGGATTTTTTCACGCCATCGTTTCAAGGCAGAACAGTTCGTTAACTGCATCAACCGGCGGCTGTCGTTTCTCCTGAAGATGAGCCTGGCCGTTGGTGCCCTGCTGTTGTTCTTTCAGGGCCGCTACCAGGCCATGATGGAAATTCTGGTGATTCTCCTGATTACCTTTATGCCGATCCTGCTGGGCAAACGATTTGATGTCGGTATTCCCCATGGTTTCGAAACCATGGCGGTCATTTTCCTTTACATGTCACTCTTTCTCGGCGAATTCGGTGATTACTACAACCGCTTCTGGTGGTGGGATTTGGTCCTGCACAGCGGCTCCGCCTTCCTGCTCGGGATCCTGGGTTTCCTGCTGGTGTACGTGCGCAATGAAAAACAGGAGATCAATCTCGACCTGCCCCCCCATTTCATCGCTCTATACGCGTTTCTTTTCGCAGTCGGTATCGGCTTGATATGGGAAATATTCGAATTCTTCATGGACCAGGTCTTCGGACTCAACATCCAGAAAAGCGGCCTGGTCGATACCATGTGGGACCTAATCGTTGACCTCATAAGCGCTGCTGTCCTAGCCATCCTGGGCTGGGGCTGTATCAAGACACGGGAAACCGACTCATTCTTTGAACGCATGATCGAGGAGTTCATCCGCAAGAATCCTTATCTGTTTATTGACCGCCAGGACGCAGCAGAAAAAGACTGAAGACATCAATCACCATAGAGTACAACCCGCATCCTGGTTGCACCGGTCAAGCGGGTGTTAGTCAGATAGTGATGCAGGTATTGGCAAAGGAAGCGGAGTGAACGTGGGAAAAAAGTGGGATATAGCCGAGGGATGGAAGGCTATAATCAGCCGTATCAGGCCGAGTTATTCATCGCCAGCAAGGCAATATTCATGATGATCATCAGGACAAAGACCCCGATCAACAAGGGATACACTCTGGAACGCTTGCGCGCCTCCCCTGAAATCAGTTGCTTGCGCTTGACCCGATATTGGTTATCGTCCTTGGCAGGAAAAAATAGTCGCTGTTCAGATTGTTGTTAATCTTTTCAATGCAGAGCGGATCCTGGCAGTCGCGCCCGTCATCGCCTTGGGAGATGACAGGCGTATCCATCCAGAGACCAGCGCCATTAGGCGATGACGTCTATAACTCGTCGGCTATGGTGCTGATCAGGTCATCGCGGTTTTGCTCGACATTGGCCGCATGCACAGCCTCGTAGTCCTCAAACTGCACATCATTTTCCACCACGTAGCGGGCCAGGGTTTTCACAAACGGATTCGCCTCGGCACCGCCTACCGGCAAGGTGAAATCCGCTTCAAACATCAGGCCCTGGACGGGGAGTACGGCGACCAGCATACCGTCCGTATGCAGGTTGGGCACCGGATGCAGTTCCAGACGATTCATGCCGTCTTCAAAAATACCCACACCTTCCACACCCATGACTTCGGCATTGAGGGGTTCTTCCCCCAGTAGGGTGCGTGGCGTATTTAGCGCCATATCGAGAAAGTCGACATTGTTCACGTGAGTCACCAGGGTGGCACCTTCACGAATAAAGGGCACCAGTCCTGCGGTATGGTCAGAATGCGGATGTGAGTTGATGATGTACCGTATTTCCTTGTCGGAAATATTGTTTCTGATCTGCGCCAGGATCTGCTCACCACGAGCCTGGGACTGACCGGACTCGAACACTGCCAGGTAGTTGTTGAACTCCACCACGAGAGAGACATAGCCGCCATTGACGAGCCAGGCACCCTCCCCCACGGCTTCAGTCAAGTCGGCTGGCGGCTCAGCGCCACCGGCACCGCCACCACCGCCAAAACCACCGGTAGATTCCGGCAGCGTCAGCAACTGGGACAGATTGGCAGGATTGGCAGAGGCGGTGCTGACACTGACGCCAAAGATGCCGCCACCACCCCGCTGCTGTTCAAAGGTCAGCGGCACCATCAAGCCGTTGAAGCTCATGTAGTCCTCAAAAACTTCGACAACATGCATGTCACCCAACAGGTTATCCTCCACCCAGGTTTCTGTCCGCACCACCAGGTTGTCAGCGTTGACGTAACCATTGACGGTATAGCGCATACCGGAAGGTGAGGCCATGGTCTCGGGCGACTGGAACGTAAATTTGGTGTAGGTCATGCCATCCATGGTCACGGAGCTGCTGTCAGCACCATTGCTCTGCGCTCCCTTCACAAAGCCCCAGGGTGTCAGCCAGACTTCCATCTGCTGGCGCCAGGATGAAGTATCAGCCGGGCTGCTGATGATGTGAGTTCCGGCCACCGGTGGCTCCAAGAACAGGTTGGACGCAAAGGTGTCACCCTTGCCCAACATGGCCGGCGTGCTGAAATCGACAGCCTGGGTCCAGTTGGTGATCTGGTCACGAGAAGGCCATGGCGGGCTGGCTGTGGGGGTCTGCTGAAAACTGTTACGAATACGCCAGGCTGTGCCGGTCAGCATGACCGACTCGACGCCGTCCAGGCCCATGGTCGTGGCCACAGTATCGATGGAGGGACCGTCAGGCAAGGACATCGTATTGGCAGCCTGGGCAGGCGCTTCCTGGTCCCCGGAACACCCGGCCAGAAAACCGGTAAAAGCAAGAACGAACACTAATGAATTGCGCATAGATTTCCCCCGGCCGGATGACTGATCTTGTTGTTTTACCGACACTTATTCCTTAAAGAAAGGCCAGTATAGGGACAAACCGACCAGACCAGCAAGCGCCTGCGCAGAACACAGGCCAGGCCAGTGAAACGGCGTAAGGAATCAGGGTTTGGTGCCCGGGGCCGGACTTGAACCGGCACGAGGTTTCCCTCGAGGGATTTTAAGTCCCTTGCGTCTACCAATTTCGCCACCCGGGCTTTGTATGAGCGGCTAAATGCCTGTCAGGTAAAATGACAGTATAAAACAGACACCTGGATATGCCAGGTGTCATGTCAGGCGCTGATATAGCCGGGAGTGCCGAGCAAGAAAGGAAGTGCGTCTTTGAAATTGGAGGCCGGAGTCGGAATCGAACCGGCGTACACGGAGTTGCAGTCCGCTGCATAACCACTCTGCCATCCGGCCTTCAGGATCTAGGACACTTTGACGTGCGTCTTTTACTTAGCGCCATACACAACAACCGTATACGGCAATTTGGAGCGGGAAACGAGACTCGAACTCGCGACCCCGACCTTGGCAAGGTCGTGCTCTACCAACTGAGCTATTCCCGCTTTGCCTAGAAAGACGTGCCAAATTGTCTCTTTGCTCAGGACCATCAGGCCTCTTGCATCTTATTCGCACGATGATCGTGAAATACATTCAGAGGACTGGTTATCCCGGCCAGAGTTCCATTATTTCAGGCGCTTTGGCCTTACACAAAGCCTTCTGCCAGTACCCTATCCTGAGAGGTAAAGGGTGGCTTTCAGCCCTGTCTTCGATACCCGGTTGGGGGCATATCGAAGAGGTGGCTATTCTAATCAGACTGGCCCGCAAGTCAAGTGTAATCAGGTGCTTGTGAGCGTTTTACTTGAGCTCTGCACCCAGTACCGACCAGGCACTTTTCAGGTAGGAAATCATCGACCACAGGGTCAGGAACGCCGCGCCGTAAATCAACATATAACCAGTCCCCCAGAACCATACCGATCCCTGCGGATCACTGGCCAGAAGCACGATGATGGCAATCATCTGGACCGTGGTTTTGACCTTGCCGAGCCAGCCTACAGCTACCAAATTGCGTTTGTTCTGCTCTGCCATCCACTCCCGCAGGGCGGAAATGAGCACTTCCCGGGCCACCATGATGGCCGCCGGTATGACAAACCAGGGACTGGCAAAGTTTGCTGCCAGCATGACCAGTGCCACGGTCACCAGGATCTTGTCGGCGACCGGGTCCAGAAATGCCCCAAATGGCGTGCACTGGTCCAGCTTGCGGGCCAGGTAACCGTCAAGCCAGTCGGTGATGCAGGCGAGGATGAAAATGAGGGAGGAGACGAGGTAATGCCCGCGGAAATCCGCGTAGTACACGCCAATGAAAACCGGTATGGCTAGGATGCGCAAAATAGTCATGAAATTGGCGGTATTCATGGTCGGACATTGTACCTAAGTTGCACGGAAACAGGGGGGTTTATCTTGCCGGCGGTAGGCTTTCATTTGCCATGCCCTACCTGATCAGTCCGGATCGCCCCCCCCTGCGCCATCAATAGGTATGGCAGACCCGGACAGGGCCGCAGGTGGGTTTGCCGGCATCGAGTAGGATCAGGGACTGGTCGGCTAACAGCGCTCTTGCGCTATCCGGCCTACACATTATCCACCTAAGCTGTCGACCCCAGCTCAATGCAAGTAATTGTAGATATCTCGGGCCAGGGCCTTGCTGATGCCCGTGACCTTCTGCAGTTCCTGGATACTGGCGCGGCGGATTTCCTGTTGGCCGCCAAAATAGCGAATGAGATCACGGCGCTTGGTCGGGCCAATACCGGGTATTTCGTCCAGAAACGAGCTGGTGCGCTTTTTGCCGCGGCGTTGCCGGTGCGCCGTGATGGCAAAGCGATGAGATTCATCCCGGATATGCTGTAACAGATGCAGTGCCGGTGACTCCGGTGGCAGAGCAACCTCGCGGTGGCTGCCGCCGAGAATGAGGGTTTCCTGCCCTGCCCGCCGACTGATGCCCTTCGCAATACCCAGCAACTGAATTCCGGTCACCTGCAAATCAGCCAGTACCTGTTCCGCCTGACCCAACTGCCCGAGTCCACCGTCGATCACCAAGATATCCGGCATCTTTGCCTCGCCTTGTTTCAGGCGGGTGTAACGGCGCTTCAGCGCCTGCTCCATGGCCGCGTAGTCATCCCCCGGCGTGATGTGCTCAATATTGAAGCGGCGATAGTCGGTCTTCAGCGGCCCGTTCTGGTCAAACACGACACAGGACGCCACGGTAGCCTCACCGGCACTGTGACTGATATCGAAACATTCCATACGCTGGGGCAAAACATCCAGTTTGAGCGCCGTCTGCAAAGCCTGCAGGCGTTGCTGCATGCTGCGTTTGCTGTTCAGCTTACTCATTAGGCCATGGCCGGCATTGATACCAGCCAGGTCGAGCCATTGCAGGCGATGGCCGCGAACATGATGCTTGATGACAACCTGGCGCTCAGACAGATAGCTCAAGGCTTCCGCGAGCTGATCCTGGTCCTGGGGCGGATGGCTGCAGAGGATTTCCCGCGGAATGTTTTGACGGTGGGCGTTACTCAGGTAGTACTGCGCGATGAAGGCGCGCAGAATCTCGCCCGCCTCTTTCTCAAGCACAAACCGGGGATAGTAATTCTTGTTACCGATAACCCGCCCCCCGCGCACGAAAATGACATGCAAGCAGACAGCGCCGGCATCCTGGGCCATGGCAATCACATCCACGTCGCCTTTTTCGCCGGAAACATACTGGCTTTGCTGGATGATGTTCAGATCCCGAATCTGGTCGCGCACCACGGAGGCCTGCTCAAAGGCGAGCGCTTCCGACAGGCTTTCCATCTTCGCTGTCAGTTCCTCGCGAATCTGGTCATTGCGCCCTTCCAGGAACATTTCCGAATGGCGCACATCCTCGGCATATTCTTCAGGTGTCACCAAGTTGACGCAGGGGCCCGAGCAGCGCTTGATCTGGTATTGCAGGCATGGTCGGGTGCGATTGCTGAAATAGGAGTCCTCGCACTGGCGCACGTGAAAAATCTTTTGCAGCAGGTTTAGGCTTTCGCGGACGGCACCGGCGCTGGGATACGGCCCGAAGTACTTGCCCTTCTTCTTTTTTGCCCCGCGATGAAAGGCCAGGCGCGGGTATTCATCACGTGAAGACAGGTATATGTAGGGATAGGATTTGTCATCGCGCAGCAGGATGTTATAGGGCGGCCGCTTTTCCTTGATCAGGTTCTGTTCCAGCAGCAGGGCTTCAGTTTCACTGCCAGTGATGGTGATCTCGATATCGTGGATGCGGTTGACCAGTGCAATGGTCTTGTTGTCCAGCCCCGAGCCGCGAAAATAGCTGCTGAGCCGGTTTTTGAGGTTTTTGGCCTTGCCCACATAGAGAACTTCCCCGGCCTCATCCAGCATCCGGTAGACCCCGGGGCGGGTGGAGGTGTGTTTGAGGAAGTTCTTCGAATCAAATGTCGGGCTGTCGGGACTGCTCATGCCTGCATCCTAAACGATAACGCGAACCGGGTGACAGCATGCGCTTTGTGGTCGGGACTGGAAACGCACTGCCCTAGATAATACGGACTTCCGGTGTCAGTGACACACCGAACTTGTCATGCACTGAGCGCTGTATTCTTTCCGACAGATCGACCAGTTCCGCCCCGGTGGCATGGCCATGGTTCACCAGCACCAGGGCATGATCCTCGTGCACGCCCACATCCCCTTCCCGATGGCCCTTCCAGCCGGCCTGCTCAATCAGCCAGGCGGCGGCCAGCTTGACCTGGTCACCGTCACGATAACCGACAATCCCGGGAAAGGCTTTTTGCAGCTGTTCAAATTCCTGCAGGCTGACCAGGGGGTTCCAGAAGAAACTGCCGGCATTGCCGAGTCGGCTCGGGTTGGGCAGTTTGCTGCGGCGGATTTTACACACAGTCTGGGCAACCTTTTCCGGCGTGATTTCGTTGTCTGGCACACCCTCAAGGGCTTTTGCCAGGGCGCCGTAAGCGATGTTCACTACCGGAGACTTGTTCAGCCTGAACGAGACACTGTAGATAATGTATTGGTCCCGCAATTCCCCCTTGAAAATGGAGTGGCGATACGCGAACTGGCAGTCGGCATTGCTGAAGGTCCTTAATTCACCCGTTTCGCGGTTCAGGGCTTCCAGCCCCAGCATGACATCCTTGAGCTCCACACCGTAAGCGCCAATATTCTGTACCGGCGCCGCACCAATCGTACCCGGAATCAAGGACAGGTTTTCCAGGCCGTAGTAGCCCTGTTCGACACACCACTGCACAAAGGCAGGCCAGTTCTCGCCACAAAGTGCTTTGACAATCCAGTGCCTGTCATTGTCATCAACAAGCTGCCTGCCTCGAATGTTCATCTCAATCACCAGGCCGGGATAATCCTGACGGAAAAGCAGATTGCTGCCCTGCCCGATCAGCATGTAATCCACCTGTTTGTGGCGCGCAAACTCCAGCGCATCACGCAGGCTTGTCAGGCTGTTGGCATTGACAAAATAGCGGGCGCTGGCACTGACACGAAACGTGTTGAAATTCTTGAGGTTGAAATGCTCGAGGACTTCCATACTGAAAATCAGGGTAACTGGTGTTTTGCGGCAAGGGTGCGCAGAAGATTGGACGAGGCATCCTCGATCAGGTCGAGCACCAGCTCAAAACCGTCGGCACCGGAATAATAGGGATCAGGGACTTCCTCATGACCGCTATTGCCGTGATGCAGAAATAGAGAAATCTTGCCGTGATGGGCCGGATCACTCATGTCCAGCAGGTCATGCAGGTTCTGACGATCCATCGCGAACACATAATCAAAAGCGGCCATGTCGTCCGGGGTGACTTGCCTGGCCCGAAGGGCACTCATGTCGTAATCGCGTTTCCTGGCGGCACTGATGCTGCGTGAATCCGGTGACTTGCCGATATGCCAGGAGCCTGTGCCGGCAGAATCTATTTCGAAATGCGCTGCCAGTCCCTGTGCTTCAGCCTGGGATCGAAACACGGCTTCCGCCGTGGGTGAACGGCAAATGTTGCCAAGACAGACCATCAATACCCTGATCCGGTCTTCAGCCATGGGCACCATCCCGGGCCAGCAAGGCCCTGACATGCTCAAGATCCTCCGGAGTATCGACGCCTGCCGGCATGGGCTCACAGGCTTCCTGGACGTGGATGCGGACACCGTTGTTCAGGGCGCGCAGTTGCTCCAGTTGCTCGGTGCTTTCCAGCGGGCTGCGGGGCCAGGTAACAAAATCATGCAGAAAACCGACCCGGTAGGCATAAATGCCAACATGGCGTTTATAGCCAGTTAGCTCGCCATCCGGATTGTCACGGGGATACGGAATCGGGGCGCGGGAAAAATACAGGGCATAACCGGCATGGTCTGTGACCACCTTGACCTGGTTCGGGTTTAGGACATTGTCCCTGCCGGAAATACGTTCATACAACGTGCAGATACCGGCATCCGGGTGCGCCATCAGGTCCGCGGCGACCTGGTTGATCACGGCGGGCGGAATCAGGGGTTCATCGCCCTGCACATTCACGATGATGGCGTCATCGGCCAGTCCCAGCTGACGGGCGACTTCCTCGATGCGGTCGGTACCGGACTGGTGCTCTGCCGCTGTCATCAGCACCGGATAACCCTGCTCCCGACAGCTTGCCACGATACGCTCATCGTCTGTCGCCACATACACGGCATCGGCCTGACTCTCCTGCCCCCTGACGATGACATGATGCAGCATCGGGCGGCCGGCAATCTCCAGCAGTGGCTTGCCCGGCAGGCGTGTGGATTGAAAACGTGCCGGGATGACAACCGTAAAATTCACGGCTTTTTCCTGTTGGCCTTTTCTTCCGGGGTCAAGGCACGTGCCTGCTCTTCCAGCATGACCGGAATATCATCACGTATGGGAAATGCCAGGCTGTCCGCATAACAGATCAGTTCCTGGGTTTGCGGCTGGTGAACCAGTTCGCCCTTGCATGAGGGACAGGCAAGGATGGTAAGCAGTTTTTTATCCATGAAGGTGGCTTTTCAGTCTCGAGTTCGAATTGTTGGCATTGTCTGTTACGGGTTCACACCAGCCGCTTCCAGGCCGGCACGTACGCGCTGCATGAAGGTGTCCGGCAGTCTCGCCTCTACCTTCAGGTACCAGTGCCGCTCGTCACAAATCTGCAGGCACTTGACCGCGTCTTTTTCCGTCATCACCACATCAAGATCATCGGCAAACGTGATGTCTTGTGCCGTGAACGGATGGTGATCCCTGAAGATGTGGGTAATGATATCAAAGCCGCAGGCGCAAAGAGAGTTGAAGAAGCGTTCCGGATTGCCTATGCCCGCCACGGCGTGAACTTTTTTGGCGGTCAGTGTGCTGAGAAAGGCATCATGAACCGAGAGCGACCGGCCATCGGGCAGGTGTACGAGCTGAGTGGCTTCCAGATCCATGCGCAGTGCCTGTGCCGGCAAGGCGTGGCGGCTGGGACCGTTGCACACGACAAGATCGACAGAGTCCAGGCGCCGCGGTTTTTCCCGCAAGGGACCTGCCGGCAGCAGCAACCCGTTGCCGAATCCGCGCTGGCCATCGATGACCGCGATTTCCAGCGTACGATTTAGGCGGTAATGCTGCATGCCATCGTCACTGATGATGATGTTGCAGTCGTCGTGTTTCTCCAGTTCCTGCACGGCCGCAACACGGTCCGGATCGATGATGACCGGACAGCCGGTATTCAGGGCAATCATGAGAGGCTCTTCCCCGGCCTCGCGAAAATCGGTCTCGGGTGTCACCGCAAAAGGATAGCCTTGCGGCTTCGCGCCATAGCCGCGGCTGACGATGCCTGGGCGATAGCCCAGGGCCTGAAGTTCACGCGCCAGGTAAATCACCAGTGGTGTCTTGCCCGTGCCACCGGCAGTGATATTGCCGATCACAATCACCGGATGCCGGCTGGTGTAGGCCTTGGCAGAATTACGGTAAGTGCTCCGGCGTAACGTGGAGACTGCGCCAAAGATGGCACTCAAGGGGCGCAGACAATGCACCCAGCGCCGGTTCTTGTACCAGGCATCCGAGAGCTTGTTCACCAGGCTGAATCCATCAAGTCAGGTTTACTGTGAAAACTGCATCTGGTGCAGATGCCGGTAGTGGCCGCCAGCCGCCAGCAGGGACTCGTGCGTGCCGCTCTCTACCACCCTGCCCTGGTCCAGCACGATGATGCGGCTGGCCGATTCGATAGTGGATAAGCGGTGGGCAATGACAAACGTGGTTCTGCCGGTCATGAGATGCTCCAGCGCGGACTGGATGGCTTTCTCCGATTCGGTATCCAGCGCCGAGGTAGCCTCGTCCAGAATGAGAATGGGGGCATCCTTGAGCAGGGCCCTGGCAATGGCCAAGCGTTGGCGTTGGCCGCCGGACAGCAGAAAACCGTCATCCCCGATCAGCGTATCCAGGCCGTTGTCCAACTGCTCTACAAATTCGAGTGCATTGGCACTGGCCAGCGCTGTGCGCACTTCGTCATCACTGGCGCCCTGCAGATCGCCATAGGCGATGTTGTCACGCACGCTGCCATTGAACAGCACCACCTGCTGACTTACCAGGGCTATCTGGCGGCGCAGGCTCTGCAAGGACAGTGCCTCGACCGGGATGTCGTCAATCGTGATCTGCCCTGCGCTATGCTGGTAAAAACGCGGAATCAGGTTGACCAGCGTACTCTTGCCGGCACCGGACTTGCCGACAATGGCAATAACCTCGCCGGGAGCACAGGACAGGCTGACATCCGACAGCACAGGCCCGCGATCCTCGCCATAGGCAAAACTGACGTGATCGAAAACCACCCTGCCCGTAACGCGATCCACAGTCCGGGTGCCCTCATCCTGCTCCGGGGGCTCATCTAGCAGCACGAAAATGGACTGCGCTGCCGCCAGGCCTTTCTGTACCACGGCATTGATTTTGGTGAGCTGGCGAATGGGCTTGAGCATGGAACCGGCTGCCGTCACATAGGCGACAAAATCACCAGGCGACATCTGCTCCAGGATGCCGGGCGACATGGCGAGCCATAGCAACAGGGATAAAGCCGAAGCCACGACAACCTGGACGACCGGTGTACTGATGGCGTCGACCATGGCCAGCTTCAGGTTCTGCTGCAGGTTGCGCTCACTACTGGCATTAAATCTGTCGGTCACCTGCTGCTCGGCACCAAAGGTCTTGATCACTTTCATGCCTTTCAGGGTTTCGGACAGGATGTGCGTAACATCACCCATGGAAATCTGGATGCGGCTGGAATGCTTGCGGAATTTTTTCGAGGCATACAGGACCACCAGGGAAATGATGGGCGTGACGCCGACAAAGAGCAGTGTCAGCTTCCAGTTCACATACAGGAGAAAACCGATCAGACCGAGCAAGAACAGGCCTTCACGCAGGATCACCGTTAGTGCATCACTGACAGCGGTGCTGACCTGGGTCACGTTGAAGGTGACAGTAGACACCAGGTGCCCCGCCGTATTGCGATCAAACCAGGCGCTGGGCAAACCGATAAAGCGCGCCAGCAACTGGGTGCGCAGCCGATGCACAACCGTATTGGCAATGTAGGCCAGGTAATAACTGCCGATGAAACCGCCAAGACCGCGTGCCGCCACGATCATGATCAGGGTCAGCGGAATCCCCAGCCGTTGTGCCGGCGAAACGCTCAGATTATTACCGATGGTATCGACCAGTTCCTGCAGCAGGTCGAAAAACTGGATACTGGAGGCCGAGTAAATGACAAAGCCCAGCACTCCCAGCAGAAAATACGTCCTCAGGGGTTTGACATAGCCCAGCAGGCGCGCATACAGCGCAGCACTATTTTGCGGCGTGCCGGGTGCCAGCCCCGGTAAAGGGGCTCTGCTGACAGGGGAATCGGGTGTTTTTGACGTCATGGGCTTCAGGGTGCCGAACCCGGTTCCCGGGTCGCAATGTTGAGACTGGTGAAACCCAGTTGCGCCACGGCGTCCATGACCGTGACCACCGACTGATGCGTGGTATTGGCATCCGCCGTGATGATCAGGGGAATAGTGGTATCGCCGCCCGAGACTTCGGCCACAGTACGCATCAGAATTTCCGGCTCGGTATTGATCAGCTGGCGGCCATTGACCGAATACGTGCCATTCTGGGCCACCAGAATTTCAATTTCCAGCGGCGGCTGTTCGGTCGCCTGACCGGTGGCTTCCGGCAGATTGATAAGCAGGTTGGTGTTGCGGGAAAACGTTGTTGTGACCATGAAAAAGATCAGCAGCAGGAACACCACGTCGATGAGCGGCGTCATGTTGACGCTGACTTCTTCCTTCAGGCTGCGCTGGAATTTCACTGTAATGGTTCCCTTGTCATGGGCTGTCAGTCTTCGCGAATTTCCACACCACGGGAAGAATGCAGCGCATCCACCAGCTTGATGGATTCTCGTTCCAGTTCAATCACCAGGCTTTCGACCCGGCGCAGGAACATGCGATAGAACATCAGGGCAAGAATGCCGACACACAAACCGGCGGCGGTGGTAATGAGGGCTTCGGAAATACCGCCGGCCAGGGCGTTGGCATTGCCGGTGCCCTGGGCCATGATTTCGCTGAAGACCCGGATCATGCCCAGCACGGTGCCCAGCAGGCCCAACAGTGGCGTGATAGCGGCAATGGTACCCAGCGTGCTGATATAGCGCTCTAGGTCGTGTACTACATGACTGGCCGCCTGCTCGATACTTTCGGTCATGATGCTGCGGCCGGCTTTCGAGTTGACCAGCCCTGCTGCCAGTATCTGGCCCAGCGGCGAGGACAGCCGCAGTTCCCTCAGCTGCGCGGCATCAAGCTGGTTGTGCTTGATCTTGCCCCAGACATCAGCCAGCACATGGCGGGGGGCTATGCGAGCCGGGTTGAGGGTCCAGAAGCGCTCGATCACGATGGCTATAGCGATAATGGAACAGAGGATGATTGGCAACATCAGCCACCCGCCGGCCTGGACAATCTCAAACACGGTGTCGTCCTTAAAATGGTGAAAACAGACGTATTTACAACGTCTTAGATGGGCGCCACTTTACCATAACCCTCCCCTTCGGCAGAACTGCTAAATCCCGCCATAAGCCGCCCTCAGGGCTGGTCAGCCCAGAACCTGGGATGTGTTTCACGGTAATGCGTGACACCTTCAACTCCGTTGGCGGCGCTGAGGCGAAAACGCACCATGCCGCTGCTGCTGGTGACATGGGTCCGACTGCCAATGGCACGATATCGAGCCACGACAGCATCACGGGGATGGCCGAAACGATTCAGGTAACCGGTGGTGAAGACCACATGCTGCGGCTGGACATGCCGCACAAATGGCGGTGTGGATGAGGTGCTACTGCCGTGATGCGGCGCGATCAGCACCGTGCTTTGCAGGGCCAGCCGATAGTCACGCACCAGGGCCAGTTCGCCCTCCTGCTCGATATCCCCGGGTAACAGCACACTAAAGGCACCCGTGGTGATCTGCAGCACACACGATGCTGCATTGCCGGTTCGTCCAGTCGAATCTGGATACAGCACGGTAAAGGTGACTGCGTCCCACTGCCACTGCTGCCCGGCCTGACAGTGCTGGCTTTGGGGAACAGACTGCAGGGATTCACCGAGCATAAAATGGGCGTCAGGAAAGGCACGGGCCAGTATCCCGACACCGCCGGCATGGTCATTGTCACCGTGACTGATCACGATCCTACCCACCGTCGTGATTCGCTTTTGCCTGAGATACGGCAGCAGAATAAAGGCGGCGGCATTACGGCTGGCATCAAGGGCCGGTCCCGTGTCATAGAGCAGGACATGATTGCGGGTCTGTATGACAACGGCGAGACCCTGCCCCACATCCAGCACGGCCAACTCTACCGTGCCTGGCGGCCAAGACAGTGGCCGCACCAGCCATCCTGAAGCCAGCGTTAGTGTCATCGCGATGGTTGCCGCTGACCTGATGAGAAGCTGCCGTGCAAGCAGCAAGCCACTGACGGCCATAACCAGCAGCCCCATGGCCCACCAGTCCAATACGGGGAACTGCAGCAAGGCCAGCGGGCTGTGTGCAACCAGTTGCTCAAGACACATCTCATACCAGGTCAGGAGCCAGTCCGGTATGACAAACAGCCACTGGCCAAGCGCCGGTGACACCACTAGTCCAGCCATGGCGAGCAGGCAGAGCGGCACCACGACCAGGCCAATAAACGGAATGGCGACCAGATTGACCAGTGGCGCCAGCAGACTGACCTGGCCAAAGATGAGCAGGGTCAGGGGCAGCAATCCGAGAAACACCCGCCCCTGAGTCTGCAGCAACAGTCCGGGCCTGTTGTACCAGGCAGTCGCGCTGTCCGGGGCATCGGGTTTGCTGAGCAGGACGGCAACCGCGGCAAAGGACAGCCAGCACCCCGGCTCCCTCACCGCCAGTGGATCCAGCAACAACACCAGTAACAGGGCAATCAGCAGATTGTTCAGCGCCCGGGTCTGGCGGACCAGAAAAATACCGCTCATCAGGCAGCACACCATGATGAAGGCACGCTGGACCGGCAGGCTGAAACCCGCCAGCAGGCTATATACCAGCGCGCCGATTACCGCCGTCAGCCCGCCCACTTGGCGTGCCGACCAGCGGGCAGTTTGTGTCATGCCTTGCCGGAACAGGAAGGCACCCAGGTGAAAAACCAGCCAGGCCACAAGGCCAATATGCAGGCCGGAGATAACCATCAGGTGATTGGTTCCTGTGGCCTGCAATAGCTGGCGCTGCGCATTACTAAGACCGGATTGTTCTCCGATGGTCAACGCCGCGATGTAAGCACCCGATGTCAGCGTCATTGCCGCCAACTGTTGCAGGAACCGGTGCCGCCAGCGCTCGATATGCAGCAACGGATTGCCAGCCCCGGCTGGTCGTGCTTCTGCAGCACGGATGTAACCGGTGGCACTGATGTTTTCCGCGAACAGCCGCCGCTCGGTATCGGGGCTGCCCGGGTTGGCGACGCCATGCGGACGTTTCAGGCGAACATCGAGTTGCCAGCGCTGCCCTGGTGCAAACGGGATTTGGCCATAATCATCCAGCCTTACCCGCATCCCCGGCAGCGCCATCACCGGTACGCATCCGGACGCTGTGACGCGGCAACCTTGATGGATTTTTACGGTCAGGCGAGTAGTCAGCACACCGGGCCTGGGCAATGACAGAACCTGGGCCTGCACCCGCAGATCTGCCTGTTCGAGGGCATGTGGCAACAGACTGGCCTGGTGCATGAGCGCTTGTGTAAAAAGCCACCACAATCCCAGGCTGAAAGCAGCCGCCAGGTGCAGGTTGGACCACCAGAAACGCAGCAGCCATGGCAACAGCCCCAACATGGTGACAGGCCAGGATGGCAGTGCCGGTATAAAACTGGCAATCCATACGCCGGCACTGAATGCCAGAATCCATGCACGCATAACTGCCCTGCCCGGTGTTTTCCGGGTTCAGGATAGAACAGGAATGACGAGTCTGCCGGGCGGCAGTTTATTCGTAGCGCAGGACTTCGGCAGGATCGGTTCGCGCCGCCGCACTAGCCGGCAGGAGTGTGGCGAGTACCGTCAGCGCCAGGGCAATGCAGCTGACCACCAGCAGATCGTCCCACTGCAGTCGGGACGGCAGGTAATTCACCGGATAGATATCAGCACTCAGAAACTGGATGTCCAGCAACTGCTCCAGCCCGCTCACCAGGTCGCTGACGGTCAGCGAAAAGACAATACCCAGCACCAGGCCAATACCGGTGCCCATCAGGCCGATACCCAGGCCCTGGACGAGAAAGATATTGCGAATGCTGCCCAGTGATGTCCCCATCGTGCGCAGGATGGCAATATCCCCGCGCTTTTCTTTCACTACCATGACCAGGCTGACCACGACATTGAAGGCTGCCACCGCCACCAGCAACGACAGCAGCAACCCCACCAGCGATTTGGAGAGACGGATGTTTTCATAGATATTGCCGTAATCCCAGGTCCAGTTGGAAAGCATGAAATCATTGCTGATGTCCTGCCTAATACGGGTACTGATCTCCTCGACGTTGAACAGGTCATTCACCTGGATACGCAGTCCATGAATGGTGTTGCCAAGGCGATAGACACGCTGCACATCCGCCAGGTGAGCCACTGCCAGGCCGCTGTCCAGGTTGGAACCTACCTGAAACACCCCGCCAACCTCGAATATCTTCTTGCGCGTGAATTCACCGAGCGGCGTGATCGGTACAACTGTTGAAATCAGTGTCACCTGATCACCGGTCTTTACACCCAGGGTGTCGGCCAGGCCGGCGCCCAGCAGAATGCGGTAGCTGCGATCTGCCAGCCCCTCGAACGTCCCTTCCGTGATGAAATCCTCAATGATAGAAATATCGCGTTCTGCATCAGGATCGATACCGCTCAGGGCAATGCCCTCGCTCCTGCCATTGGCTACCAGCATGCCTTCCACCTGAAGGTAAGGTGACGTTCCGGTAACCCCCTCAATGACGGCAAGCCGGTTTTCCGTTTCCTGCCACTGCGCCACCGGCAATAAGGCATTGCTGCGGGGGCTGTACATCGTGATGTGCGGCACCATGGCCAAGATGCGATTCTGCAGTTCGCGGTCAAAACCGTTGATGACTGAAAGCACCGTGATCAGTATCGCCACCCCCAGACTGAGGCCAAGCACGGACAGGAGTGAGATAAAACCGATCAACTGGTTACGTGAGCCGATGGAGGCGTAACGCTTGCCGATGTAGAACGAAAGCGGCGTTTGCATGGTCAGTCTCCGGCGTGTCTCGGCTGCAGCAGACCATTGGCCAGCAGGTAGCTGCAATCCATGCGGGCAGCAAAGGTCCGATCATGCGTGACCACGACAAAGCTGGTCGTGAACTGTTCCTGCAAGCCATGCATCAGGTTCTGCACACCGGCGGCGGTATGACCATCCAAGTTTCCAGTGGGCTCATCCATCAGGACACAAGCCGGGTCATTGACCAGCGCACGAGCGATGGCGACACGCTGCCGCTCACCACCGGACAGGGCTGACGGTTTGTGGTTAAGTCGGTCCTGCAGACCAACACGGGCCAGGATGGCCGCTGCCCGCTCCATGCATTCATCAAACGGGCGCTTGCCGATTATAAGCGGCATGGCGGTATTTTCCTGGGCAGTGAATTCGCCTAGCAGGTGGTGAAACTGGTAAACAAAACCCAGCGTGTGATTGCGCAGCCTGTCCAGTTCAGATCCCGACAAACCGGACAGGTCCTGGCCGAGAATACTGACATGACCGCTGGTGGGTTTGTCGATACCGCCTAGCAGGTTCAGCAGCGTGGTTTTGCCGGATCCGGAGGTGCCGGTGATGGCAACAGTCTGCCCGGCCGCCACGGCCAGGTTCACCCCTTTCAGTACATCAACGCTGTTACCACCCTCCCGGTAGGTCCGGGTCAGGTTGGCACTCTCCAGCACAATGTTACTCATAACGCAGCACCTCGGCTGGCAGCACCTGGGAAGCTTTCAGGGCCGGATACAGGGTCGCCAGAAAACTGATCAGCAGTGCCGCTGTGCAGGTAATCCAGACATCGGATGCCTGCAAGACTGCCGGCAGCACCGTGATGACAAAGAGGTCAGCCGAGGACAACAGGCTTTCCAGGCTGCCGGAAAGGCGCGAAAAATTGGCCGCCACCATGACGCCGATGACGCCACCGATGGCCGTACCGATAATGCCCACCAGGAAACCCTGCACGACAAAAATCGCCATGATGGTTTTCTGGCTTGCCCCCATGGTGCGCAGGATGGCGATATCGGCTTTTTTCTCAGACACAATCATAACCAGGGTGGAAATGATGTTGAAGGCCCCGATGGCGACAATCATCATGAGCATGAACCAGGTCATCAGCTTTTCCATTTTCAGGGCATTGAAGAGGCTGGCTTCGGTCACGCTCCAGTCCTCACCCTCATAGGTATTACCGGGAAAGGCCAGCGCCAGCGCCTCGACGGCTTCGGCAACAATGCCGGCAGCGGCATCTATATCACTGACTTTCAGGCGCAGCTGAACAGCTTCGGCCACGTCATCGATGACCAGCAAAGGCTTGCTGTCCTCGATATGAATCAGGGCCAGCTGCGAGCCAATCGTGAATTGCGGGTCAAAGACACCGGCAACCGTGAAGCGGTGCATGTTCAGATTCAGGCGGTTGTTGTCATCCACTGCCGGCACGACCAGGTTGACCGGATCGCCGATATTGAGCCGCAGGTTGTTGGCCAGTGCCCGCCCCAGCAGGATGCGGTTACTGCCGGGTTCAAGACTGGCGAGTCTGCCCTGCACCATACTGTCCGCAATGCCGGTAACCGTGACTTCATCCTCGGGACTGATCGCCTTGATTTCGGTTACCTGGTGATAGCCCTGCTGGCTGAGCATGGCTTCCAGACCGATGTAAGGTGCAACACCAACAATGTTCGGGCGACTGGCCAGGACAGCCATGGCCGCCTGCCAGTCAGTAAACGGACCGTCTGCCGCTATACTGCCATGGGACACTGTAATTAGGGTGCGCTCACGCATGATGCCCTGGGAGCCATTGAAGACAGACAACGTCACGATAATGGCCAGTACGCCCAGTACCAGACCGGCCATGGAAATCAGGGAAGTAAAGGAGACGAAGCGATTGTGCTTGCGCGCTAGGATGTAGCGCAAGCCAATCAGAAAAGGGGGGGACTTCAGCATGGCAACCGCCGGCGGCAGAAGTCAGAAAAGTGGTGGCAGGACATGGGCATATGAGATTGATCAGTATAACGGGCTGTTCTTGAAGCCTGCCCAGAATACAGAATAGCGCAGAGTGTAACGAGATGCCGCAGGCCCCACGTGCCTGCTGCAGCCTGCCTTTTGTCTGTGTTCAGGCGTCCTGGCGGGCGCTGATCTCGCTGTCATGGCGCTTGATCAGGCGCTGCACGGTCTTGAAACTCACCGCCATCATCGGCGTGCTGACTTCAGCGGAAATGGCGCGCAGGGATTTGCCCTGTTTTTTCATATCCAGGATTTTTTTCAGGACACGCTGCTCCATCGGGTTTTCGATCAGGCGGCCATTGGAGTGAATCATGTAGCCAAACGGGCGACTGCCTCCGAGGAAACGGCCTTTCTTGCGCTGGTTTTGTTTCACGGTCTTGATGCGTTCCGTGGAACGGCGTTTTTCGAGGCTGTGAAAAACTTTCAACATGTCCTGAAAACGCGGGGCCAGTGTGGGATCGGTGGCCTCACCATCAAGATCAACCACGACCAGGCGTACCTTGCGCTTACGGAATTCCTGCAGGGTGTTCACCATATCGTCACAGTTGCTGAAAATGCGTTCGAGGGTGCATACCAGGATGATGTCGCCGGCTTCAATCCGGTTCATTAGCGACGCCGCCTGAGGGCGGTTCATGAAATTGACATTCCACTTCTGGTTTTCATCGAGAAAACGCTGATTTACTCTCATACCCTCCCCCAGCGCATAGGTCTGGAGGCGGAGATCTTCTTTTTCTAGAAGTGTTTCAAGGTCCTGGGGTGATTCCAGGCACTCGATCTGCGATGTGCGAGTGTAGCTATAAACCGACATAACGGGGCTCCGGGTCTGCCTGAAACCGTCTTTTTGAAGAGACGCTCTGGCCTGTTACTGGTTAATACTGCTCGGTCTGTTCTTGTTGCCAGCGTTGCTTTTATTGTGACGCGATCCGTGCGTACTCTTCCTGCCGGTGATCAAGGGGTTGGCCTGCACAGACTGACCGCCTGATCCTGCCAACACGCATGTGTCTCTGTTCGCACGAATATCAAGACGGGGGTGGGATTGTAATCAGTTCAGTTTTGACAATGCAAGCATTCGCCAAAAAAAACACTGATTTCAGGGATTTAGTGAGGACAGACGGCGATTTTGCGCAATTTTTGAACAGCTCTGTCCAGAAAAGCGGGGTTTATCCACTGCATTATCCGCACAGCGTCACGCACCACCCGATACGGGCGGCATGAAAACGGCTCAGAACAACCCAGCCAGCTCCTGCAGCGTGTTGATCATCGGGGTCGGATAGACACCCAGATAGATGATGGCCAGGGTCATAGCGGCCATGACCACGTGCACGCCAACGGGTAAACCAGCAGCGGCCGGGTCGTTGGTCAGATTATCGGCCGGCTGCAGCATGATGTAGATCAGGCGCAGATAGTAATACAGGCCAATGGCACTGCCCACGATCAGCATGCTCAGCAGGAACCACAACTCCCCTTCCACACCCGTGGTGAAGATGTAGAACTTGCCGATAAAGCCGGCGGTCAGCGGAATACCGGCCAGGGACAGCAGTACGGTAATGAGTACGGCCGAAAGCCAAGAATTACGCCAGAACAGGCCACGGAAATCCGCGAGCGTATCCAGTTCCTTCTCACTGTTGGAAATGGCACTGATGACAGCAAAGCCGGCAATGGACATCAGGAAGTACGCCAGTATGTAAAAGCTCATGCTTTCAACAGACAAAGCATCGGCAATACCGGCAGCGGCAATGACCACCACCAGCAGGTAGCCCAGGTGGGCAATCGAGGGATAGGCGAACAGGCGTTTGATGTTGGTCTGCATGACCGCCAGCAGGTTGCCGATGATCATGGAGGCCGCCGCCATGGCCGTGAGGACGGCCGTCACGGCATGGAATTCCAGCGCATTGGAAGCCAGTAGCAGGCGCATGGTAACGGCCAGCATACCCACCTTGGACACGGTCGCCAGATAGGTGGTTACCGGGACTGGCGCGCCTTCATACACATCCGGGGTCCAGATATGGAATGGCACCAATGACAGTTTGAACGCGGCACCGGCAACAATCATCATGACACCGATGATGAATACCGGGCCCAACACTTCAGCGTCTGCCAGGGCTGCCGGAATCTGGTCAAAGTCCAGGGTGCCGATGTAGGCATACACCAGCGCAATCCCAAACAGGGTGATGCCGGAAGTGAGCGCGGACAAAATCAAATATTTGATACCGGCTTCCAGCGGATACTTGGCAATGGTGCTGGCATGGACCGGGTAGGCAATCATGGCATACAGGCTCACCCCGAGCATTTCCATGCCCAGCAGCATGGAGACGAAATGGTTACTACAGGCCAATACCACCGCACCCAGGGTCGCTGTCATCAGCAGGATGTAGAACTCTTCGTTCTGGATGTTGTGTGACTGGAAGTACGGATAAGCCAGCAAGGCCACAGCGATGCCACCGACAATGATCATGTTGGAAAAGAACAGGCTGTACTCGTCCATGATCAGCAGTTGCGTCGCTTCAAACGGCAGCACCGGCTTGACGAAAACAAACGTCAATAAGGCCGCCACCAGGCTGAACACCGTCAGTCCACAGACAATCGCGTGATCGCGCTTGAAGGCCGCTGTCACCATCACCACGACAGACCCAACGGTCAGCATGATGATCTGCATGAGGTCGATTATGAGGTTGCTGTACATGTGACCTTGGCTTTCCTTTAAACGTTAATACGGATTATTCAGGCTTACTGGAAATACAGTACGCCGAGACTGCGCAATGTGGGCTCGGACATGCTCAGCATGGATTGCGGGTACATACCCATCCACAACAGGCCGAGCATCATTAGCGCGAAACAGAACATTTCGACATGCGTCAGGTCCTGGACCATCAGGTTATTCTTGTTTTCACCATGGAACACTTTCTGGATCACGATCAGCGAGTACACCGCTGCTACGACCATGCCGACTGCCGCAGCCGCTGCAGCCGCCATGCTGATACGGAAACTGCCCAGCAGCACGAGGAACTCACCGATGAAATTGCCCAGGCCCGGCATGCCAACCGCCGCGACCGTAAAGAACACGGCCATGAAGCCCATCTTAGGTGCCACGCCCCACAGCCCCCCCATCTGGCGCATGTCACGGGTATGGATGCGATGCTGCAGACCACCGGCCAGCATGAACAGTGCCGCGGCGCTGAAACCGTGTGCCAGCATGGTCATGACGGCGCCCTGCACTGCCTGTGCAGTCCAGGCGTAGACGCCCAGCAGGACAAAGCCCATATGGCTGACCGAGGTATAGGCGATCAGGCGTTTCAGGTCGTTCTGGCCAAAAGCCACCTTGGCGGTGTAGAGAATGCTGATCACGCCCAGCAGCATCGCTGTCGGTGCAAAGTCGGCGCTGGCGGCTGGAAACAGCGGAATCGTGAAACGGATCAGGCCGTAGGCACCGGTTTTCAGCAGGATGCCGGCAAGGATAACGGAACCGGGCGTCGGCGCCTGGGAGTGGGCATCGGGCAGCCAGTTGTGCATCGGGACGGACGGCAACTTGGTGGCAAACGCCAGGAAGAAGCCAAGCATGACCCAGAAGGCGAACTGTTCCGGTATCGTGGTGCCCAGCAGGTCAAAGTAGCTGAAGGTGACGTTGGCGGTTTCCTGATAGTGGAAGAATACCAACAGCAGGATGGCTAGCAGCATCAGCATGCCGCTCACCTGCGTGAAGATGAAGAACTTCATCGCCGCGTATTCCTTGTTCTCGTGCCCCCAGATCGCGATGATGAAATACATCGGAATCAGCATCACTTCCCAGAAGAAGAAGAACAGGAACAGGTCAAGCGCCGTGAACACACCGATCACACCGGCCAGGGTCCACAACAGGTTGAAATAGAAGAAGCCGGTACGCTTCTGGATTTCATGCCAGGCCGAACCCAGCGACATCAGGCCCAGGAAGACGGTCAGGGCGATCAAAAGCAGGCCCAGGCCATCGGCGCCGAAAATCAGGGAGATGCCGAATCGCGGAATCCAGTCAGCGCTATACAGCACGAGCCATTCCCCGGGCTGACCCAGATCGATGGGGTTGCTGCCGTCCAGCCCTAGTACGCCTGGCGCAAACAGCATCAACAGGACCAGGAACAGATCCAGCACCAGCGCGGCCAGCGCGATAAAACGCGGCAGCTGCGGGTTGCTCTTTTCAGACAACCAGGCCCCTACGCCACCGGCGAACAGGATGACCATTAACCACACAAGGATCATAACAGCACTCCCAGGGTGACCACGATGAGGAGTCCGACGGTCACCGTGAAGGCGTAGAAACGCAACTGGCCAGTCTGGGTTTCACTCATGACGTCATGACAGAAACTCACGACGCTTGCTGAACCGTTGTAGAAGAAGTCGATAAAGTCTTTCCGGTTGAATTCGGCCAGCCAAATGTAAGGCTTGCAGATCACCGTGTTGTACAGCCAGTCCATGCCCCACTGGGTATACCAGAAGCGGTGCAGCTTGGCGCCAAAGCCCTGACCGGCCAGCTTGTCGGTGTCGACCTTGCCCTTAATGAAGACCCACCAGGCCAGGACGAAGCCCAGCATCGGCAGCAGGATCATCGCCGCCTGAGCCATGATGGAGGGATGATGTTCCTCCGCTTCCGGGAATACCGCTTCTACCGGCAGATGAATGAAGCCGGCAAATACGGCACCGATGGCCAGCAGTACCAGTGGCCCTTGCAAGTGCAGGCCCATGACTTCATGGCCATCGTGGGTTTTCTTGCCGTAGAAGACCAGGAAGTAGAGACGGAAACTGTAGAGGTAGGTCATCACCGCACCCGCCATACCGGCAAGGAACAGGGGATAACCGCCATCATGGTGTGCCATGGCGGATGCCAGTATCTCTTCCTTGGAGAAGAATCCCGAGAAACCGGGGAACGCCACCAGGCCCAGCGTGCCGATCAGGAACAGTGCATGGGACCAGGGCAGGTCCTTGCGCAGGCCGCCCATCTTGAAGATGTCCTGTTCATGATGCATGGCCAGGATGATGGAGCCGGCGGTTAGGAACAGCAGCGCCTTGAAGAAAGCATGGGTCATGAGGTGGAAAATGGCACTGCTCCAAGCACCCACGCCGAGGGCCAGAAACATGTAGCCGATCTGGCTGACGGTGGAGAATGCCAGCACTTTCTTGATGTCGTTCTGGGTCAGCGCGGTAAAGCCAGCCATCAGCAAGGTAATCGCGCCAATGACTCCGACCAGGTGCTGTACTTCTGGGGCCAGCATGTACAGGACATGGGTACGGGCAATCAAGTATACGCCCGCGGTCACCATGGTGGCCGCGTGAATCAGGGCGGAAATCGGGGTCGGACCGGCCATCGCATCGGGCAACCAGGTCTGCAGCGGCAGCTGGGCTGACTTGCCGACGGCACCGCCGAGCAGCAGCAGTGTGACTGCCGTGGCGACAGCACCGCCCACTTCCCACTGGGATTCCGCCGTGAGCATGGCTTCCTGGATGGTGACGCTGCCCGTGCTGACAAAGAGCAGGAACAGGCCAAGAGCCATGAAGGCATCACCGACACGGGTCATAACAAAGGCCTTGCGGGCACAGTAGCCGTTATGCGGGTCGGTGTACCAAAAACCGATCAGCAGGTAAGAACACAGGCCGACCCCTTCCCAGCCCATGAACAGCAGCGCCAGGTTGTCGGCCAGCACCAGGATGAGCATGGCAGAGACGAACAGGTTCATGTAGGAGAAAAAGCGCGCGAAACTCGTATCGCCGCTCATGTAACCGGTGGCATAGACATGGATGAGGAAGCCGATACCCGTGATGACGTACATCATGGTCAGGGAGACGCCATCAAGATAGAGATTGAAGCCCACCTCAAAATCGCCCACGGCCATCCAGGTCCACAGCGACTGGGTAAAGGAGGTCATCTCCCCTGCCATGAAGCCTGAACCGACCAGCAAGGCAATCAGGAAAGACACGCCAATGGAACCGGCACCGACAATGCCGGCCGCCAGCTGGGGTAATTTACCGAATGTCAGGGTAAGGATCAGAAACCCTATAAACGGGACAACCGGCACTAACCACAATAATTCATACATGTTGTTCTTGTTACCTTATTACCTGTGCTTTCCTGAACTCACCATCAACGTGTTCACGCAGAACCCGTTCCGGTCACCCTTTCATTTCGCTCAGAACATCAATATCCAGTGTCTTGCGCTTGTGGAACAGTTGCAGAACCAGACCCAGTGCCACCGCTACTTCAGCGGCTGCCAGACTGATAATCATCAGAAACATGATCTGGCCATCGACCTGGCCCCAGCGTGAGGAGGCGACAATGAAAGCCAGCCCCGTTGCATTAAGCATGATTTCCAGTGACATCAGCACAAACACCAGGTTGCGACGAGTCAGTGCACCAATCATGCCCAATACGAAAAGTATGGCGGCGAGCAACAAGCCGTGTTCCATAGGAACAGCCTGCATTGTGATCATTGGCATTTCCATTAACGTGCCACCTCTACTCGACTCACTTGCCTCTTGCCTCTCGCATCTTTTTCAACTTATTTACGGGCCAGGTGGAACGCACCCACCAGGCCGGCCAGCAGCAACATGGACGCCAACTCTACCGCCAGGACATACGGCCCAAACAGTGCCTGCCCGATTTCCTTGGCGCCCACCGGGGTATGCGCCATTGTGGCCTGGTTCATGTTGATGCCGTAAACCACTTCAATCAGCAACGGAATCGCCATGAGTGTCGGTCCGATCCACAGTGACGGCTGCAACCACGCCCGTTCCTGGTCCTGTGTCACCTGCCCCAGATTGAGCATCATCACCACAAACAGGAACATCACCATGATGGCGCCGGCATAAACGATCACTTCAAGGGCCGCTGCAAAGGGAGCGCCCAGGGTATAAAAGATCACCGCAATAGCCAGCAGGGAAACAATGAAGTACAGCAGCGCATGGACGATATTGGTCCGGGTGATAACCATCAGGGTCGCGAGAATGGCGATAATGGCAGAGCCGTAAAACATCTCACTCATGGCAGCAGGCTCCTACGGTCAGTCGGCGGCAGTTCGTTACGCGCCTCGCCTTTGCCCTTGCTGCCAATGGCTTTGCCGGCAACCTTGTAGAAATTGTAGTCGTGATACTTCCCGGTACCGTTGATCAGCATGTGCTCCTTTTCCCAGACCATGTCCTGACGCACGTATTCCGCCATTTCAAAGTCGGGGGTCAGCTGGATAGCATGGGTCGGACAGGCTTCTTCACAGAAACCGCACATGATGCAGCGGGAAAAGTTGATGCGGAAAAATTCCGGATACCAGCGACCGTTTTCATCCTCGGTTTTCTGCAGGGCGATACAATCCACCGGACAGGCTACTGCACACAGGTTGCAGGCCACGCAGCGCTCTTCCCCGTCGGGGTCGCGCGTGAGGATGATACGACCGCGCCAGCGCGGGAACGTATGCGGTTTGATTTCCGGATACTCCACAGTATCCGCCTTGCGGAACAGGTGCAGGAACACCAGCCACAGCGAGACTATCTGTGACCAGATGATGTTGACCTGATGCACAAACCCTATCAGCATTATTAACTCCCCTGCAACAGCACGATTGCGCCGGCAACAAGCAGATTCAGTAGTGACAACGGC
>Ga0181552_10000487_pt1 | contig 30825 bp, 25 predicted proteins | sample 011ome_18_FD_130583 | JGI IMG/M metagenome (GOLD analysis project Ga0181552, IMG submission 130583) | Coastal salt marsh microbial communities from the Groves Creek Marsh, Skidaway Island, Georgia - 011501BT metaG (megahit assembly) | ecosystem: Environmental > Aquatic > Marine > Intertidal...
CGGTCAGGTGGCGCGCGCACCACGCTGGGCGTTGGCGCATAAATTTCCGGCGGAACAAGCCGAAACCACGATCAGCGCCATTGATATTCAGGTTGGACGCACCGGTGCGCTGACGCCGGTTGCGCGGTTGCAGCCTATATCGGTTGGCGGCGTCATTGTATCCAACGCCACTTTGCATAATGAGGATGAAATCCGGCGGAAAGATATTCGCATTGGCGACAAGGTGGTGATCCAGCGTGCCGGCGATGTTATTCCACAAATTGTCCGGGTGATTGCAGAATCACGCAGCGGTAACGAGACCGCATTCGTCTTTCCCGATAGATGCCCGATATGTGGCAATGATGCCACCCGGCCCGACGGCGAAGCTGTCAGACGCTGTAGCGGTGGGCTCAAATGTGCGGCGCAGCTTTTTGAGGGGCTCAAGCATTTTGTATCGCGTGATGCGTTTGATATCGAAGGGCTTGGCGCCCGCCAGATCGAACAATTTATAACGCTTGGCTGGATCACCACGCCGGCTGATATATTTGCCCTGGGGTCACATCGCGACGCCATGGCCGAACTTGATGGCTATGGCGCGGTATCAATAGCAAAATTGCTGGCCGCCATTGACAGCCGCCGCCAGATTGGCATGGCGCGGTTTATTTACAGCCTTGGCATCAGACAGGTGGGACAGGCAACAGCGCGCTTGCTGGCGCTGCATTATGGCCAGATGGATCAGATGATGCTGGCGCTCAACCCACAGGCTGACCTGACAGCCGTGCATGCCGAGCTGGTTGAAATTGACCAGATTGGTGCGGCAATGGCAGATGATATCATCAGCTTTTTCGGCAATGCTGATTTATATCAGATTGTGCAGCAGCTGCATTCTGTGGTCACGGTCTTGCCGCCAGAGCGGCCGGCCAACGACAGCCCGGTTTCGGGAAAAATTATGGTATTTACCGGCAGTCTCGACAAAATGTCCCGCGCCGAGGCGAAAGCCAAAGCCGAATCGCTTGGCGCAAAAGTGTCCGGGTCGGTTTCGGCCAAGACTGATTTTCTGGTCGCCGGCGCCGATGCCGGCAGCAAGGCCCGAAAAGCCGCAGAGCTTGGCATCACCGTTCTTGATGAGGCCGCATGGCTCGATCTGGTCAGCAATGCCGGGACAGATTCTTCCGGTTAAACCATATGCTTAAAGTGGTGCACAGGCGTTACTCAGCCAGCGCTGACAATCATCTGGCAACAATGGCGAAAGTGCTGTCAACACAGTTTGGTGATAATCATCCAGCCAGCCCCGCTCACTGGCCGAAAGTAAATCAGCGCGGATCAACCGCCGGTCAAACGGACACAGCGTCAGCGTATCGAAACAGATAAAACCATTATCAGATGCCGGCCGCGCCGCAATTAGATTTTCCAGCCTGATTCCATAATGCCCCGGTAGATAATAGCCAGGCTCATTCGACAACACCATGCCGGCCTCGATGGGCACACCGCCACGCTTGGAAATACTGGCTGGCCCCTCATGTACCGACAACACATGGCCAACACCATGTCCGGTGCCATGCGCAAATTGCAGCCCGGCAGCCCATAATGGCGCCCGCGCAATACCGTCAAGTTGCTGGCCGGTGGCGCCGGTTTCAAAATGGGCCATCGCCAGCGCAATATGACCGCGCAATACATGGGTGAATGCGTCTTTCACATCGGCTGCTGGCGCGGCGTCACCAAGCAGCAGGGTACGGGTGATATCTGTTGTTCCGCTGTGATAATGACCGCCCGAGTCAAGCAGCAGAATATCGCCATCGGCAAGCCTGCGATCGGCACCGGCAATGGCACGATAATGGACAATGGCACCATTGGGCCCCGCACCGGCAATGGTGGCAAAGCTTGGCACCAAAAATTCCGCATGATCAGCGCGGAACTGTTCAAGCTTTTCGGCAATCTGGCTTTCAGTATAATCGGCCGGCCGGATCGCCTCTAGCCAATGCAGAAACCTGACCATGGCCACACCATCATGCCGATGCGCGCGGTGAAACCCATCGATTTCCGTCTGGTTTTTCCGCGCCTTCATCACCGTGACCGGGCAATTTTCCTCGACCATGTCAGCATCACTTGCGGCAATCACGCTGGCCAGTGCTTTTGGCAGGCTAGCCGGCTCAACAAGCAGACGCTTGCCAGCCAGCGGGGTCAACAGGCTGGCGAGTTTGGCAAGCGGTGCGATGTTTATTGTCTGGCCGATGACCGGTGCCAGCCGTTCACCATCGCCAAGCAGCGTCAATCCATTGTCACAATCAAACAGGGCGAAACATAAATTGACCGGGGTAAATGGCAAATCGCCGCCCCGCATATTGACCAGCCAGTTCACCGCGTCGACACGACTTAACAGCACTGCCTGTAGATTTTCCTGCCGCAGATGATCAGCCAGCGCCGCCAGCTTGTCAGCCATGCTCTGCCCGGCAAGCGCGGTATCCATGCGCCAGGCTGCGGGCGGTGGCATATCGGGCTGATCCTGCCATATCTCGTCAATGGGGTTGCTCTCGACCATTTGCAGCGTGCCGCCAGCACAGCTGATGCTGGCGTCATAGCGATCAAAACCAGTCACTGTCACCAATCTGGGATCAATGCCGATGATCTGATCATCAATCGAATGTTCACCGAGCCAATCATCCAACCCATAATTCGGCAAGGTATGACAGTGCCAATCCGCCGCGCCAGTCTGCGCCTGCATTTGCAGACTATAACGTCCGTCACTGAACAGCGCGGCTGATTCGGCGGTAATCACGGCAAAGCCAGCCGAGCCGGTAAATCCGGAAATATAGGCAAGACGTTCATCCGCCGGCGGCACCTCTTCGCCCTGATACATATCTTCACGACCGATGATAAACCCGTCAAGCTGATGCTGTGCCAGTTGTTGGCGAAAGCGTTGAAGGCGTGTGGCTAGCTGCTCTGGCATCGACCCCTCCACAGATAAGGCATTGATCCGACGCCAGCCGGGCGCATCACCAGCGTTGTCCACTCGCCAATACGGATCTGCTGCCAGCACCGCAGCTTTTGCGCCTGATAGGCGTTTCGCACCGACACCGCCTGTTGGTTCAAAATCCCCGATAAGATAAGCCAGCCACGCGGCGCCAGATGCCGGCATAATTCGGGTGCCATACGGGCCAGTGGACGGGCCAGAATATTCGCCAGCAAGACATCATAAGGGGCAGATTGGCGGACATAGCGGCTGGCAAAGCCGTGCGACACCGCAAGCCGCATCCTCGCCGGCGCAATGTTATTCAGCCGACGATTTTTCGCCGTAACACGAATGGCCACCGGATCATTATCAGCGGCAACAATCGCAGATGCCGGCCATATCCGGTGCGCCGCCATCGCCAGAATAGCCGATCCGCACCCCATATCAAGAACCCGGCAAGGCCGGGCACCGGCAAGCATTTGAATGGCCCGCAAACAGCCCTCGGTTGTCGGGTGCGTGCCTGACCCGAATGCCAGTGACGCATCCACCAAAAGCGGCAGGCTGCCGGCTGGTGGATGTCTTTCAATATGGCTGCCATACACCCAGAACCGTCCGATATGCCGGGGTGGAAAACCCGCACGGTTTTCCGCCAACCAATCGCGATCAGCCAGGCTATGAAGGGCAAGTGGCAGCGGCGCCATCGAGTGTTTTTCAAATAACGGCGCCAATAATGCAGTGACCACAGACATATCCGGCTGTTCATGAAACAGCGCCTCAATGGCCCAGCTTCCGTCGCCTTTTCGATAGAAAGACACCGCCGCGCTATCCAGCAATTCGCTGAACACCAGATCAAATTCAGCTACATCTGTTTCCGCGACACTGCCCGGCAGAGTCAGCGAAACGCGTTGCAATTGGCTCATGGCTTGCTCACAAATCCTGCCACCACTTTTTTGTGTCCGGCCTTATCAAAGGCGATCTCCAGCTTATCACCATCAATTGACCGGATGTTACCCATACCAAATTTTTGGTGGAACACCCGATCGCCATTGGCAAAATCGGTTGCGTTGTTGTCAGGCTTCCAGCCATTTACCGCGTTTTCTTCGCGGCGCGCCGCCATCCGCCGCCAGCCGGGCCCGTAACCATTGGTTGCGGCCACATCAAGCCGCGCTGACGTCGCGCGGGAAAACCCCAACCCCGATGTCATGCCCTGTGCCAGATCCTCGATGATATGTTCTGGCGGCAATTCCTGAATGAACCGGGATGGGATGGCTGATTGCCACTGGCCGTGGATTCGCCGGCTGCTGGCGAAGCTGATAAAGAGATTTTTGCGGGCGCGGGTAATGCCGACATAGGCCAGACGGCGCTCTTCTTCCAGACCCGCCGCGCCGCTTTCGTCGATCGTGCGCTGGCTTGGAAACACCCCTTCTTCCCAGCCGGGCAGAAACACTGTGTCAAATTCAAGCCCCTTGGCGGCGTGCAAAGTCATTAAGGTCACTTCGCCCTGTTGGTTTTCAGTGTCACCATCCATAACCAGGGAAATATGTTCCAAAAACCCCTGCAGCGAGTCAAAATCCTGCATGGCGTTAACAAGCTCGGTCAGATTTTCCAGACGCCCCGGCGCATCGGGTGATTTATCAAGCTGCCACATCTGCGTATAGCCGGACTCGTCCAACACCAGACGCGCCAGATCTGTATGATGCATTTTCCCGGCCTGATCGCGCCAGCGTCTTATATCATTGATAAAACTGCTAAAGGCTTGGCGGGCGGCGGGCCGCAATTCATCGGTGTCAACAAGATCCATGACGGCTGCCAATAGCGGCTTGGCCGACGCCCGCGCCTGCATGTGCACCGCTTGCAGGCTGGCCGTGCCAAGGCCACGTTTGGGCACATTGATAATACGTTCAAAAGCGAGATCATCAGCCGGTTGGGTGATCAGCCGCAAATAGGCAATCGCGTCGCGAATTTCGGATCTTTCATAAAACTTGGCGCCAACCACACGATATGGCAAACCAATGGAAATAAAGCGCTCTTCAAATTCCCGCGTTTGAAACCCGGCCCGCACCAAAACCGCAACCTGCGATAAATCCACCTGATCGGCCAGCATTGATTCGATCTGGCTGGAAATACTGCGGGCCTCGTCAGCCCCGTCCCAATAGCCATTCACCCGAACCTTTTCGCCGTCATCAGCGGCGGTATAGAGGGTTTTGCCAAGTCTGGTCTCATTGCGTGAAATGACATTTGATGCCGCCGCCAATATATGGCCGGTAGACCGGTAGTTTTCCTCTAGCCTGACCGTCTTGGCGCCGGAAAAATCACTCTCAAATCGCAAAATATTGCCAACCTCAGCACCGCGCCAGCCGTAAATCGACTGGTCATCATCGCCAACACAACACAGATTATTGCGGTTTCCGGTGAGCAAACGCAGCCACAGATATTGCGCGACATTGGTATCTTGATATTCATCGACCATGATATGGGTGATACGCGCCTGATAATCGGCCAACACATCATGATGTTTGGTGAAAATCGTCAGCATATGCAGCAGTAAATCGCCAAAATCAACGGCATTCAGCGCAATCAACCGGTTTTGATAGCTTTGATAGAGCTGTCGGACACGGCCATTGGCAATATCACCAGCCTCGGCAAGGTCAATTTGTTCGGCGCACAACCCCCGGTCTTTCCAGCGTGAAATCACCCCGCCAAGCATCCGCGCCGGCCAGCGTTTCGGGTCAATATCATCTGCCGCCATCAGCTGTTTCAGCAAACGGGTCTGGTCATCGGCGTCCAGAATGGTGAAATCAGATTTCAACCCAACCAATTCGGCATGCCGGCGCAGCATACGGGCGGCCAGCGCATGAAATGTGCCAAGCCAGACCTGCTCGGCCATCGGGCCAACAAGCTGCGCCACCCGCACTTTCATTTCACGAGCGGCTTTATTGGTGAATGTCACCGCCAGAATATTCCACGGCTTTGCAGTATTTGTGGCAACAAGTTCAGCAAGCCTTGAGGTCAAAACGCGGGTTTTGCCGGTGCCGGCACCAGACAACACCAACAGCGGGCCATCAAGCGTGGTCACAGCCTCGGATTGCGCGGCGTTCAGTCCATCAAGCCAGATTGGCACAGGTTTTTCTAATATCTCGGTCATCCGTTCAAACTCGCAAATGCAGCTATGCTGGTCAATCACCATAAGACGCTATTTTTTGCTTTACCCGGTATTTCTCATATTAGATGATGGGGTGATTCTTTTTGATAAATTACTTTATTCATATATTGTCAGGCCATGACCAACCAGCGATTACTAAATGCACCCGCGACCGCATTACAGACTTGGCGACACTCTGTCCCGGTACTGTTGTTTGCCGCTATGCTGGCGGCTTGCAGTGCCACGCCGGATGCCGAACGCAGTGATCTGCGTGACCCTTTTGAAAACACCAACCGGGACATCTTTGCCTTTAACATGGGGGTCGATAGCTACGTTCTTGAGCCTGTTGCCAAAGGCTATAAATCGACCGTGCCGGATGGTGGTCGTCGCGCCATTGATAACCATCTTGAATGGGCCAGCATGCCATCAACAGCGCTCAATTCAACTTTGCAGGGTGAATTTGAAAATGCCGCACTGGCCACCATTCATTTTGCCATCAATGGCCTGACATTAGGTTTTGCCGACCTCACCGAGACCCCGGGGGCGGTGGATAAACGCAGTTTTGATCAAACTCTGGCACGCGCAAATGTGCCGGATGGGCATTATCTGATGGTGCCTGTGTTGGGCCCCCATAGCAGCCGGAGTCTGCTTGGCCGGGTTGTTGATACTGTCACCAACCCGTTATCGATGATCCATGCCGGCAATGTCGGCAGTGCCGTGCGCACCGCCCAAATTCCGGCTGGCGCCGTCGCCTTTCGCGCGAATAATTTTGCCGCCATCAATGATGTAAAATACAATTCAATTGACCCCTATGCGCGCACCAGATCACTGTATTTCCAAAGTCGGGCTGGGAAGCCTGGTAGCGATCAGGACAAAAACAAGACACCGAGCCTTGCCGATGACCAATTCGACGCTTTCTTTGATGAGACAATCCAATGATGGTGCAAAACACAACAGAATTTAGCACAGGCCAATTAGCGACAACTCAACACAAGCTGTCTGTGTTTGCCGGACTCGGCGCTAAATTCCGCACCCTCATGGCGGCTGTGATAATGCTTGGCTTTACCAGCACCGCCAGCACTGCCGGCACCAGCCAGATTGACGCGGCAAATAATCTTGTGACCCAAATGATGGTCGAGGTTGAATCAATATTGGCGCAGGATATCAACAATGAAGCGAAACGCACCGAAAAGGTGTCGGCGCTGTTTGACCGGTATTTTGACTTGCCAACGATCGCAAAATTTTCGGCAGGCCCCTATTGGCGCGCCGCAGATGCGACCCAAAAAGCCACCTATGAAGCCGTCATACGCGATGTCATTATCGGCACCGTGGTGCGCAATTTTGATCAGCTTTCCGGGTTGAGATTCACCATCAGCGGCAGTCAGGCGAAAGGCAAAAAGCTGGTGCTTGTGAATGGCACCTTTGCCAGCCTTGATGCCCAGCAGCCCCCCATCGCGGTTGGCTGGCGTGTGGTCATCAGCGACAAGGCGTCACCGCTTATTCTTGATGTTGAAATTGAAAATATTTCGATGCTGGTGACACAGAAACAGGAAAACATCGCCATCATTCGGCAAAATCAGGGCCAATTTGCAGCGTTAATTGACGCCATGAAACAGCGCATCCAACCGTAAAATTAGCCAGCGTCCAGCCACCACGTGAGCTGCCATTAAGTTAACGGCCAACAATTGACGGCTCACCTGCACAGCAAATCGCCGAACCTAACGGCTTAATGGCTTATATTTGATACGTGTTGGACGGTCAGCATCTGCCCCAAGACGGCGTTTTTTATCGGCCTCATAGGCCTCATAATTGCCTTCGAACCATTCCACATGGCTTTCGCCCTCAAACGCCAGAATATGCGTCGCGATCCGATCAAGGAACCAACGGTCGTGGCTGACCACAACAGCGCAGCCGGCAAATTCCTCAAGCGCTTCTTCCAGCGCCCGCAGCGTATCCACATCAAGGTCATTTGTCGGCTCATCAAGCAACAACAAATTCGCCCCACTTTTCAACATCCGCGCCAAATGCACCCGGTTGCGCTCACCACCAGAAAGCTGGCCCACCTGTTTTTGCTGGTCGCCACCGCGGAAATTAAACTGACCAACATAAGCGCGTGACGCCATCGTCCGTTTGCCAAGCTCAATTTCATCAAGACCGTCGGAAATCACCTCCCACACGGTTTTCTTGTCATCCAGCGAGTCACGCGATTGATCGACATAGCCAAGCTTGACGGTATCGCCGACGACAAATTCGCCATTATCCGGCGTTTCATCACCGGTGATCATCCGAAATAATGTTGTTTTACCTGCGCCATTCGGCCCGATAACCCCGACAATACCGCCCGGCGGCAGGCGAAATGACAGATCATCAATCAACAGCCTGTCACCAAATGCTTTACTGATCGCATTGGCATTGATCACAATATCACCAAGACGTGGCCCGGCCGGAATGCTGATCCGCGCCGTATCGATTTGTTGCTGCTGTCCCTCAGCCAACAGTTTTTCATAGGCGTTGATACGAGCCTTTGATTTGGCCTGACGGGCCTTTGGTGCGGCGCGAACCCAATCAAGTTCACGCGACAGCGATTTTACCCGCGCATCATCGGCACGGCCTTCTTGTTCAAGACGTTTTTGCTTTTGCTCGAGCCAGCCAGAGTAATTTCCCTCATAGGGTATGCCGGCACCGCGATCCAGTTCCAGAATCCAACCAGCCACCTCATCAAGGAAATAGCGATCATGCGTAATGGTGACCACGGTACCGGGGAAATCATGCAGAAATTTCTGCAACCAGGCGACCGATTCAGCATCGAGATGGTTTGTTGGCTCATCAAGCAGCAACATATCAGGAGCGCTCAGCAAAAGCTGGCACAGCGCCACCCGACGCTTTTCCCCGCCGGATAATTTGGTAACGTCAGCATCGCCAGCCGGCACCCGCAGCGCATCCATGGCGATTTCCGCCTTGCGTTCCAGATCCCAGCCGTCGATCGCATCAATCTCTTCCTGCAATTCAGCCTGTTCGGCGATCACCGCATTCATCTCTTCATCGGTCATCTCTTCGGCAAATTTTGCACTGACCTCATTGAACCGGTCGACAAGCTCTTTCGCCCGCCCCATGCCAGCCAGAACATTACCCGCAACATCCAGCGTCGGATCAAGATCCGGCTCTTGTGGCAAATAGCCAACCTTAATCCCGTCGGCAGCCCATGCCTCGCCCTGAAATTCGGTTTCTATGCCAGCCATAATCCGCAGCAAAGTCGATTTACCAGAACCATTCAACCCCAAAACACCGATCTTTGCGCCGGGAAAAAATGACAGGCTGACATTCTTCAACACTTCCTTGCCACCGGGCCAGGCTTTGCTAAGACGGTTCATTACATAAACATATTGATGGCTGGCCATGATTTTGCGCGCGGTCCCTTTTTCATGTGTCTGTCTAACAGCGTCTTATGTATCTTTTTTTCACCCGCAAGGCTAGTCACCATCGCCGTATGTCGGATCGCAGCGCCGCAGATCCATACATGCCACACCTATTTATACCAAACCTATTTATAAAGTTGCGCTTGCTTTCAGTTTTCGGCGTGGATTAGGCTAAGCGCGTGATATTTGCCGATCATTGCAAGGATTTTAGGATGATCACACTGATCCCGCCCTTGGGAATTTTAATAGATATCCCGCTTGGCATCCTGATGTGGACGCTAAGCCTGCAATTTGTGCTTGGCATTTTTATCAGTGAGGACAGCCGACTGAAATTTGTCCAGATTATCCGCGGGGTCAACACACCGGTACTGGTGCTGACCAACCTGATCCGCCCGGGTTTTATCATTGATCGGCTGGCACCATTATATGCAGCGCTGATCCTGTTTATTGCACGCTATTATCTGTTTCCGCTGATCATCGGTTTTGACGTTGAGAGCTTTACACAGATGCCACTGGAAAAGCTGTTGCTTTCGGCAAAAACTGATCTCGGCCTCTAACCTAACAGCACTCAGCGTAACAGCTCTTAACCTAACAGTATTTAAGGGGTCGATGTACGGATTTCGATTTGTTGTTGCAGCCGCCCGGCCCGGTCAAACTGCCATAAATGCTGACGATTTTCATGGTCAACAAGCAACAGCATCTGCCCTTTATCGCCGATACTGGCGCTGCTGACACGGGCACCGGCAGGCAATGTAATGCTGCTTTGACGCGGTTCGGCACTGTTTTCCATCGCTGTTAAGCGGCTGTAAATAGTGACCACAATCACCACCAGCGCAGCGACAATCAGAATCGCCATAATCACACTCATTGCCTTAATCAGGCCTAAATGCCGAACGATTGGTGATTGAGGGGCTGTTACCTCATCCGCTTTTGCGCTATTGTCGCCTGTCATGACCAAACCCTTCACCCAAGATCCATCGCAGCTCACGCTACAGGCTGGTGCCGATTGCGGCAATGACCGGATTGACCGGTTTCTGGCGACCGCGCTGCAAAATGACGAACAGCCATTGTCGCGGAGCCGGATCAAAGCGCTGATCCTCGATCACCAGCTGAACGAGAATGGCTGCACCCTATCTGATCCATCGGCGCCGGTCAAACCCGGGGCCGTCTATGTGTTGAGCGTGCCACCGCCAATTGACGCCACGCCAAAAGGCGAGGATTTGCCGCTCGATATCCTGTTTGAGGATCAACATATCATCGTTATCAACAAACCGGTCGGGCTTGTTGTCCATCCCGCCCCGGGATCGCTCACCGGCACATTGGTGAATGCACTGATTGCCCATTGCGGCGACAGTTTAACCGGCATTGGCGGGGTTTTGCGCCCGGGCATTGTGCACCGGCTTGATAAAGATACATCAGGCGTCATGATCGCCGCGAAAACGGCTGTGGCGCATACCAACCTAACCAGCATGTTTGCAGCACATGATCTTGACCGACGCTATAAGGCACTGGTCTGGGGGACGGAAATAGAACGCGACGGCATGGTCGATGCGCCGCTTGGACGATCGAATTATGACCGCAAAAAACAGGCGGTCACGGCCAAGGGACGCCACGCTGTCACCCATTGGCAAGCACTCCGCAGCTTCCCGCCCTTTGCAACATTGCTGGAATGTCGGCTGGAAACCGGTCGCACCCACCAAATCCGCGTTCATATGGCGCATATTGGACGACCATTGATTGGTGATCCACTCTATGGAAGGGCGCCGCGTGCCGGTCAGATGCCTGATGCGACCGCCCGCACCTGTCTGGCACAATTGCGCAGTTTCAAACGGCAGGCACTACATGCGGCGCATCTCGGCTTTGCCCATCCGGTGAGTGGTGAAGCGCTGGCTTTCACCAGCCCCCTGCCCGAAGACATGCAGGGCCTGATCCAGATCATGGATAGCGCTATTGCGCTGCGGGCGAAGGGTAAAAACTAGATTACCCCCAAAAACTAGATTACCCCATTGAAAGATATGTTTTTTTAATTGAATCGACGGATAAATCAGATTATTATTGCAGTAATCTGTAAAGTTGCGTGCAATCTTTGTGGAAAACTGGTCAATCTGTGCATTTTTCAGAAATATTGAAAAAGAGTTTTGCTAGAACCAGCCTTTTTCCTGCCGCTTTTTCATGATTTTATTGAAACTGACCAAATAGCACTGCCGTCAGGCACAGTTTTTAAGAAATTGAGGAGACCATGTCATGGCCGCCAGATCAATGTTTCCAGCGATTAGCCCGGACGGCAACCTGTCGCGCTATCTGGATCAGATCCGCGCCTTTCCGATGCTCGAGCCGAACGAAGAATATATGCTGGCAAAAGCATGGAAAGAGAAAGGCGATGTCGCCGCCGCGCACCAGCTGGTGACCAGCCATCTGCGGCTTGTGGCAAAGATTGCCATGGGCTATCGCGGCTATGGGCTGCCGGTTGCTGATCTGATTTCAGAGGGCAATCTGGGGATGATGCATGCGGTCAAAAAATTTGAGCCGGAAAAAGGCTTTCGCCTTGCCACATATGCGATGTGGTGGATCAAAGCAGCGATCCAGGAATATATTTTGCGGTCATGGTCTTTGGTCAAAATTGGCACAACCGCCGGCCAAAAAAAGCTGTTTTTCAATCTGCGCCGGATTAAAGGCCAGATACAAGCCATTGACGATGGTGATCTGAAACCGGAACAGGTCACGCAAATCGCCACGCAATTAAATGTGACCGAAGATGAAGTGATGTCGATGAACCAGCGCATGGCTGGCAATGACCGGTCGCTCAATGTGCCGCTGAGCCGTGATGGCGAAGGTGGCGGCGAATGGCAGGACTGGTTGCAGGATGACAGCCCGGATCAGGAAGCAACCTTTGCCGATCATGAAGAATATGATGCACGGAAAAATCTGATGCTTGACGCCATGCAGGGTTTGAACCCGCGCGAACAGCGTATTCTGGCGGCGCGGCGTCTGTCAGAACCACCATTGACGCTTGAGGATCTTGCCACCGAGTTCAATATCAGCCGCGAGCGCATCCGGCAGATCGAAGTCCGGGCATTTGAAAAGCTACAAAAGGCCGTGCGCGATAAAGCGGCTGCGTTGAAATTGCTGCCGCATGTCGAGGCCTAGAACGGGCCCTGTTAACGCCTAAAACCGGATGGTCACGGCCGGCTGATCAGCCCTCAAACGGGTCTTTCACAAGGATCGTGTCATCGCGTTCCGGGCTTGTTGACAGCAATGTGACCGGCATTTTGGTCAGTTCCTCAACACGCCGGATATATTTCACCGCATTCGCCGGTAAATCAGCCCAGCTGCGGGCGCCGTAGGTGCTATCCTGCCAGCCGGGCATTTCTTCATAAACCGGCTTGCAGGCTGCCTGCGCCCCCATATCCGAGGGGAAATAATCAAGAATTTCGTCACTGCCATCGACCTGATAACCAATACAAATCTTCAAAATATCAAATCCATCCAGCACATCCAGCTTGGTCAGCGCCATGCCGCTGATCCCGGCAACATGTCCGGCCTGCCTGACCATCACAGCATCAAACCAGCCACACCGCCGTTTGCGGCCTGTTACCGTGCCAAATTCGCGGCCGCGTTCGCCCATACGCGTGCCATCCGCACCAAAATCTTCGGTCGGAAACGGGCCGCTGCCAACGCGGGTTGTATAGGCTTTGGTAATGCCAAGCACAAAGCCGATATCGGTTGGGCCGATACCGGCGCCTGTTGCCGCCTGCCCGGCAACGGTGTTGCTGGAGGTGACAAACGGATAGGTGCCGTGATCAATATCGAGCATGACTCCCTGGGCCCCTTCAAACAAAATACGCTTATTCGCCGCCCGTGCATCGGCCAGATACCGCCAGCTCTGCCCGGAAAAAGCTAAAAGCTGGTCGCGCATCGCCATCAACTCGGCACCCATCGCCTTGGCATCGGCCAAAGGCTGGTCAGCCGCTTTCAACCATACATTGTGATGCGCAACCAAGGCATCAAGCTTGTCAGCAAGCGCCGATGCAGACGCCAGATCAGCAAGCCGAACGGCGCGGCGGGCCACTTTATCTTCATAAGCCGGGCCAATGCCGCGTCCGGTGGTGCCAATTTTCTGTTCGCCGCGTAACGCTTCACGCGCCGCGTCAACAGCCTGATGCACCGGCAGGATAAGCGCCGCCGATTCAGACACCAAAAATGTTTCCGGGGTAATGCTGGCGCCTTGCGAGCGCAGTAATTCTATTTCCTTGAGCAAATGCGCCGGGTCAATCACCACACCATTGCCAATCACCGACATTTTGCCGGGCCGCACAATACCTGATGGCAGCAATGATAATTTATATTCAACACCTTCAATGACCAGCGTATGACCCGCATTATGGCCGCCCTGAAACCGCACCACGACATCGGCGCGGCTCGACAGCCAGTCAACAATTTTACCTTTGCCCTCATCACCCCATTGGGCGCCAATAACCGCTACATTCGCCATTCCGTTACCTTTATCATATGGGGATCAACGCCGTTTTTGTAATTGACGTCACAACTGTTGCTTTTGGCCTGAACTGGCCGGCTGGCAAAGATTGAACACGGTGCTGTTTATAACAGAAGCGCGGGATAAAAAGCAATGCAGGAGACCCGCCTAATGCAGTTGCGAAAATTGCAAAATATCCGCACGCACCACCTGACTCAGGGCTTTGATTTCGTCTAGCACCTCATCTGGCACCGTGCCATCAATTTCCACAAGGGCAACGGCCTCGCCGCCAACATCGCGGCGACCAAGGTGGAAGGTCGCGATATTCAACCCATGTTGGCCACATAATGATCCCAGATCACCAATAAAACCGGGGCTGTCATAATTGCGAAGATAAAGCAGATTTTGCGGAAAATCGGACTCGACCGCAATCGATTGCACTTCGACAATGCGCGGCTTGTTGCCACCAATAAGGGTGCCGGCAATGGTGCGTTCGTCATCTCCATACATGATCGTGACGCGCAGCAATGTTTCATAATCGCATTGCCGGTCATGGCGTATTGTCGAGACCGAAATACCGTTACTTGACGCCACATCTGCGGCATTCACCATATTGACTGATTCCATATTTGGCCCCAGCAACCCGGCCAATGTCGCGGCGGTGATCGGGTCGGCATTCAGTTTGGCGGCGCGGCCATCAAGCTCTATCACAACAGATTTCAAACCGGTCGCGCTTACCTGTCCTAAAAACCCGCCAAGGCGGCTGCCAAGATCCATATAGGGTTTGAGAACCGGCGCCTCTTCCGCCGAGACCGACGCGATATTCAATGCGTTCGTCAACGCACCGGTGGTCAGATATTCAGCCATCTGTTCAGCCACCTGCACCGCCACTTTTTCCTGTGCCTCGACGGTACTGGCGCCAAGATGCGGCGTGGCCACGACAGCATCGAAATCAAACAGAATATTATCGGTCGCCGGTTCCTGCATAAACACATCAAGCGCCGCACCGGCCACATGGCCAGTTTGTAGCGCCGCCGCCAATGCCAGCTCATCGACAAGACCGCCTCGCGCACAATTGATGATCCGCACGCCTTGTTTTGTTTTGTTAAGCGCGTCCGCACCGATGATATTGCGGGTTGCTGCGGTCATCGGCGTATGAATGCTGATAAAATCAGCCCGCCGCAACAACTCATCAAGATCGACTTTTTCAACACCCATCCGTTTTGCATTTTCCTCGGACAGATAGGGATCATACCCCACCACCCGCATGCGCAACCCCTGCGCCCGGTCGGCGACAATCGAGCCAATATTTCCACAACCCACAAGGCCAAGACATTTGCCGGTCAATTCAGTCCCCATAAAGCGGGATTTTTCCCATTTTCCGGCTTTCGTCGACTGTGACGCCTGCGGAATTTGGCGGGCCAATGCCAGCATCATGGCAATCGCATGTTCGGCGGTTGTAACGGCATTGCCATACGGCGTATTCATCACCACCACACCACGTTTGGTGGCGGCGGCGATGTCCACATTATCGACACCGATACCAGCGCGCCCGACAACTTTCAAATTGTCAGCAGCGGCGAGAACCGCCTCGGTGACCTTGGTGGCCGAGCGGATTGCCAACCCGTCATACGCCCCAATGATGGCCTGCAATTCTTCTGCTGACAGGCCTGTTTTGACATCGGCATCAACGCCATGCGCGGCAAACACATCGACTGCATTCTGGCTTAATTTATCGCTTATCAGTACTTTTGGCATCGGGTTTCATTCCTTTTTTTTAAAAGGCTAGGTGATCACATCGACCGGTTTGGCCGGGCTAGATATGCTTCAAAGCATTATTCATCAGCCCATTTCGGCACGTTGGGCGGCATAGGCCCAATCAATCCAAGGCAGTAATGCTTCAACATCGCTGGCATCAACCATTGGCCCGGCCCAGATCCGCAAGCCAGCCGGGGCATCACGATATGAGCCCAGATCATAGCCAACGCCTTCGGCATCCAGACGCGCTGCCAACGCCGCGGCAAAACCCGCCTTTTGCGCCGCGTCAAGCGCAACAAACCACGGATCAATGATCGACAGAGTCACGCTTGTATTCGATATTGTAGCCGGATGCTCGGCCAGAAAGCCAAATATAGACGATGCATCCACCCACCGGCGGATGGCCGCCAAACACGCCTCTGACCGATCAATCAGGGCTGGCAAACCGCCAATTGACTGCGCCCATAATAACGCATCAAGCGCATCTTCGATCACCAGCATTGACGGCGTGTTGATCGTATTGCCATTGAAAATAGACGCGTTGAAGGCGCCATTTTTGGTCAGGCGGAATAATTTTGGAATGGGCCAGGGCGGTGTATAAAGATTCAACCGTTCCACCGCACGTGGCGACAATATCATCACCCCATGCGCGCCCTCACCGCCGATGGCTTTTTGAAAACTAAAGGTCACGACATCTAGCTTTGTCCATGGCAACTGCATGGCAAAACAGGCCGAGGTCGCATCGGCAATCACAAGACCCTCGCGGTCATCAGTAATCCAGTCGCCATCGGGCAGTTTCACGCCGGATGTGGTGCCGTTCCATGTCAGCACAACATCATTGGCAAAATTGACCGCGGCCAGATCGGGCAACTGCCCATAGGGCGCCTGATGCAGGGTAACATCGTCAAGCCGCAACTGGCCGACAATATCATTCACCCAATCTTTGCCAAAAGATTCCCAAGCCAACACATCGACGCCGCGCGCGCCAAGCATCGACCATAAGGCGATCTCAACAGCACCGGTATCTGATCCCGGCACAATGCCAATCAAGTAATCATCCGGCATCTGCAATATTTCGCGCGCCAGTTGCATCGTTTCGGTGATTTTTGATTTTGCAGCTTTTGATCGATGTGACCTGCCAAGGACAGCATCGCTGAGAATATTTGGCGACCAGCCGGGACGTTTGGTTGTCGGCCCAGATGAAAAAAACGGCAAGGCTGGCCGCATGGCCGGCTTGATTGGCGGTGTCATAACATCCTCGCGGTCACATGTTGCCACCCGTTGGGGGGTGACGGCCCGCATCATGCTTCGCAAAAACCTCAATTGATGTCAACCGACCAAAAAATGATCAGGTGAAATATATTACCATGGGTTAATAGACTGTTTTTAAATAATTTTAATCGGCAGCCTGTTTGATGCGCAAAATTATTGCATCGATTGCCCGGGCCACAAGCGCGTCACTATCAGCTTCAACCATAACCCGAACCAGAGACTCGGTGCCGGATGGACGCACCAGAATCCGACCCGCGCCATTCATCTCAGCCTCAATAGCGGTCAGATCAGCCTGTAATTTTGTGTCATGCAAAATTTGCGGATCGATGTCCCGCAGATTTTCCAGACGTTGCGGGCTGGGCGAAAAACAGTGAAAAAAACTGCTGGCTGGTTGTTCTGCCTGCTGCATCAACGCCAGCATTTGCAAGGCTGCCAGCAGACCATCGCCAGCCCGTGCCAGATGTGTCATCAAAATATGGCCGGACGGTTCACCACCCAGATTATATCCGTCAGCGCGCATCTTTTCCAAAATATACCGGTCGCCAACATTGGTGCGATGCAAGGTCAGACCCGCCTCGCGCAGGCGCATTTCAAGACCGCGATTGCTCATCACCGTGCCAACCACCGCATCACCGCTTAGCGTGCCTTTTTGGTGCAGCGACAGCGCCAGCCGCCCCAAAATCTGGTCACCATCAATAATCGCCCCGGTTTCATCAGCCAAAATCAAACGGTCGGCATCACCGTCAAGGCAAATGCCGGCATCTGCCCCATGCTCGACCACCGCAGCGGCCATCATCTGCGGGTATACCGCGCCGCAGCCATCATTGATGTTGAAACCATCCGGGCTTACCGCCAGCGGGATCACCTCGGCGCCAAGCTCGTAAAGCGTATCAGGCGCGGTGCGGTAGGCCGCCCCATTCGCACAATCGACAACGATCTTCAGACCATCCAGGCGCATCCGGCCGGGCAAGGTAGATTTGGCAAATTCGACATAACGTCCAACCGAATCGAGCATGCGCCGGGCGCGGCCAAGCTGGTTTGGCTCGGCCAAGGCGATTGAGCCAGCCGCCAGCGCCGAAATTTCAGCCTCGATGGCATCATCAAGCTTATAACCATCCGGGCCAAATAATTTGATGCCATTATCATGGTGCGGGTTATGGCTCGCCGATATCATCACCCCAAGTTCGGCCCGCAAAGACCGCGTTAAATGCGCCACAGCAGGCGTTGGAATAGGCCCAAGCAAGCGACAATCCAGACCGATTGAGGTAAAACCGGCCACCATCGCCGCCTCAATCATATAGCCGGATAATCTTGTATCCTTACCGATCACGACTTTCGGGCGGGCATGTTTTATCCCCGGATTACGATCGGCAAACCAGCGACCCGCCGCCAGCGCCAGCCGCACAACGGCTTCGGCAGTCATCGAGCCGGTATTAATACGGGCGCGCACCCCATCTGTCCCAAACAACCCTGCCATAAAAGCCCCTTTTTACACTGACAACACCACCCATGGCGGCATCATCGACCCTATTGGTTAATCTAGAATAGCTTGCCACCAGTTCACAAGCGCAGAAACGTTACTCTCAATTCTGCTCTTTGGCCTGTTCGCCGGCTATGGCCTGGTCGCTGGCTAATGCCTGTTCAACGGCTAATGCCTGGGCGGTTTCTGCAACATCATGGACACGCAGCATCTGTGCCCCTTGTCGATAGGCCGCCATTGCCAGAACCAGTGATCCGGGCAGACGCTGATCAGCCGATTCACCCTGTGATAATATGGCGATTGTCGATTTGCGGCTGGCACCAAACAGCAATGGCACACCCAGCCCATGAAACATGGCCAGCCAGTTCACAATTTGCAGATTATGCGCGACGGTCTTGCCAAAGCCGAAACCCGGATCAATTGCAATATGCGATTTGGCTATGCCAGCCGCCATAAGCGCCTGTATGCGCTCTTCTAAAAACTGGTAAATCTCGATCGGTGCAAAGCCGTATTCGGGGGCCTGCTGCATGGTCTCGGGCTGGCCTTGCATATGCATGATGATGACCGGAACATTGCTGGCCACCGCCGCTTCCACCGCCCCGTCACGCCGCAAGGCTTCGACATCATTAATGATACCGGCACCAGCCGCACAGGCGCGGGTCATAACATCGCCATGGCGTGTATCAATAGAAATCCGCACATTCTGTTGCGCCAGCCCGGTTATCGGCGGTAACACCCGCGCCAATTCCTGATTGCGGGTAATCGGTGCAGCGCCGGGCCTTGTTGACTCACCGCCAACATCAATAATCGATGCGCCGGCCTGCCACATCGCCATGCCGCTGGCCATCGCTTTCGCCGGTGCCAGATGCGCGCCACCATCAGAAAAACTGTCCGGCGTTGTGTTAATCACCCCCATCAGATGCGGCTTTGACATGTCCAGACCGGCAAATTCGGCGCGTGCAGCATAGAGTTGATCAAGCCATGCTGCGGCTTTGTTGCGGTCATCGGCCTGTTCAATGACGGCATCTTCGGACATGCGGGTGATCTGATAGTGATCGTCAGAATTGCGCGTTACCACGTCAAAGTGATGCGCTGTTGCCCATCCGGCGGCAATCGGCACGGTTGCATCACCAGCGGCACCGATGACCGGCCGCACCCATGTGGGCACAGCAAAAGGCGGCACCATTGGTGCCGCCTGTGTGGTTTTGGTCAATTTAGGTCTGCCCTGCATCTAACGGGTCTTAGGCGGGTTCGCCACCGGGCTTTTTCGGCCGCCCGGTACCCGGCAGACCAGTGCGTGATTTGCGCACCGGTCCAGGCTTAACCGGGGTGTCGTCTGCGTCTTTGCGAACCAGCGTGCCGCCCTCAACGATGATTTTGATTTCTTCACCATCAAGCGTTTCATATTCAAGCAGCCCCTGTGCCAACCGTTCCAGCTCAACATTATATTTTTTGAGGATTTTGGTTGCGGCATCATAGGCTTCATCAACAATGCGCCGCACCTCAGCATCAATAATCGAGGCGGTGGCATCAGCCATGTTTTTTTGCTGTGACACCGACCGACCCAAAAACACTTCCTGTTCATCTGCACTATAGGCGAGGAATCCCAGCTTGTCGGACATGCCCCATTCGGTGACCATCCGCCGCGCCATATCGGTCGCCATACGAATGTCAGATGAGGCACCGGTTGTGACCTTGTCGACGCCAAAGATTAAATCTTCGGCAATACGACCGCCACAGGCAACCCGCAGATCCGCATAGATTTTGTCACGCGCCAGCGAGATCCGGTCGCCTTCGGGCAACCGCATCACCATGCCCAGTGCGCGGCCGCGCGGGATGATCGTTGCCTTGTGGATAGGGTCAGACGCCGGACAATGCAGCGCAACCACAGCGTGACCGGCTTCATGATAGGCTGTCAGGCGTTTTTCTTCATCGGTCATCACCATCGAGCGACGCTCTGATCCCAGCATAACCTTGTCTTTGGCTTCTTCGAATTCAGCCATAGAGACGGTGCGGCGGCCTTTTCGCGCTGCCAGCAATGCGGCTTCATTCACCAGATTGGCCAGATCAGCACCGGAAAAGCCGGGGGTGCCACGGGCGATAACGCGCGGCTCAACACCCTCGGCGAGAGGCGTCTTGCGCATATGCACCTTGAGAATTTTTTCGCGGCCCATCACGTCCGGGTTCGGCACAACAACCTGACGGTCAAAACGGCCGGGACGCAGCAATGCCGGATCCAGCACATCAGGCCGGTTGGTTGCGGCAATCAGAATCACCCCTTCATTCGCTTCGAAGCCATCCATCTCGACCAGCATCTGGTTGAGCGTTTGTTCGCGTTCGTCATTACCGCCGCCAAGACCAGCGCCGCGATGCCGCCCGACCGCGTCAATTTCATCGATAAAGATGATACATGGGGCATTTTTCTTGCCCTGTTCAAACATATCGCGCACACGGCTGGCACCAACACCAACGAACATCTCAACAAAATCCGAGCCGGAGATGGTAAAGAACGGCACATTAGCCTCGCCAGCAATGGCGCGGGCCAGCAATGTCTTACCGGTACCAGGAGGACCAACAAGCAACACACCTTTTGGAATTTTGCCGCCAAGTCGCTGGAACTTGCCCGGATCTTTCAGAAATTCAACAACTTCTTCAAGCTCGGTTTTGGCCTCATCAATGCCGGCAACATCTTCGAAAGTCACGCGCCCCTGATGCTCGGTAAGCAGCTTTGCCCGGGATTTCCCAAACCCCATTGCACCGCGTGATCCACCCTGCATCTGTCGCATGAAGAAAATCCATATGCCAATGAACAACAGCATCGGGAACCAGGACAGTAGAATCGAGAAGAAACTCGGCATGCCGCTATTTTCCGGGCTTGCAACGATTCGCACATCATTGGCATCCAGCACGGCAACAATATTGGCACCTTCCGGCATCACACTGGTGATGACCCGGCCATTTTTACTTTCCCCGCGCAGATTGCGCCCTTCAATCAACACCTCGTCAATCTGCTGGGCTTCCACTTCAGCGACGAAATCTGAGTAAGCGAGCTGGTTGGCCGGCTGACCCGATGACGGGCTCTGGAAAAGGTTAAAAAGGCCGATAAGCGCGGCGCCAAAAATCAGCCAGATAATTATGTTGCGTGCCAGATTATTCACATCACTGTCCTGTCAATTACATCTTGTTGTCTGTAAAACGATCTACCGCCCCAAAAACTGTGCTGACAACGCTCTGTCTGTCGAAGTGACGCATGATTTTACCCCTTCTAATTGGGGATAAATAAGGCCGCCGTCAAGGGTATAGAGAACAGGAATTACGCGCCTGACGATATACGGCAAAGCGGCAATCGCATCGGGTGGCGGCGCGGCTGTTGTGGTGCGCTTGAGCTGCAGTGCTGTGCCGGCATTGAGCAGCTTTCCGGAAAATGCTGTGCGTACCCGCCAACAACCGGCAAAAATAACATCATCACCAGCCGCCACGTCGCATTCCTGCGGAACACGGCCAATTTCACGCACCACATAAAACCGCGCGGTATCACCCGGCTGCATCGAGCGGACGAACTGACAGCCGCCAAGGGTGCTATTCTGCGCCGCCAGCACCCGTGCGCGCAACCTGTCAAGCGCACGCGCAGACACCCCATAGCGATTACCGCCTACCTGCCGGATCAGGCGGCGCGCATGATACTGCCACATTGAATCGGGCAGCTTTTGCAAGCGGCGCATATCGATAACCGCATGCCCGCTTGGCAACAAATCTGTCGCGGCCTCCCAGATCGGTGTACTTACCGCCGCACAATGGTCGGATATTGCCGCCATGGCCTGCCCCAGACGCTGTGCCGTCGCGATTGTCGGAAACCCACAGGCCGCGCTTTTGCGCAAAAAGCGCCGCAGCCGAACCCGCTCAAAATCATAATTTCGGTTGCTTGGATCATCTTCAAAGTCACAGCCAAGCAAAGCCAGCACATCGCGCAACTGATCGGCCGACCAGTTCAGCAGCGGCCGCGCCACCGGCACCGCGTCACGATACGTCAGGCCGCGCATACCTGCCAGCCCGGCAATGCCAGAGCCGCGGGCAAGCCGCATCAGCACGGTTTCTGCCTGATCCGCCTGATGGTGCGCAAAAAGCAAGACAGCCCGCTGTTGTCGTGCCTGTTTTGTCAGGGCGGCAAACCGCTGATGCCGGGCCCATTCCTGAATGCCGGTTGATGGTGCCTTGTCCTGTACCGTCACAATCTGCGTCGCAATCGCGCGAGCTTGCATGCGTTGGCGGACACGCTCGGCCTCGTCGGTGGCATCATTGCGGATGTTATGATTGACAATAATGGCCTGATGCGCGGCGCCACATGATCGCGCGTAACGATCGGCAAGACAGGCCAGCGCCGAACTGTCTGGCCCACCGGATAATGCGGTTATAAAAACGCTGCTGTTGGCAAGCTGCAACGCCTGCATATCCCGCGCAAAAGCGGCATCATAAGCGGCTAAACGGCTACTCGGCGCAGTTTGCGTCATCGCTCAGTTTGGACAATTGCGCCAGAAATGTATCCGGTGGCGTGTCAATGAGCTGCGGCAATGACGCATAAATTTCACAAGCCTGTTCCGGCGGTGCGAAATGCGACACTGACTCGGCAATCCACATGGTCGTATCAACAAGACGGGCATCACCCGGATAGGCGCTATTGAATTCAGAAAAAGTCATCGCCGCCTTTTCAAATTCGCCACGCATAAATTGCACGCGGCCAAGCCAGAAAATAGAATCAGCCTGCCGCGCGTGACCTTGGTTAAAAGTCCGGAATTCAGTAAATGCCAGCTCTGCCGTTTCCAGATCATTTTGCAAAGCGCGTCCCAGTGCAAAGCGATATTGCTCTTCCGGGCTGACAGCCGGCAACACTTCGGGCTGTGTAGGCGCGGTTTCACCGGTTGATTCAGCATTCGCGGGGATGGCGTTGTCGCCCGCAGCAAGCGCTGTATCGGCTGATCCGGCATCTAATGATCCGGTGTCGGCTGACGCGGTGTCGGCTGATTCGGTATCGGCTGAACCGGTATCGGCTGATCCGGCATTTTCGTCAACTGCGCTTGCCTCACTGGTGGCATTATCCCCCTCAACATTTGCCAGCGCGTCATTTAACGAGTCTTCCGCAACCGACCAGCTTGAAATGCCGGTATCAAGGTCACGCGACATCTGCACAGCTGCCGCCTCGCCAGCGCCGATTGTGTCCTGCTGCACCAACGCCGCAGCGGCATCATCACCACCAAGTGTGAGCAATGTCTGCATGCGCTTTTCCAGCCGCAGTAAACGAAACTCGGTGTCTGAGGTGATTTCAAGAGTGCGTTCCATACGACGATTGGTCATCGCCAGCATGTCGCCCAGCTTTTCCATTTGATCGCGCAATGCTTTGAGATCCGCGGTCTGCGATGTGCCGGCCTCAGAACTGCTGCTTTGCATCTGTTCGACCTTCATTTTAATTTCACGCAGATCATTCTCGATGATCCCACGGACATCTTTTAAACCAGCTTCCAGAATATCCATGCGTTGTTGATGCCGTGTAAGCAACGCACTGGCATTTTCGATCACCGTCTCGTCGGTCGATGATTGGGCGCTAGCCAGATCGGGAAGCGCGAGAATAAATGCCAAAACAATAAAGAAGCGTTTGTTCATGGTAGATAAATCCTAGCAATGACACGGCAGTTACCAAGCAGTAACAGCTATTTTAGGCATAAATTAGGCAAAAAAAAAGAGGAGCCACCTGCCCCTCTTTTTGTTGTTTCAAACAGGATTAGTTCAGCACAGTTGCTGCACGTCTGTTCTTTTCCCATGCAGCTTCTGTCGAGCCTTCAACTGCTGGGCGTTCTTTGCCGTATGATACGGTGCGCACCCGCGCCGAATTCAACCCCTTGGCCAGCAGATAATCGCGCACCGCTGTCGCACGCCGATCACCCAGCGCAAGGTTGTATTCACGGGTACCGCGCTCATCAGCATGACCCTCAACAACAATGACCAGGGTTGGGTTCACATTCAAAAATGCGGCCTGCCTGTTCAAAGTCATTTGCGCGTTTTCAGACAGCTCGGAGCTGTCAAAATCAAAATAAACCGTATTACCAACTTCAGCCAGCTTGTCAGCTTCGGTCTTTGCGGCCGAAGCAGATGATGATGCAGATGAAGCCGAACTCGCCGAACTGGTCGAGGCGCTGTCACCGCCGACCTCTGAGGCCGTTTCACAAGCTGCGAATAAGAATGTTGCGGCAACTATCGCCAATATGCGTTGAAACATCATGGTGCTCCTAATTTTTTTTCAGCGAACCTTAAGTTCTGTTTTGCCAAAACAATGCTACGCTCACCTTGTAACAGGTCTATCTTAACGCAGCGCTATTTGTGCACGAATGGATCTATGGCCGGGCAACCGGTCAATCTATAACACGACACATATAGGATATGGTACAGTAATGAAACCTAAAAATACATATATTTGGCGAAAAATAGCGATTTTCTGATATTTTTTTCTATTTGTCGCCAAATGGTGATTGTCATATCGATAGCGCTGATTTTCTGTGCCGCAATCATCTAGCGCAGCAAAGGTGACCATGCCGGATCCGACGCATCCGACGGGGTGACAATTCGCCGCTCATTAAATCCAGTGATATCAATGCGGTAAACATGTGTTGCGCCGCCAGACCCATCAGCTTCAAACGGTTCCTGTTTAAAATACATCAACACCCGACCATTCGGCGCCCAGGTGGGCCCTTCGACCAAAAACCCGTCCGCCAACAAACGCTCGCCACTGCCATCGACATTCATCACACCGATGTAAAACTGTCCATTTGCCATCTTGGTGAAGGCAATGATGTCACCCCGCGGCGACCAAACCGGGGTGGCATAGCGGCCAACACCATAGCTGATGCGCCTGACATTGCTGCCATCGGCGTCCATCACATAGAGTTGCTGACTGCCGCCACGGTCAGAATTAAAGACAATGCGATTGCCATCTGGCGCATAGGACGGCGAGGTGTCAATCGATGCTGATTTGGTTAATTGGTTAATCGATTGGGTACGCATGTCCATTTCGTAGATATCAGTCATCCCGTCCTGGGCCAGGCTCATGATCAGCTTATCGCCATCTGGCCCGAAACGCGGCGCAAATGTCATGCCGGGGAATGAGCCCAACCGCTCGGTGCGACCAGTGGCCACCTCAAAAAGATACACATTCGGCTCGTCATTAAAGTAATTCAGATAGGCAATTTCATTGGCCGTCGGGGAAAAGCGCGGTGTCAGCACCAAATCAAGACCCGAGGTTAAATAGCGGTGGTTATGCCCGTCCTGATCCATAATCGCCAAGCGTTTTAACCGCCGGCTTTGCGTGCCGGATTCAGCCACATAGACAATTTGCGTGTCAAAATAGCCACTATCGCCGGTAAATTCTTCATATACAAAATCGGCAATCTGGTGGGCTAGCCGGCGCAATCCGGATTGATCAGCATTGCCGCCGCCAGCGGTAATATTGCGCTGGATCACCACATCCCATAACACAAATTCAACCTGCAGCATGCCGGCATCGTCAATATAGGCTGAACCAACCAGCAGCCCTTTCACCCCAAGCGGCGACCAATTGGCAAAATTTGGCTTTACCGACGGCGCTTTTGGCGGATCAATAAAGGCCGCACTATCCACCGGCCGAAACAGACCAGAACTTTCCAAATCATCAGAAATAATCTGCGTTAATTGACGCCCGACAGCGGTGACATTGCCATCCGGCCCGGTAAATTCGGCTATGGCAATGGGCGTCGGCGCCACCTGTCCTTCGGTGATTTCAATACGGAGCTGGGCCTCGGCTTGCCCGATAGGGGCCAGCCCCAGAGCGATAGCCAGAACCGCAACAACCGCAACGCAGCGGCACAGTATCGGCCGGAAAATTTTTGCTACCATGATAAATTTACCCTTTATGCCCGTTTATTCCGCTTCATTTCGCTCGACCCGACATGGCGACACCATATGACCGATATTTTGGTGCCTGTAATCTTGCCACCCAATGGCGGGTTTGTCACCCAATGGCGGGTTTTTCACCGGGTCAAAAACCGCGGGTCAAAAACAAATATAAAGCTCTTCCATTGCTCATATTTTTCCGGTGGCAGCGGCAAAGGCGAACATTCGCGTGTTGCCCGAATGGCCTCTTCAGCTGCAACCTTAAAAATCCGATCTGTGTTAAACCTCAAATTGTTATCAACTTTGGCGCTAAGCACGTGTCCATCACGATCTAACGACACAATTATGTCAACAATGAGGGTATCGCTGCCAGCCGCGCCGATGGGCGGATCCCAGCATTTTGATAAATGCGCCCGCAACCGGTCGATATCGGATAATCCAAGTGGGCCAACCACCGGTTTGTCCGGTGCTTTTAAAACATCACCAGCGGCAGCACTCAGGCTGTCATTCAGCTTTTCTGCGGCTTTTTTACGTTCCTGCTCACGCCGCTTCTTTTCAGCATCATCATTCACCGCCTTGGCTTTTGCCAAATTCTGCATCACCCCGGTCAGCGCATCGGTGCGTTGTTTGGCCAGTTCGTTTTGCCGTGCCAGCTTATTCACCCGTTTTGGCGGTGATTTTGGCAGTTTTGTCGGCATTTTTTGTGCCGCTGTCTGCGTCGGTTTAGGCTTTGGCGGCACCGGCGGCTGTGCCTCGGCTGGCTTTGGTGTTTCCTGTATTTTTTCAGGAATGATCTCAGCCGCCGGATCAACTGCCTTTGGCGTTGATTTGGCCGGTGTCTTTGGCGCTGCCGGTGCTGGTTTTGGCGGCGGCGGTGGCGGTGGTGGCGGGATTTTGCGTTGCGCTGCCTGCTGTTCCTGTTTGGCGGTGCTGACCTCGCTGCCTTCATTCACATTGGTTTGCGGCACCGTCTGCACAATTTCCATCATCACCAGCGGCTGATCTTCAGGCAGCGGCCGGTTTAAAGACGGCAGACCGACCAACGCCAGCACAACAATGCCGAGATGCAAGCCAATCGAAATGTAAAATGAACGTGGGTTCATCCTGTTTTGCCATTCACAATTTGTGATCTACTCAATCTCAGGAAGCTTTGCGACGAGCGCGACTTTGCTAAAGCCGGCTGCCTGAATACGTCCCATGACTCCCAATATGTCACCATAGGTCACGGCCGCATCACCGCGCACAAAAATACGGATGTCCGGGTTTGCCTCGGAAACCGCCTGCAACCGCGGGATCAACGCATCACTGTCAACTTCGGCTTCCTGCAAATACAGCGATCCATCGGCTTTCATCGAAACAACAAGCGGCGCCGCATCAGCATTGATCTGTCCGGCCTGGGTTTTCGGCAAATCAACCTCAACACCCACGGTTAACAATGGCGCGGTGACCATAAACACGATCAACAGAACCAGCATCACATCGACAAAAGGCGTGACATTGATTTCGCCCATCGGACGATGCCGGGCACCACGTGCCGGACGTTTGACGCTGGCCCCCATTATTGACCGCCTTCGTCAAGCTGACGCGCCAGCAATGTACTGAATTCCTGTGCAAATGTCTCAAGGCGTGCCCCAAATCTTTCAAGGTCGCCAGCAAATTTATTATAGGCAACAACCGCCGGAATAGCGGCTGCCAGCCCCAATGCGGTGGCGAACAACGCTTCGGCAATCCCCGGTGCCACCACCGCGAGGCTGGTGTTTTTTGACTCAGCAATTGATTGAAATGAACTCATGATGCCCCAAACCGTGCCAAGCAAGCCGACAAACGGCGATACTGATCCGATCGAGGCCAAAAAATTCATACCGCGTTCGAGCCGTTCCATTTCCCGGGTAATGGTAAAGGTCATCGACCGGTCAATGCGGCTGACAAGCGAAGCCCGTAAATCCACCCTTTCACTGTCTGCAAGCCCGCGTGAATTGGCGCGGCGCCACTCACGCATCGCTGCCACAAACACCACGGATAACGCATCTTTCGGATCAGCCCCGGTATCATCATAGAGCTTGTCAAGCGACCCACCTGACCAGAACGCATCCTCAAATTGTTGTGCCAGCCGGCGTTCACGCCGCAGCAATGTGACTTTTTCCACAACAATCGCCCAGCACCAGACAGATGCCAGAACCAACAGCAACATCACCAGCTTTACAAAGGGATCCGCTGCCATAAAAAGCCCCCAGATACTCAAATCCGAGCTGGCATGTGTAACCGTCATTTCTACTGAATTCATTTAATCATACCTCTGTTCTCACCCTAACAGTCATAACCTGACGGCATCTCTATGCCGCCCAATTTTGTCCTACTTCTGCGCCCCACCAGCCAGCTTGTTTCGTATATCCTGTGGCATACGGCATGCCCGTGCTGTGCCTGCCGATTGCAAATTAACGAACCCTATGTCGACGACGAGTCTGGCAACAATATGGCAAGATTGCATATTTGTAATGGTTTGTCGCAATTTCACCGATGCACCACCCGTTTTCATCACCTCGCTGGTGATTTCCAGAACCGCAGAAAGCGCCGCCGCCTGCACAAAATCAATGTCAATATGCCGAACCACAAAGCCGTTTCCATCGCGCGTCAGCAAGGCTTGCTGATCAATGCCCAGACAGCGCAGCCACGCTGAACGGGCGCGTTCGGCAAATGCCAGATATTGCGCGTGATACACAATGCCGCCAGCGTCAGTATCTTCATATTGCACCCGCAGATGATAGCGATGCACGGTATCATCAAGATGGCCATCAAGTTGGTGAACGGCATCGCCGTGAAAGGCCGATCCGGTCACGCATCACCTATGTTTGGCTCGGCCGGGTCATCAATCGTGCCAAGCAAATCGAGCTGGCGCACGGCCGCCGCTGGTGGCGTCAGGCCAAGATAGTCCCAGCCTGCCGATGACAGGCAACGGCCGCGTGGGGTGCGCATTAACAATCCGGTCTGCATCAGATAGGGTTCGATCACCTCTTCCAGAACATCGCGTTGTTCTGACAAAACAGCGGCCAGCGTTTCCACCCCAACCGGCCCACCGCCATACGAGTCCGCCATGCAGGACAGATAGCGACGATCCATCGCGTCAAGACCTCGCTCATCAACCTCTAGCCGTACCAGCGCCGCATCGGCAATCGCCGCGGTGACCCGGTCCGCACCCTCAACCGCTGCGATATCACGCACCCGCCGCAGCAACCGGCCAGCCACGCGAGGGGTACCACGCGCCCGGCTAGCAATTTCCATGGCCCCGTCACCTGCCAGTTGCAGACCGAGTTTTTGCGCTTGTCGGCTGAGTATCCTTGCCAATTCATCCGCATCATAAAACTGCATCCGCATCTGGATGCCAAACCGGTCACGAAGCGGTGTTGTCAGCAAACCAGATCGTGTGGTCGCGCCAACCAGCGTGAAAGGCGGCAAGTCAATGCGCACCGAACGGGCGGACGGGCCTTCGCCAATCATCAGATCAAGCTGAAAATCCTCCATCGCCGGATACAGCACCTCTTCAACAGCCGGTGCAAGCCGGTGAATTTCATCGATAAATAAGACGTCACGCGGCTGCAAATTCGTCAGCAGCGCCGCCAAATCGCCGGCACGCGCCACCACCGGCCCCGATGTAGCGCGGAAGCCAACACCCAACTCGGCTGCAATAATCTGTGCCAATGTTGTTTTGCCTAGCCCGGGCGGGCCATGCAGCAGCGTATGATCCATAGCATCACCGCGATCACGCGCCGCATGGATAAATGTCTCCAAATTGCGCCGCCCATTGCCCTGACCGATAAATTCAGCGAGCAGCGTTGGCCGCAACGCATTGTCACCACGCTCCTGACTGGTGCCAGCCACCAGCCTGTCTTCGTCCTGCATTGTCACGTGCCCATCTCCCGCAGCGCCGCTGCAATCAGTGATGATACGTCAGCCGCCGCGCCAGCACGCTGTGCACGCACAATGGCGCCATGCGCCTCGGCCCGCGCATAGCCAAGATTAACCAGCGCCGACAGCGCATCCTGCGACGCCCCTGCCTCTATCATGCCGGCGTCAGCCATACCAAATTCAACACCGCCAACAGCATTGGCAAGATTGGGTATTTTTCCAATTTTCTCGGATAGTTCATTGACAACACGCTGGGCTATTTTGGGGCCAACACCATCAGCCCGCGCCACCATCGCCTTGTCACCGGCGACAATCGCCTGGGTCAGCGCTGCCGGATCAAGCACCGATAAAATGGCCATTGCTGCTTTTGCGCCAACACCCTGCACAGTGATCAGCAGCCGGAACGCATCGCGCTCTGCCGCATCAACAAAACCGAACAATGTCATGCTGTCTTCGCGGACCTGCATTTCGGTCAAGACCGTGACCATGTCGGGTGCTGTGGCAAGCTGGCTTTGCGAACGGCCGGACACATGCACC
>Ga0181552_10000493_pt1 | contig 30621 bp, 27 predicted proteins | sample 011ome_18_FD_130583 | JGI IMG/M metagenome (GOLD analysis project Ga0181552, IMG submission 130583) | Coastal salt marsh microbial communities from the Groves Creek Marsh, Skidaway Island, Georgia - 011501BT metaG (megahit assembly) | ecosystem: Environmental > Aquatic > Marine > Intertidal...
CTTCCTATAGAGCCGTGGTAGACCACCACGTTGATAGGCCAGATGTGGAAGCGCAGTAATGCGTGCAGCTGACTGGTACTAATAGCTCAATTGGCTTGATTTATGCACTGAAAAAAATTTTTTAATATAGATATAAAAATTTAATTATCCTAAAAAAATAGTTCGTGAGCTATTATTTATAACTTCAAATTCATTTTTTTAATTAATTAACAATTAAAATTGATCTTATGTAATGTTTTCGTTAGTTTATTTCTAATTAATGAAAACTTTTAAAAGATTATTATCATTACTTTCACCTACTGAAATTAAAAATTTATATATATTAATATCAATTTTAATTTTTACTGCTTTAGCAGATATTATTGGTATAGCTTCTATATTGCCTTTTATGGCAGTTCTAACAAATCCAGATCTTATTGAAACTAATCTTACATTAAATAAAATTTTTGAATTTTCTAAAATTTTTGGAGTTGAAAATAATCAAGAATTTTTTTTCGTCCTAGGGATAATTATATTTTTAATATTAATCTTTACCCTTAGTTTTAAAGCTATAGCAACATATTTCCAAATAAGGTTTGTTCAACTCAGAGAACATAGTATTGGAAAACTTTTAGTTCAGGGTTATTTGAGGCAACCATACAGTTGGTTTTTAGACAAACATAGCGCAGATTTAGGAAAAACGATCTTGTCAGAGGCACAACAATTAACATTAAATGGCATAAGGTCTATGATTGAATTTATTGCTAAAGGAATCTCTGCAGCCGCAATAATAATTTTATTAATTGTGGTTGATCCAAAAATAGCAATAATAGTTGGTGTTTCGATTGGAGGAGCTTATTTTGTTATATTCTTTTTTGTTCGAAAAATTCTTTCTAAAGTTGGAAAAAAACGTTTAAAAAATAATGAAATACGTTTTTTGACTTTAGCAGAAGCTTTTGGATCATTAAAGGAAATTAAAGTTGGTGGTTTAGAAAATATTTACATTAATCGTTTTTCAGATTCTTCTAAAAATTATGCTCTTAGTCAAACTTACTCATTGGCTATTGGTCAATTACCTCGTTTTTTTTTGGAAGCCATAGCTTTTGGAGGAATTTTATTGTTATTGATTTATATGATTTCAAAGTCTGGCAACCTTAGCTCTGCTTTACCAATGATAAGTTTGTATGTAGTTGCTGGATATCGTTTAATGCCATCATTACAATTAATTTATTACTCTATTTCTAATCTTGCTTTTATAAATCCTGCAATTGACAAGATGTATGAAGATATTAAAAATCTTGATAAAAATAGAATTGAACAAGATACAGAAATTTTACACTTTAATAATTACATAGATTTAAAAAATATATCTTATAGTTATCCAAATTCAGATGAATTGACATTAAAAAATATTAATATTCATATCCCGATAAAATCAAAAGTCGGGATAGTAGGAATGACCGGAAGTGGCAAAACAACAGTTGTAGATATTTTAATCGGATTACTGGAAGCCCAAAATGGAACAATTGAAATTGATGGACAAATCTTATCTAATAAAAATTTGAGAGCTTGGCAACGTTATATAGGATATGTCCCCCAACGTATCTATTTGTCTGATACCACCATAGCTGCAAATATTGCGATTGGCGAAGAGTATAATAAAATCAATTACAAGACTGTTGAAAAAGTTTCTAAAATTGCAAATTTACATGAATTTGTAAAAAATGAATTGCCCCAACAATATCAAACGGTCATTGGTGAAAATGGAGCTAGATTATCAGGTGGACAACGTCAAAGGATAGGAATTGCCCGCGCACTTTATTTCAATCCAAAAGTACTTATTTTTGATGAAGCAACAAGTGCTTTAGATAATAATACTGAAGATGCAGTTTTACACTCAATAAATAATCTGGGAGAAAATATTACAACAATCTTTATCACTCATCGTTTAAGTACATTAAAAAAATGTGATATTATTTATAAAATTGAAAAAGGACAGCTCATAGCAAAAGGTTCCTTTGACGAATTTAATAATGACATCGAACAAAATTAATAAAAAAAACAAAGCACTTTTTTTAGATAGAGACGGAGTTGTGAATAAAGATTATGGATATGTTTATCAGATAAATAAATTTCATTTAATTGATAACATTAAATCTTTAATTAAATATGCAAAAGAAAATGGATATAAAATTATTGTGATAACAAATCAAGCAGGTATAGGAAGACAACTTTTTTCTGTTCAAGATTATAAAAAAATAACAAAATATATGAAAGATCTTTTTCTAAAAAATAATTGTATTATTGACGCTGTTTATCACTGTCCTTATCATCCTTCAGAGGGAATTGGAAAATATTTAAAAGACTCTTATGATAGAAAACCTAATCCTGGGATGCTTTTGAAAGCTCAAAAAGATTTTAATTTGGATATGAATAAATCTATTTTAATTGGTGATAAGATGTCTGATATTAAGGCAGGTAATAGTGCATTTGTAAAAACAAATATTCTTTTTAACAAGCATAAAAAAAAGTATAGATCTGAAAAATTGCTGAAATTTTTTGAAATAAGTTCTCTTACCGAAGCTTTAAAATATATTTAGTTTTTTTTAAATATTATACTAATTATAATTTTTTTATAATCTCTATCAATTTTTCTTTATTTATTTTAAGTTTTTGAAGCATTTCATCTCTTTTTTGAAAGTAAAAAAAACTTTGACTATCTACTGATGCTATAATTTTGATATCAAGTTTTAATTTTTTTTTTGTAAAAAGAGTAGATAGTATGGGAGAAATTCCTCCATATTCTGAATTTTCATCGTAGATAATTATTTTTTTATATTTTTTAATAGTATTTAAAAATTTTTTTTTATCGAAATTTTTAAACCTAAATAAATTTAATACAGATACATTTTGAAATTTAGAAGATGCCTCTTTTGCCAACTTACAAAAATAGCCAGTAGTAATAATTAAAATTTTTTTATTATTTACAGAATGAACTACTTCAAATCCCTTTTCGATATTGTATTTAATCTTGGAGTTGTACTCCAAATTACCTTTATCTAATCTTATATAAGTTGGTCCCTTAATTTTATCGATATTTTTTGATATTAAATTAGCAAGATTATTGTCACTAATGTTGAAGATTTCAAATTCTGGCACAAGATACATAAGGTAAGCATCTTGAGTACCATCATGTGTGGGACCATCGTATGAAAATGAATAACCTGGTCCAATACCTATTATTTTTATATTTAAATTATGACTTGCAATATTGAATCTAAGTTGCTCATAGCATCTAAAAGTTAAAAAAGTGCAAAAACCGTAAACTAGTGGCAGGTTATTATTCTTTGCAATTCCAGCTGCAATATTAATCAAATTTTGTTCAGCTACCCCAGCATCTATAAATCTTTTATTTTTTCTTAGAGATTTTAAAGAAAATACATCAGCATCATTTGTCAAAATATAAAATTTCTTATTTTTTAAAAATTTTTTTTTAATGTTATTGAAAAAGATATCCCGGACATCTCCTAATAATTTATTCATATATTTTTTTTATGTTTAAAAGTGTTTTTTTATCTAAAGCTTGATGACTATAAGAGAGATTATTTTCTGCAATTCCAAAACCTTTACCCTTAATTGTTTCAGCAATTATAATAGTTGATTTATTTGAATTAACAGATTTTTTGAATATATTTTTTATTTCTTTATGATTATGCCCATTAATCCTGAAAATATTTAAATTTAATTGGTCTAAAATTTTTTTGTCAAAAAATTCTTTTTTTTCTATAATTGCAGATGCCGAAATTTTATTTCTATCAATTATAATTATAATATTATTTATCTTTTTTTCTGAAATATAAAAAATTCCTTCCCACATTGAACCCTCATCCATTTCTGCATCGCCTACTATTGTCCAAATTTTTTTATTTGGCTTGGCTATAGCGATTCCAGTTACAACTCCGACAGAATGACCCAAAGAACCAGTATTCCAATCAACATAGTTCTTAAGATTATAAATATCTAATTGACCACCGATTTCTCCTTTTAGGCTCATCATATCCAATTTTTTTTTTGATATAATTTTTTTATTTAGAAGTATAGCGTGTAGAGCTCCTAAAGCATGGCCTTTACTAAGTATAAATTTCGCTCTATTTTTTTTTTTTAAATCTATAAAATTTCCGTAAAATAGGACTGTTAATAGATCTATACACGATGCTGTACCCCCTAAATGATATTTATATCCAGACTCAATTAAATTTAAGAATTCTAACCTTATCAAATTTGATATTTTGCTAAAATTCTTTTCCATAAATTTTTTGATTGGGGTCTGTAAAAACTTCAATCAAATATGGATATTTGTTTGAAAGTACTTTATTAGTAATTTTTTTAATATCTGAAATTTTTTTAATTTGCACGTATCTTATTTTATAAGCATCAGCAATTTTTTTAAAATTCATAGTTCCAGTTCCTGTTGATTCTTCATCATCTAAAATATTCCCATCAAAAAAATTACTTTGCCATTTTTTCATTGATACATATCCTCCATTATTGATAACAAATGTTTTAATGTTTAAATTATAATGAGCAATTGTTGCTAGTTCTTGTATATTTAGTTCAATTGAGCCATCACCAGTAACTGATAGAACTGATTTTTTTTTATTTGCTACGGATGCACCTATTGACAAAGGAAGAGATAGGCCCATTGCAGCATTGGAAGTTGAAGCTATTTCTTTTTGATTTTTATTAAATGTCCAAGCTTGACCTCCAATATAATAATTTGAACCAGCATCTGTAACAAGAATACTTTTTTTTGGGGCAAGATTCCCAAGTTCATACATAAATCTATATAAGTCTATAGGAAGTTTTGATGATTTTATATTTGGAATACTATTATTAGACTTGATAGTGTTACATTTTTTTACCCACTCAAAGTAATTTATGGTTTTTTTATTTTTGATATATTGATAAAAACCTTCTAAAAAATAATTTAAAGAACAATTAATTTTTAAATCTATCTTTTTAAGATCCAAGTTTAATTCATTGCTATCATTATTAATCGAAATTATATAAGCATTTTTTAAAAATGTTTTTGGGTTACCCATGCAAAACGTTGGAGCAAATCTGCAACCTAATGCAATCATAAGATCACATTCATCGGTCAAATTTTTTGTATAAGGCATTCCCTTAATTCCAGCTAATCCCATATTTAATTTTTCAGAATAGGGATAAAGATCATTACCAAATCTTGTATTTACAAAAGGTATATTAAGTTTTTTTTTTATTTTATTAAAAATATTTAAAGAACCCGACTGTTTTAAACCATTTCCAATTGCAAATAGAGGTTTTTTTGAATTGAGTAATTTTTTGTAAATTTTTTCCAAATGTTTATTTATATTTTTATTTTTTTGTAGTTTGGGTTTAAATCTTTTCAATTTTTTTAAATTATCTACTTTAGAAGATTGAATATCTAAAGGAATTTCAATCCAAACTGGTCCAGGCCTACCAGATTTTGCTATATGTAAGGCTTTTTGCAATTCATATAAACATAAGTTTGGATTAGTTAGTTTTACTGAATATTTTGTTATATTTTTTAATAATCTTGTTATGCTAAATTCAGCAGTTCCAATCGTTCTTATATTTAATTTTTTATATTTGTCAGCTGTATAAATATTTTCCACTTGTCCAGATATTACTATTATTGGGGCACTATCCACATAAGCTTCGGCCAAACCCGGAAGAGCATTTGTTGCACCTGGCCCTGCGGTAACACATACAGCTCCAATAGTATTTTTTGCTTTCGAATAAGCTTCAGCCATCATAGGTGCTGCAGCCTCATTTCTGGCTGCATAAAACTTTATTCCCGCTTGTTCAATCGCATCATTTAAGAACATAGCTCCATAGCCAGTTAACATAAAAATATCATTAATACCTGCTTTTTTAAGAGTACTAGCAATAATATTTGAAACTAACATTTGATTATAAAATTTTTATCCTCTTAATTCCTACTTCAATTTTATTTAGTGTATGGGTGTTAAAATTAAGTATCATTCAATAATAATATTTTTATTTAATTGCTAAATTTTATTAAAGGTTAGTTAAATAACTATATTATTTTTTAATAGTATTTCAACTTTTTTAAAAATATCTTTTAAGTTTACTAATAAAAATTTTGAGATAATACTTAGTTCAAAATATGAAAATAATTGTGACGGGTGTAGCCGGATTCATAGGCATGCATACCGCCAAATATCTATTAAAACGTGGAGATGATGTAATTGGAATAGATAATATAAATGACTATTATGATCCACAACTAAAATTGGCTAGGTTAAAAGAGATAAAAAAATTTGATAAATTTGATTTTCATAAAGTTGATATTGTTAATAAAGATGAAATAGAGGGCATTTTTTTAAAAACAAAGCCTCAAAAAGTAATTCATCTCGCAGCCCAAGCAGGAGTAAGATACTCAATATTAAATCCCGAAAAATATATTCAATCTAATCTGAATGGATTTGCAAATATAATAGAGAATTGTAGAAATTTTGCGATAAAGCATTTTGTATATGGTAGTAGCTCAAGCGTTTATGGTGGAAATACATTGTTACCTTTCTCTGAAAAACATTCTGTAGATCATCCTTTAAGTTTGTATGCAGCTACAAAAAAATCTAATGAATTAATGGCACATGCGTATAGCCATTTATACAAGATCCCTTCAACTGGTTTAAGATTTTTTACCGTATATGGTCCATGGGGTAGACCAGATATGGCACTATTTAAATTTACAAAAAATATTCTAGATAGAAAACAAATTGATATATTTAATCATGGAAAAATGCATCGAGATTTTACTTATATTGATGATATCGTAGAAGGTGTAGTAAGAGCATTAGATAAGCCACCGACAAGCATTAATAAAGATAATATTTCTAAATTCAATACATCTATGAGTAATGCTCCTTATAAAATATTTAATATTGGTAATGGTAATTCTATTTCCTTGATTAAATATGTAAAAACTCTTGAAGATGTGCTTGGTATTAAGGCAATCATTAATTTTATGGATATGCAACAAGGAGATGTAACTTCTACTGATGCAGATAACTCTGCTTTAGACAAATGGGTTGGATTTAAACCATCTACTCAAATTGAAAAAGGTGTTAAAAGTTTTGTTGATTGGTATAAAGAATTCTACAGTGTTAAAAATTAGCAATTAGCTTTATATTTTAAATAATTATGCAAGCAATTATATTAGCTGGAGGAATTGGAAGTAGACTAGGAAATATAGTCAAAGATACACCAAAACCTTTTTTAAAGATTAATAATAATCCATTTGTTCTCAGAATAGTTGAAAGATTAGTTGATCAAGGAATAAAAAAAATCATATTTTGTTTAGGACATAAACCTAAAAAAATAATTGATTTTTTTGGTAATGGATCGAATTGGGGAATTCAAATTTCATATGTTATTGAAAAAAAGCTTATGGGTACAGCCGGTGCGATAAGAGGTGCTTATGAAAAAATTTCTGAATTAGATATTATTATTTTAAATGGAGATTCCTTTTGTTATTTTGAAATTCCTAAAATAGTTAAACAACATAAACTAAAAAAAGCCGACATAACAATTTCAGTATTAAAAACTGACAATCCAGAAAGATACGGTTTAATTTCATTTGATAAAGATATGAAAATTAATAAATTTATTGAAAAAGCAAAAAATGATTATAAAAAAAAAAATTATTTTATAAACGCTGGAGTATATATTATGAAAAAAAGTATAATAAAAAAAATTGAAAAAACAAACCCAGTATCTTTGGAAAAAGATTTTTTTCCTCAGTTATTAAATAAGAAAATTCAAGCATTTGTGATAAAAAATAGTAGATTTATTGACATTGGCACTCCAAAGTCATTAAAAAAAGCAGATTTTTTTTTTGATAAGTAGTAATTATTAATTATGAAAAATTCTATTCATCAAATTATTAATAATAGCTTTAAAGACAGTATAAACATTAAATCAAAAATTCTAGAGTCTAATTTGATCAATCAAATTGAAAAGGTATCACTTTTAGTTATGAACTGTTTACAAAATGGAGGTAAAATATTTTTTGCAGGCAACGGAGGAAGTTTTGCAGACTCCCAACATCTTGCTGCAGAATTTGTTTCAAGGTTTTTGATTGAAAGAAATGCTCTAGCGGCTATCGCTCTCGGAACAAATAGTTCAAATATGAGCGCGATTGGAAATGATTACGGATATGAAAAAATCTTTTCTAGAGAATTGGATGCTTTAGGCTCCAATAAAGATATATTCATTCCGATTACAACTTCTGGTAATAGCAAAAATCTGATTGAAGCAGTTAACACTTCAAATAAGATAGGAATGCGATCCGTCGCTTTAACAGGAGCAACAGGTGGAGCTTTAAGTGAATTATGTGAGTGTATTAAAATTCCTTCAAAAGATGTACCTAGAATACAAGAATGTCATATACTAATTGGACATCTCATGTGTCAAATAGCAGAACAAGAAATATTCAAATCCAAAAGTTAACATTATGGAAAAATCTCAGATTTATAAAAATTTATTTTATGAAGCACTAAGAATTAGATTAGTTGAAGAAAAAATTATTGAATTATATCCTAGTGATTTAATTCAAAGTCCGGTTCATTTATCTATTGGGCAAGAAGCAGTTGCTGTTGGTGTATCTGCAAATTTAAATATCGATGACTGGATTTTTATAAATTATAGGGGGCATGCTTTTTATTTAGCAAAAGGTGGACCTTTGCCTGAGTTTTTTGCTGAGTTAATGGGTAAAAGGAGTGGTCAAAGCAAAGGAAAAGCTGGTTCAATGCATATGGCTTCACCAAAGCAAGGGATTATGGGAGCTTCGGCAGTTGTTGGTTCAACAATTTCTCATGCAGTTGGTGCTGCGTTAATTTCTAAAGTAAAAAAAGAAAAAAAAATTTTTGTAACAAATTTTGGTGATGGAGCTTTAGAGCAAGGTGTATTTCATGAATCTTTAAATTTTGCGTCTTTGTACAAAACTCCAGTTTTATTTTTATGTGAGGATAACAATCTTGCAGTTCATTCACCAAAATCTGAAAGACAATCTTTTTCTTTAGAAAAATTAGTTACTTCATACGGAATATCATTTTATGATATTCAAAAAGGGTATGATTTTCTTGAAGTTAAAGAAAAATCAAAAGTTGCAATTGACGAAGTTAGAAATTCAAGTAGCCCAGTTTTTTTGAGAATAAATACCGCAAGATACAAAGAACATGTAGGCCCAGGTGAAGATTTTGCGGCTGGTTATAGAAATGAAAGTGAAATTGATAAATGGAAAAAATTAGATCCATTAATTAATGACAAAGAACTATATAAAGAGTATTTTGAGAAAATTAACAATGAAATAGAGGTTGCAGTGAATTTTGGAATAAAATCAGCACTTCCCGATGATAAGGATCTGTTAACTGATGTCTAAAACTTATAAAGCTGCTATTGCAGAAGCAATGGAAAATGCAATGAAATCTAATCCATATTCATTAATTATTGGTCAAGGTGTTACAGATTTTAAAGGCATATTTGGTACAATGATTGGTTTTGTAGACAAATATCCATCACGGATTATTGAAACACCTCTAGCTGAAGATTCTATTGCAGGAATTTGTATAGGAGCAGCATTAAATGGAGCTTATCCAATAAACACACATATTAGGGCAGACTTTGGGCTACTCATTTTTAATCAATTAATAAACTTAGCTGCAAAATATAAATATATGTTTGGTGGTTTATTTCAAGTTCCAAGCATGTATAGAATGGTCATTGGTAGAAGTTGGGGCCAAGGAGCACAACATTCACAAAGTCTTCAATCATTAATGGCTCATATCCCTGGGTTGGTAGTTATAATGCCAGCTGACCCTAAATCAATTATTGAAAGTTATAGGTATGCAGTAACGCATCATAAGGGCCCAGTTGTAATGTTAGAGCATAGACTTCTTTATGATTTAAACTTTGAGGAGGATAACAAACAATTATCTCATCCTCTTTTTGGATCAAAATTAGAGAGAGAAGGTTCAGATATTACTATAATAGCTACTTCAGTAATGGTTCTTGAGGCAAAAAGAGCAGCTGAACATCTAAAAAAAAATGGAATTTCAGTAGAGTTAATAAATCTTCACTCTATATCTCATCCTGATAAAGAAATGATATGTAAAAGCGTTAAGAAGACTGGAAAGCTTCTAGTAACCGATACTTCTTGGCCAGAATATGGGGTGTCTGCAGAAATGAACAGAATCATAAATGAATACGATCCATCAATTTTAAAAGCATCAACTAAATCATTAGGGATGGTTTCTACACCATGTCCAACCGCAAAAGCTCTTGAAGATATGTATTACCCTGATGTTCACGATATTTGTAATACAGTTAATAAGATGGTTAAAGGAAACAGTTCAGTGATAGATTTACCAAAAAAAGAGTCAATGACAGATTTTTATAAACACTTTAAAGGACCATTTTAATTTTTTTAATTAAAATGTTCATAAATATAAAATTATAAGAGAATTGGTGAATAAAAAAAATTGAAAACTATTTATTATTGTCAATTATTTCGATGAATAAAGAAATTTTATTAAAAAATAAAAATATATTAAGAATTGGTTTAGGAACCAGTGGTTTTGGCGGTTATTTTGCATCAAATAGTATTAATCAAGAATACCAAAAAAACTTCATAAACTTTTTTGATAAAGCTTATGATCATGGAATTCGATTTATCGATACTGCCGAAAGTTATGCGTCGGGGGAGTCAGAAAAATTATTAGGCTATCTTCCAAGTCATCAAAAAGATAACCTTTTTATTGCATCTAAGTTCAATTTTTTTGATTCTAAATTAAGCATAATCGAAAGCTCACTTGATAAAACTTTGTTAAGATTAAAGAGAGAGTATGTAGACTTATATATGCCTCATTGGCCTTATCCAGAAATGAATATGGAAGAGTTACTTGAAACTTTAAAAAAATTAAAGGAGAAGGGTAAATTAAAGTATATTGGTTTATCAAATTTTGAAAATTATTTCAGTAATTTTGAAAATTTTTCAGAAATTAAATTTTATGAGTCAGAATTAAATCCTTATTATACAGATGCATTCAGAATATTTTCTAAACACCTAGATAATTCACAAAGTTTTTTTGTAGGATATGCACCTTTTAAACAAGGTATAGTTTTTAGTGAAATGTCAAAAATATATAATTTTTTTAAAAAAAACTATAATAATTTCTCTATTACTTTGTCACAATTTATTTTGATATGGATGCTTTCGTTGTCTAATAGAAATATAGTTATTCCAAAAACGAAAAATATTAATAGGTTAATTGAATTTTTAGACATTTTTGAATTAGATCCCAGCATTTTAGATATTATAAAAAAAAAAATTGTTTCTTTACAATTTGATAAAAAAGTAAAAATAAGTGTAAGAGAGATTTTAATGAAGAAGGATGGTGATAGGCCAATTTACTTTAATTTACAGGACGCAATAGAAAATAAATATTCATTGCATCCAAATATTTTAGATATTGCAAATGAGATAAAAATAAATAATGGAAAACTTTCAAAGCCAATTAGATTGATCCAAGATGAAACATCCAATAAATTTTTTTGTGTAGATGGGAGATTGAAATATTGGGCATGGGTCTATTTATATGGATATGATTCTAAAATTGAGTCAGTTGTTTATTAATTAAAGTACAATGAGCATTAAAGAAAAAAAATATGAACCATATTTATCAATAGTTACTCCATGTAGAAATGATAATTATGCCGGTGATATGTCAAAAAAGCTAATCTTAAGCCTTTCAATATTAATAAATCAGTTAAAAAAATACAATCTTGACACAGAAATAATTGTTGTTGAATGGAACCCTCCAAAAAATAGACCTAAATTATCCTCACAATTATCTATTTTAAAAACGGATGGAAAAACCAAAATTAGAGTTATTGAAATTGATAACTTTATACATAATAAATACATCTCAAATAAGAAAATAAATTTTCCTGCAGTAATGGCTACAAACGTAGGTATAAGAAGATCAAATGGTAGGTTTGTTGTCTCTAAATCTGCAGATACAATTTATTCTGATGAGCTTATTAAGTTTATAGGTAATAAAAATTTATCAAGCAACTGTGTCTATAGAGTGGACAGAATTGATGTTAATATTAAAGAAGAACATGTCAAAAATAATTGGGAAAAATATTTTAATTCAAATATTGTAAACAGAAGAAGATACAATAATATCGGCCCTTACGTTAAAGCATGTGGAGACTTTATGTTAATGAGTAAGCATTCGTGGTATCAAATAAGAGGTTACCCAGAGCCAAAAGCAGGTATTGGATATGGTGAGGATGGCGAGGCTCTCTCTGCTGCAATTGGTACTGGATTGAAACAAGTATGTTTAAGTGGTAAATTAGTCGTTTATAAAAATAAACATCATAACCAGCATTCTGAGAGAGTTAAAACAGATCAAAAACATATTTTGAATTTATTTAAAATTTCAAAAAAGTTCGGTAAAATATTAGAATTTTTAAGATTAAAAAATTTAATTACTTTCTTTGTAAAATTTCTATTAGGTGTTTTAAATTTGCCTAAGACTAAAATGTTTGGTATTGAAGTTAGATCTGCATATAGATACTATCTCGTATCTTTATTGAGGCTAAAACTTGGTGGAATTAACTTTATAAGAGATAAAAATTGGGGATTAAATAAAAAAAAATTAAAAGAAATAATCATTATTTGAGGTATAAATAAATAGAAATAGAGATTTCACATATCAATGTTCAACCTATATGATTATTTTTACCAACTAAAAGTAATTCTTTAGAAAGGAAATTATGAAAAATAAGAATGATTATAAACACTTCAGTAGTGAAGCAGAAGTTAAATCTAGAGATGAAATGAAATCTCTTCTTGATGATTGTCCAATACCTAATGACCAACTTTTAGATAATATCGGATTATTTATAGATTCTAAAAAACTTTCAAGAATTCTATTTCTAAATCATTTATATAAAAAAATTATTGACTTTCAGGGAGTAATCTTTGATTTTGGAACTAGATGGGGACAGAATGCAGCTGTTTTTTCTGCTTTAAGAGGAATTTATGAGCCGTTCAATCGACATAGAAAAATTGTTGCTTTTGACACTTTTCAAGGTTTTCCATCTCTGGATAAGAAAGATGGAAATTCTGATTTAATGTCTGTTGGAAATGTTTCTACAAGTGAAAACTATGAAATTTTTTTAGAAAAAATTTTATCAATTCATCAAAAATTAAATCCATTAAATCATATTAAAAAAAATGAAATAGTCAAAGGTGATACATCAGTAGAGTTGGAAAACTATCTTAATAAGAATCCACATACTATTATTTCATTAGCTTATTTTGATTTTGATATTTATACACCAACAAAAAAATGCTTAGAATTAATTTTTCCAAGATTGACAAAAGGTTCAGTAGTAGGGTTTGATGAATTAAATGATCCAGATTCTCCAGGTGAAACTTTAGCATTAATGGAAACGCTAGGTTTAGGAAAATACTCTATTAGGCGATATCGATATGCTTCAAGAGTTTCTTATTTTGTTGTTGAATAAAATCAACGTATACAAATTTATTTTTATAAATGTTAAATAATAGAATTTTAAAGTTTTTTAAGCTTAAGAACTGTCTTATAACTGGTGGGACAGGGATGATAGGTAGAGAGATAGCTAAAATCTTAATAAATGCAGAGGCAAATGTTAGAGTAATATCTTTGGATAAATTAAAAATTCATGAGAAAGTAGATCACGTATATGGTGACCTAACAAATTTTGATTTTTGCAAAGAACAAATTAAGGGTATGGATTATGTTTTCCATGTTGCTGGTATAAAAGGTTCTGTTAAAGTTACAGTAGAAAAGCCTGCTAGTTTTTTTGTTCCTCTATTAATGTTTAATACAAATGTTTTAGAGGCTTCTAGAATTAATAATGTTCAAAAATTGGTTTATACTAGCTCAATTGGTGCTTACTCTAGCAATGAGGTATTTATTGAAAGTGATGATGAAGATCAAGGCCCACCGATGGATATGTATCCAGGTTGGGCTAAAAGAATGGCAGAAATGCAAATAAAAGCATATCAAACTCAATACAATCTTGAAGGTTACTCTATTGTAAGACCATGCAATGTATATGGCCCTGGTGACAATTTTGATCCTGAAAATGCAATGGTTATACCAAGTTTAATGTCAAGAATAAGATCTGGAGAAGATCCAATGCGAATATGGGGAGATGGCTCAGCAATAAGAGATTTTGCTTTTGCAAGGGATGTTGCTGAGGGCACTATTCAAGCTTTATTTCATGGCACTAAGGGTAAGTATTTAAATCTCGGAAGTGGTAAAGCAGTATCTATTAAACAGCTAGTAGAAACTCTTAGTTCTTTTTTAAACTTTAAATATGAATTTGATAAATCAAAATCATCAGGATGGCCTAAAAGACTTATGGATATATCTCTAGCAAAAAAAATGATTGGTTATAACCCTAGTACCACATTAGAGGACGGGCTTAAGGAAACATGGAATTGGTTTTTGAATAATAAAGATGAATACATGTTTAAAAAAAATTATTTTAAAGAATGAAAAAAAATAAAGTAGCTTTTATATCAGGAATAACAGGAATGGTAGGTTCTCACCTAGCAGACTATATTATAAAAAATTCTGATTGGGAAATTGTAGGATTAATAAGATGGAGAAGTCCTTTAGATAATATTTCTAATCTACTTAGTGATATTAATAACGGAAAAAGAATAAAATTAGTTTATGGGGATTTAAAAGACTCAATATCAATTGATAGAGCTATAGAAGCAACTACTCCTGACTATTTTTTTCACCTAGCAGCCCAATCTTTCCCAAAAACAAGTTTTGATGCTCCATTAGATACAATGGATACTAATGTTCAAGGAACTAATAGAATATTAGAGTCATTAAAAAAGTATGCTCCTGAAGCTTTTGTGCATATATGCTCATCTTCAGAAGTTTTTGGTAGAGTACCAAGAGAAAAATTGCCAATTAATGAAGATTGTACTTTTCATCCAGCATCACCATATGCAATATCAAAAGTTGGAACTGATCTTATAGGTCGTTTTTATGCTGAGGCATATAATATGAAAGTAATGACTACCAGAATGTTTACACATACTGGGCCAAGAAGAGGTGATGTCTTCGCAGAATCATCATTTGCAAAACAAATAGCTTTAGCAGAGGCGGGATATATTAAACCGATCATTCATGTTGGTAATCTTAAAAGCTTGAGAACCATCGCAGATGTTAGAGATGCAGTAAGGGCCTACTTTATGCTATTAACGGTAAAACCTATAAGTGGGGAATATTATAATATTGGTGGAACATTTAGTTTAGAAATAGGTGAACTTTTAAATTACCTTATATCTTTATCTTCAATAAAATCAGATTTAAAAATTGAAATTGATCAGTCTAGATTAAGACCAATTGATGCAGATCTTCAAGTGCCAGATACTAAAAAATTTCAAAATCATACTGGATGGAAACCAGAAATATCATTTGAAGAAACCATGTTAGATCTTCTTAATTATTGGCGTCAAAAAGTTAAAAATGAAGGAAATAAATTTCTTACACGATAAAATTATGACATTTAATTTTAAAACAACTTTTTCAACATCTTACTTTAATATTGAAGAAGGCTTTGATGTGAATAAACCAGGCTCTAGTCCTTATTACAGAATGACTGGTTCAGACTCTGTTATTTGTTGTGCAATGACTATGGAGGGAGAATTTGTCATGGTAAGGCAATATAGACCTAGCATTAATGAATACTCTTTAGAATTTCCAGCAGGCGGTTTGCTTAAAAAAGAAAAACCAATAGAAGCTGCAAAAAGAGAGTTCCTAGAGGAGACATCCTTATCATCAGATTTTGTTTATCTTGGTGATTTCAGATTGATGATTAATAGAACAAATATAAAAGAACACATTTTTTTTGGAATAAATCCAAAAAACACCAGTCAATTAATTCCAGAAAAAGGAATTGAGGTTCATCTTGTGAATAGAAATAGATTGTTAAAACTAACTAATTCTGGTGGTTATAAGCAATTAGCAGGACTAGGTATTATACAATTAGCATCAAGTTATTTTAAGCTTAATATCATGAGTGAGCCAATGGAAGCAGTTATGAAAAAATTTAAAGAAAAAAAAAATTATGAAGGTTGAAAAAACTAATTTAGAAGGAGTTTTGATTATAGACCCACCCACAAATTTTATAGACTTTAGAGGAAGTTATGTGGAAACTTATAATGAACGATTATATAAAGAAAGTGGAATAACTCAGGATTTTATTCAAGATGACATATCAACTTCTAGCTTTAATGTGTTAAGAGGTATTCACGGTGATGCAACAACTACAAAACTTGTTTCATGTACGTATGGTAAATTTTTTTTAGTAGTAGTAAACAATAACCCAGCATCACCACAATATAAACAATGGCAATCTTTTTATTTATCTGACGTAAATAGACAACAAGTATTAATACCCCCAATGTATGGAAATGGTCACTTAGTTTTGTCAGAATTTGCTATTTTTCACTACAAGCAAACAACTGAGTATAATAGAGATGGTCAATTTACAATTATATGGAATGATCCAGAATATAACATTAAATGGCCAGTAAAAAATCCAATTCTATCCAAGAGAGATAGTGGCAAATGATAGATAAAAATTTTTATAGAGATAAAAATATTCTTATTGCAGGAGCTTCAGGATTTATTGGTACACATTTAACAAAAAAATTAAGTAAACTAGGAGCAAATGTAACAGGATCTTATTTAAATCGGAGGCCAGTTCAAGAAATATCAAACGTAAAATTTATCAAAGCAGATTTTACCAAGTATGAAGATTGTTTGAATGCTACTAAAAATATTGATTATGTATTTATGGTTGCTGCAAATACTTCTGGAGCTGCTGTCATGGAAAAAACACCATTAGCTCACCTCACGCCCAATGTCGTTATGAACTCTCAGATATTAGCTGCATCTTATGAAAATAATATTTCTAAATTTTGTTTTATAAGCAGTAACACAGTTTATCCTGTTACAGATTTTCCAGTTAAAGAAGAAGATGTGAATTATGAATTTTTTTCAAAATATTTTGTTGTTGGTTGGATGAAACTATTTTCGGAAATGATGAGTAAAATGTATTCAAAACACATAAAAAAACCAATGAAAACTCTAGTCATTAGACCTGGCAACCTTTATGGACCCAATGACAAGTATACTTGGAAAGAGTCAAAAGTAATCGCTGCACTGATCAGAAAAAGTATAGAGAGACATGATCCATTCTTAGTATGGGGTGATGGAAATGATTTAAAAGATTTTTTATATATAGATGATTTTATTGAAGCCCTAGTAAGATCATTTGAAATAATTGAAGATTTTGAGGCAATTAATATTGCATCAAGTATTCCGGTAACTATAAAAGAGATCTTAAATATAATTTTAGAAAAAGATAATAATCAATCGGCAAATATAAAATATGATACTTCCATGCCAACAATGATACCTAAAAGATTGATTAATACTGATAAAATTAGAAAAAAGTGTAATTGGAGACCACAAATTACACTAGGAGAAGGCTTAAAATTAACTATAGATTGGTATAAAGAATTTTACAATAACACTACACCTGAAAAAAAGCATGATAATTTCAAGAACACCTTTTAGAGTATCTCTTTTTGGAGGAGGAACTGATTATCCCACGTGGTATGAAAAAAATGTAGGCATGACTATATCTGCAACTGTCAACAAATATGCTTATATAACAGTTAGAAAATTACCTCCATTTTTTGAATACAAACATAGAATACAATATTATTTAAGAGAAGAGGTTAATTCTATCGAGGAGATAAAGCACCCTGTAGTAAGAGAGGCTGGTAAGTTATTAGACATCAAAGATGGTATGGAAATAGTCCATAATGCTGATTTACCTGCTAGATCTGGTATGGGTTCTAGCTCAACTTTCACAGTAGGACTGCTTCATGCTTTGTATGCTATGAAAAATCAAATGGTGACTAAGAGAGAACTTGCTTTAGCAGCAATTAACCTAGAGCAAAACATTATTGGTGAGGCTGTGGGTTCTCAAGATCAAACCGCTGCTGCATTTGGTGGATTGAATTTAATAGAATTTGATAAGCATAAAACATTTCAAGTTTTAGAAATGATTATTTCAAAAGAAAGACTTCAGTCTCTACAAGATAATTTACTGTTATGTTTTACAGGATTTTCTAGAATCGCAGAAGAGGTAGCTAAAATGCAAATTGAGGCAACACCTAAAAAAGAAAAAGAGTTGTATAAAATGTTAGAAATATTAAATGAGGCTAAAGAAGTTTTTACTAATGATAAAGTTTCAATAGATGAAATTGGAAAACTTTTAAAAGAACAATGGTTTTTAAAAAAAAGTTTAACAAAGTATATTTCCAATCCTCAAATTGATGAGATTTATGAAGCTGGAGTCAACGCAGGTGCTATAGGTGGTAAACTTCTTGGTGCTGGTGGTGGTGGTTTTATACTTTTTTTTGCAAAAAAAGAAAACCATGACAAGATTAAACAAAGCTTAAGTAAAAAATTATTTGTTCCATTTAGATTTGAAAAAACAGGATCGCAAATAATATATTTTTCACATGATTAGTTTTATATATCATCAGATTTTTTATTTAATTTGTTATTATTTGTTTAATTCCAACCTAGCAAAGATTTAAAAAAAGATCTCAATTTCAAAAATCCTAATACATCTACTATTAATTTCCAACTTTTAAATTTTATAAAGTTACTAAAATTTTTTTTGTAATATAAAATTGGTCTTGGATTTTTTTTTCTAATCCTTAGATTTTTATAGTTCTTTGAATAAAGATTTAAATCAGTATATATAAGAGATTTTTTACCTAATAACTTTTCTTTGTCAATTACACTTTCTTTTTTTTGTCTATCATATTTTATTAACCGGTAGTAATACTCAATTTTATTTGAGCAAAAATTTAGTATTAAGCATTTACCTTGATCAGCTATTACTGGAAAATTTTCTCTCATAGAAGAAAAATAAAAGTTCCCCAACCCATAGTGGATTAATTTATCTTTATAAAATTCATATTCTTGAATTGTATGTGAGTGACAAAAATAAACCAAATCAAATCCGTCATCAATTGCTTGTCTAGCGAGACCAACATGTTCTGGGATAGGATATTTTTCCCATTCATATCCACCATGTATATATAAAATTTTAAAATCATAATTAGAATGTGATATTAATCTTTTTAGCTCATAAATGCTTGAAGAATTGAAAGGTTTTATCCCAGGAGTTTTTTGTTTTGCCGCCACACATTCTTCATTAGTCCAACCAAGTGTTGCGATAAATATATTTTTATCTTTAATATGATAATTATTGAAATAAGATGTATCAGAGATATTTTTGTTCAATCCAAAAAAATCAATTTTTTTTGATTTTATTTTTTCTATAGTATTTTTTATGCCATTTGGGCCAAAGTCAGTAATATGATTATTGCATAAAATTAATGAAATATTATTTGGCAAATTCAAAGAAGCATCAGTCATTGATAAAGTAACACTTTTTTTTGATTTTTGATTTCCCAAAAAAGAACCCTCATAATTCATAAAAATTCTATCATATTTACTAATTTCATTAATTATTTTTATATAATCATCAACTGTATGATCATAATTGTAAAAAAAGTCACCAGTAAGGAGGATTTTCATATATTATTATTTTTAAAACTATATTACAAAAAAATCACAAAATTAACTAATATTAATAAATGATAGCAAATAATAAATAATTATTATGAATTTAATATTAGATAATGCTTCTTTTTTAAAAAATAATAAAAAAATAAAAATTTCTAGAACTAGAGATTTAAATTTGTATTTTAAATTATCATTTAAGAATGGTTTTTATATCAGAAAGGATTTAAAAAACAAAATTTTTTTTATTTTAAGTCAAAAAGAAATAATCTTCTCAAACTCATTAAAAAATTTAATTAAACACAAAAATTTAATAAATCTTGATAAAAATATTATTGATACTTATAAAAAAACTGGATTTATACCACCACCATACACTATTTTTAAAAATGTATTTTGTGTACCATATTTCTCAGGAATAAAAATTACTAATAAATTATTCCAAATGAAAAAATTTTTTCCCGAAAAATCGACTCCTTTTAAAAATCAGAATGATTTTGAAAACTTCATGAGGTCAATAATAAATGATTACTCAAAAAAAAATAGATTACTTTTATTTAGCGGAGGCTCTGATTCTTTGTTTATTTTTTATAATCTTTTAAAAAAAAAAAAATATTCCCTTAAAAATATTATAGTTAAAATGAAAGGTATGGAGAAAGATTTTTATAGAGCAAAAAAAATTTCTAAATTTTATAATATTCAATCAATAACTTTTAATAATTTTTCTTTTAATATTAAAAAAAATATTAATACTTATATTCGAAATCATTATGAACCAATTCAAGATCCTATTGTTCCAATCTATATTGAAATAATAAATAAAAATTTATCAAAAGGTAATGAAATATTTTTTGATGGTCAAGGATCTGATTCTTTATTAATGGGGCTTCCTCATAACTTTCTAATAAATTTATATAATCCATTTTTAAGTAATATATTTGTCCTCGTAAATAATTTTTTTATATTTAATGTAACCCCTAACAGTAGGATTAAGAGATTGTATTATAGAATTGGAAAAATAGTCAGAGCGTTAGCACAAAATAATTGGATTTCATGTTTTTTATCCTCAATTGATATAGAAAAAAATGATAAATTATTTGATGAGCTTTATTTAATTTTGGAGAACTATTATAGTCATTTTAAATGTAAGCATAAATCTATAGCATTTTTTTTTATAACGATTATTCTGGATTCTAGAGAGATGCAAAAGTATAGAAGTTTGAGCAAAAAAGCTAGAATTGCACTCCCTTTTTTAGATAATAAATTAATTGAAAAAGTTTTTTCAACCAGTTCTAATTTTTTTATAAAGTCAATTTATAAGAAAATACCTATATATAATTTCATTAATAAACAGAAATTTAAAATTAATAATTTAATAACAAGCCCTTTTTTTGTTGATTACTCAATAGACAAAAAAAAATATGATATTTACCAATATTCATTAAAAAAATTGAGCAAATTATTAAATTGATAATTTTTAGTGGTAGAATAATTTTAAAAAGCTAAATAAATTAAATTATGTGCGGTATTTCTGGAATTATTTTCAACAATTATAAAAAAAATTCATATGTAAATAGTTATAGTTATTTATTAGATAAAATTAATGATTTAGACAATATTTTTAAGTCACAAAATAAAATAAACTTACTATACGATTTATCTTGGAATTATAAAAATGACAAAAGTTTTTTAAATTTTTTTAAAAAAAAAACCGAAAAAGAATTTGTAAATAAAATTTCTATTAAAATAGATGAATTCTTAAAAAAAATTAATTATCTTGAATCAGAATTCAATTTTAAAACAGGCGGTAAAATTGAAAAAATAAAAGATATAAAATGGTTTTTAAAAGAAGAGCTTCAACAAAATTTTAATTTTATAAAAAATTTTATCGACAAGGATGATATTGAAATTAATGATACATCAATAATTTTTCTTAAAAATCTTGCAAGTATAATTAATTCAATAAATTTTCTTGAAATGAGAGGCAGAGACTCTCTTGGTATTTCAATTAATTTGAATATAAAAAATATTGAAGAAAAAAAATTAAAAAATATTAAAAATATTTCCAATTATAAAAAGCATCAAGATTTAATATCAGTTACTTTTGTGTTTAAGATATCAAACAGCATAGGGTATTTAGGTGAAAATTCAGAAAATATAATTAATCAAATGAAAAATAATAAAGCCTTTTTAAAATTAATTTTAAATTCACAAATTATTAATGGATCAATTATTTGTCATACAAGATGGGCCTCAGTTGGAAAAGTAAATAATTTCAATTGTCATCCAATTTCAAATCATACTGGTAGCAATAATAAAATTCCATATATAAATACTTTTGTTAATGGAGATATTTATAATTATAAAGAGATTATAAAAGATACCAAAAAAAATTATAACTTAAATTCCAAATGTACTTCAGACACTATTGCAGTTCCATACATATTTACTGATAAAAATATGAAATTTGAAAATGAATTTGTTAAATCAAAATTAAATAAAATAGTTGGCTCTTATGCTCTTGCAATTGAAACTAATTTTGAACCCAATAAAGTTCTAATTGCTAAATCAGGATCTCAGGGATTATATGTTGGTATGTCAGATGATAATTTTATTTTTTCATCAGACGTTTATGGGCTTGTTGAAAATTGTCGATATTATTATTCAATACCATCAGATTATTATTTTTTTGTAGATAAAACAAAAAATAAATTTAGATTATTGTTAAATTCTCTCAATACTAATGAAAAGCGTATTATAAAATCTAAAGATTTTATTGAGTCTGTAATCACCACAAGAGATATTTCAAAAATGAATTATTCACATTTTTTAGAAAAGGAAATAAACCAAACAGACTCAATTTTGAACAGAACATGCATTAGCCATGTGAATATAAATAAGTTAAATAATAACTACCCCAATTTTTTTGGTAATCAGTTTCATAATATAGACTCGGGAATAATAAAAAAAATTCGAGACAACTCTTTCAAAGAAATAATTATTACTGGAATGGGAACTTGTTATACTGCAGCAGTTGTTATTTCAAGATACATGAGGAAAGTACTAAGATATCAAAATCCAAAAATTATTGTACAACCGCACATAGCATCTGAAGGCAGTGCTTTTTATTTAAAAAACAATATGAAAGACACACTGGTAATAGTTATAGCACAATCTGGAACAACAATTGATACGAATGTATATGTAAAACTATCAAAAAATAGAGGTGCAAAGACGTTATCGATAGTTAACAAAAGAGACGGGGATGTAACATTTTTGGTTGATAGTTCAATTTATCTTGGAAATGGAAGAGATATCGAAATTGCCGTTCCATCAACTAAAACATTTAATGCACATATAATCACTGGCTACTTGCTTAGTTTATTTTTTTATTACAATACAAAAAAACCTAATAAAAAGTTTTTATTTAATGATGCAAAAAGAATTATACAAACTCCTAAACTTGCAGAAAAATCAATTAAGAATTTTAATAATTTGAATTTAAAGAATAAAGATTTAGATAATTTTTTGACTAAAAAAAATTGGTTCATGTTACATGATGACTCTGAAGTAAGTGCCTCATGTCAAGAAGTAAGAATTAAGTTATCAGAATGTTGCTATTCATCTGTACCCTACCATAGTATTGATTATATTAAATTTCACAAAATCACAAACTCAATAATTATAATGATGATTGGAAATAAAAATTCAATTTCTATTAAAGAATTGACAAAATTATCAAAAAACAATTTAATTTATATTATAAGTAGCAAACTTTCTCTTAATATAAAAAATATAACTGTTTTAAAAACACCTAAAACAGAAAATTTTTTTTCTTTTTTACCTTCTGTAATATATGGTCAACTCTTAAGTTATAAAATTGCACTTAGAATGGATGAAAGAAAAATATTTATCCAAAAATTAATTAATAATAATTTTGATAAAAATTCAATTATGAATTTAAGAAAAGCTATTAGAAATAATATCTTTGTAAAAGGAATAGAAATAAAAGATTTAAATATAATTGAAGATTTATCTAAATCTAAAAATAATAAAAATAATAAAAAAAATCAAAAAAAAGCAAAAGATATAATAAATATTATTAAAAGACCTATCGATACTATTAAACATCAGGCAAAGACTATAACCGTTGGAACCCAGAGAATTCAAAAAAACGAAAAAATGTATAGAATGAAGATGATAAATAAAAATTTATTTTATAGAGATCATTCTTTTTATAATCAGAAATTGTCCAATTTTTTTTCAAAACACTCAATTGATATTAAGAAAAAAAGTGACATTTTTTTTTATAGTGAAGACCTTGATGAATCAATTATTTATTTTGGAATAAATTATTTAAATAATTATTGTTCAAAATTTAATATTAAAAAAAATTTTCACCTTGCAAGGAGTTATGATCTTAACTCAATTAGAAAAGATAATAATAATTTGTTAGTTAATATTAATAATAGAATAATAAAAAAAGTATCTAATAATCAAATAAATATATCATTTTCAAATCAATTTAAAAAAAATAAAAATATTTTATCAATTAAAAAAGATATTTCTGTTAAAAATAAAAAAGTAAGTGAGGCAATAGATATTTTTAGTTTTAGCAATAACTTTTTATTATCACTTGTTGATAAAATTTTTTTTAAGAAGATTTTGAATACTGTATCAGAGACACAAGATTTTCTTTTTGAAAGTATTGAAGTAATTAAAAATCTAAAAATTTCAAATAATTTAATAAAGCCAATTAACGAGTTGCTTCAAAACAGAAATAACGTCAAGATAATTGGTAGTGGAGTAAATTATAACGTTGCAAAGATTGCTTCAAAAATTTTATCAAAAAAATTAAATTTAGCTTGTGCTCATGATGTTTTAGAGAATCATAAACACGTCGACATGTCTGCTGAGCCAATGTTATTTGTGTTTATTTCTAACATTAACAACACTAGTTATCAAATGGATGCAAAATCAGAAATTGAAAAATTTATATCTCATGGAAATATACCAATTTTAATATTAAATTCAGGAGATAGTAGATTTGATAATATGAAGATGTTAATTAACGGCAAATTGAGGAAATTAATAACTATTAAATTTGAAAATATTTATGAAGATATTGCATTTATACCGTCTTTGTTATTAATTGAAAATGTAATAAAAAGTATTAGATAAATTCTTATTTAATATACTTTTTTAATTCTATTAGTTTACTTTCGTCCCTAAGATCAATTACTTTTCCATTAATTTTAAAGCCTTTTGTAGTTTTTGAAATTTTTGGTAATACGTGGTAGCCAGTGTCTAGACCTATAAAGTTATTTTTAGAGAATTCTTTAAATGGAATTAATTTGAAAATGTTTTTTGAAAAAATTAATATACCTGAATAAACAAAACCTGGTTTATTATCATGGTTTTTTTCGATAAATTTTTTAATAAAAAAATCTTCCGTAAACTCAATAACACCACATCCATTTGTGTCTAAACGATAATCATAAGCAACAATACAGTCTAAATTATCGGAGGAAAAAGCAAATTTCATTTTTTCTAAATCAATTTCAGCATAAACATCAGTATTTATAACAAAAAAATCATCGTTAATTTTATCTTTCAGTGACCACAAAGTACCAGCAGTACCAAGAAGATTTTCTTCATTAATAATAGTAATATTTTGAATATTCAATTTTTCGTTAATTTTATGAATTTCATACTTTAGGATTTTATTTAGATGATGAGTATTTATTATTATTTCCTCAAACTTAAGTTTGCTAACTTTATTAAGCCATATTTCAATTAAATTTGTTTTACCCAAATCAATCATACATTTTGGTTTAGTTTTTGTATAAGGCAGAAGCCTCTCACCTTTACCTGCTGATAATAAGATACATTTCATTTACTTAATAAAATCTTATTTATTTTTTTAAATCTATTATTATTATTATAATCATAATAAATTCTATAAATAGGGTCCCAGATTGATTGTCTTATCAGTAATTTTTCGTGTTTTAAAAGTCTAATATGAGTGAGTTTATTTTTAATTGTTTTAAATGGGATATTTATTTCAGATATTCTTATGTTTTTTATAATTCTTTTATAACTTTTTAACTTTAAAATTTTTTTAAAATTATTTAAATTTCTTTCAAGGTAATTTAGGATCAAGATAATTGTTAAATTTCCATCCATTGAATTATTTAAATTTGGAAAATAAAAATGTCCCGATGGTTCAAATCCAATTATTGATTTAAGTTTTCTTGATGAATTAATAACATTTCTATCTCCAACTTTTGTTTGAAATAAAGAATACTTTATTTTAGCTAAATTAAATTCAAGAGCTTTATTAACAATTTCTGATGAACAAATAATCTTATTTAAATTTTTTTTATCTATACTTTTTAAAAGTAAAAATAATATTTTTTCAGAATCAATTTGACCTTTTTTTCTATCTACAAAAACACACCTGTCAGAGTCTCCATCCAAAGCTAATCCAAAGTCATAATTTTTTTTTTTTAAAATTTTTTGTAATTTTTTTGCATGAAGAGATCCGCAATTAAGGTTAATATTTCTTCCACTAGGCTTATCATTAATAATCATTATATTTTTATTTTTTTTAAATAACCTGTTCATTAGAAAGCTAGATGCACCGTTGGAGCAATCAATTATGATTTTTTTCTTAAGATTTAATTGATTTAAGTTTTGTTTAAGAAACTCTATATATTTTTCTTTAAAAATAGTATTTTCAAATGGAATTGGGATATAGTTTTTTCTTTTAGTTTTAAATATTTTGAATTTTTTTAAATTTTTTTTTATGGATATCTCAATTTTTTTTTCATCAAAAGAATTTAATTTAAACCCATTATTATTAAATAGTTTAATTCCATTATCCCCAAAGTGATTATGACTTGCAGTAATCATTATACCAAAATGAAAGTTAAATTTTTTAAGAATATATGAGATTCCTGGAGATGGTAATACACCACAAAAATTAACATTAACATTATGATTAATTAACTCGGAAGCAATTATTTTATAAATCTTATTTCCAGATGCTCTTGTATCTAACCCAATTACACATTTGGGTTTATTATATTTTTTTTTATAATGACTTGCTAATGAACTAGAAAAAACAGTTAAAAATTTTCTAGTAAGATATTTTTCACCGTACTTACATCTAAATCCATCATCACCAAATATATTTTTAATTTTTTTTTCAGTCAAAATATTTACAAAAATTTAATTTTTAATTTTTTTTTTTTGGGAAAAAATAAATATATTGATGATAATAAAATAGACTTCCAATAGAAAATAAGGCCACGTCTATTTATCACCATTCCATATATTAGAGCTATAATTTGCGTCAAAATCATATTTATAAACTCAAAAGAAGCTAAAAAATATAATGATGTTAAATCAGCAATCAGAATTGGAATAGCCTTTCTGTAAATAAATAAATAACTTTTAAAATTATTACTTTGAAAAACTTTACCTAAAATTCTCCAAAAACATTTATGTTTTTCATTAAAAAGTATAAACAAAATTCCTCTTGTTTTAGTTTTGTAGTCAAAATGAGAAGCCATTAAAAAATCTAGATAAATTACTTTTTTTTTATTTTTCAGAATTCTTAAATATAAATCCCTCTCTTCATCCCAGGGTACTAATGGATCAAACCCACCCGCTAAGTCGTAATCTTTCTTTTTAATTAAAAATGCACCGCTCAAGTAATCTGGGTAAAATTCTCTCTTATCTTTTCTCAGTGTATATTTGTTACTATCTAGAGAGGCATAATCTTTTTTATAACCAACAGCGGCTGCTAACAAGTGTTCATCCTCAAGTCTTTTTTTTGCAATATTAATCCAATTTTCATCCAAAGTCATATCAGCATCAATAAATTGGATGTATTTTGTATTTACTTCTTTTGAAGCTATTGATCTTGCTAATGAAGCAGTATGATAATAATTTTCAGTTTTAAGAGATATAATTTTAATTTTTTTATATTTCTTTGCTATTTCGATACTTGAATCAGTACTATCTGAGTCTACGTAAATTATATCATCACATAAATTAGATGCTGAATCGAAACATCTATTAAGAATTCTATCTTCATTCTTTCCAACTATTATAATTGTAACATCTTTATTCATTAATGTTTTTTAATAATTATGATATTAAATTCCTTATAATTTAATACTTTTTATATACCTTAAAAAAAAAATAAATCTAAAACTTTTAAAAAATAATTTTATTGATAATGTAAATATCTATTATATTTTTATCGTTTTAAATTATAAATAATTCTGCTTATAGATGTATACTATTTTTTCATGTCCTAAAGAATTTTCATCATTATTTGGAGTAATTCAGAGGAACGCTATTAATAGTTGGCTTAATCTAAAGCCAACACCAAAAATAATATTATTTGGAATTGAAGATGATGAAATTAAAAAAGAATTTGACAACCAAAATATTACCTTTTTACCAATTAAAGATTTTAATGAGTACAAAACACCTTTTATAGATAAAATCTTTAAAACAGCTATGTCATTTTCAGATACAAACACATTATGTTATGTAAATTCAGACATCATTTTATTTAATGATTTTTCTTTAACTATTAATATTTTACAAAAAAAAAATAATTTTTTTGGTGTTGGTAGAAGATATAATATAGAAATTGATCAAATAGTAAAATTTGATGATGAGAATACTGAAATAAAAAAATATTTAAGCCATGCCAAAATAGATAGTTATACGGGTTCTGACTATTTTATCTTTGACAAAAATTCAATTAAAAATATTCCAAGCTTTTTAATTGGTAGAACTTGTTGGGATAATTGGCTAATGCACTACGCTTCAAAAAATGATTTAAATTTAACAGATTGTACAAGTGATATTTTTTGCATTCATCAAAAACATGACTACTCTCATATAAAAACAAGTACGAATAATCACTATAAGGGAATTGAGAGGGAATATAATTTTAAGCAATTAGGTGGTACAGATAAATTATATACTATCTTAGACTCAAATTTCTTGCTAAAAAATCATAAGTTTAAAAAAAATTATGCCATTGAGAGTATTTTTCATAAATTTTTAAGAAAGACTAAGCTACTATCGTTAAAAGAAACTCTATATCTCAAAAAAAAATCTTTGACAAATCTCTTCTCTAAATAAATTAAATTTTATTTTGATTTAATTAATTAATTTAAGTTTTATATTTTGTATGAACATAAGCAAAGAAACAAATATTTAAACCAATAATTATCCACTGAATAATAAAATACCATTGATAGAATCCTGGAAAAGAAAAAATTATTACAATCAAACTATAAAATAAAAATTGTGCCAATACAGCGTCATTTTTATCAAGTTGTTTGTTTTTTGAGTGAGAGTAACTTTTAAAAAAGAGTCTTGATAAAAGTATTAAAAAAATTATCAATGCCAATACACCCATTTCTGCTCCAATCCCAAGCAACAAATTAGCTGGATCTGGCATGCCAGTGGTATTATAAAGATAGGTATTTAATTCTAATTCTGAGCCACCTATGTTTCCAGTAGTTTTAATATTTAGCCATTCAATAGATTCAAGATTAATTATTGTATCCTCAAGATAAAATTTAAAATTATTAACTCCAACACCAAAAAATGGATTTTCTAGCATCATATAAATAGAGGCTAGAGCAAAATTAGCCCTGATATTAAAAGAAGGATGATCATAATTTATAATTAAACCCATTGCTTTCAGTATTTTATAATCAAAAAATTGATAAAAAAAATACAGTAATAACAGGAAAAAAAATAATGATAAAAAATATTTTAAATTGTTTTTTGCGTTCATAAATTTTTGTATAAATATAAAAAAATTTAATATTGCAAAAATTAAGTAACCCAATTTTGATTCCAATAAAAAAATAGATAGAGTTAGAATTAAAACTATAAATATATCAATTAATGATGATCCAAATACTTTTTTTTGATTAAATATATTTGCAACCATAAAGGAGTATAAGATTAAAACAAAAATTGAAGAATTTGAATGTTCGTGTCCAAGAAGATTTATGAAACCTTTATTGATACTTCTTGATGAAATATGAAAAATATTTAAGATATATTTTATAATATCATTTTTTTGAAAATAATCTTGATATGACTCTAAAGCAAAATAAATAATGTAAAATATAATTATATATTTCAAAGTTTTACACAAACCATCGAAAAATTTTTTATTATCACCATAGTAAACTATTAAATTGATCATTAAAAAATTAAGAGTGATATAAATTGTTGCTTTTAACGATGATATACTTATTGACTGTCCTTTAAAATCAGGGACGTCAGCAAAAGCGTTTATAAAGCTACTAATAATAATTAAAAAGAATAAAAATAATATTAGTTTTATTTCAAAACTAGATGAATCTATTCTTATTCCCCGATTAAAGAAAATAATACTCAATAAAAAAATCTCAATTATGTAATAATAATATATATTTTGGCCTAAAATTTTGATCCCAAAATGTCCTAAAAAACTAAAAAAAATAATAAGATGGATTATCGAGTTTACTCTTATATTCATAATCTAATTTTAATTTTATTAAATTTTTTTTTATATACTTTTGAAATATTTATAATTTACTTTTTATTTGCTTTAAACCGAATATTATAATAGCAGAGTGTATTATAAATTATTAAAACATTAACTAAATGACAACCAATATATGTACGACAAAAATATTTTATTCGTAGGCCTTGGAAAACTTGGATTATCATTAGCTGCAATTTTATCTCAAAAACATCATGTTATTGGATATGATATTAATAGCAAACTTGTAGACGATCTAAAATTAAAAAATTATTCTTC
>Ga0181552_10000495_pt1 | contig 30608 bp, 33 predicted proteins | sample 011ome_18_FD_130583 | JGI IMG/M metagenome (GOLD analysis project Ga0181552, IMG submission 130583) | Coastal salt marsh microbial communities from the Groves Creek Marsh, Skidaway Island, Georgia - 011501BT metaG (megahit assembly) | ecosystem: Environmental > Aquatic > Marine > Intertidal...
CGCTGCTAAGATATAGTCTATTTGTGTCTTTTTTTATTGACGCTTCGAAAATTTCGGGCTTCATACATTAATTTTACTCTAAATCAACAAGAATACCAAATTTAAATTTTATACCTCCGTCATCTACTATAAGACTTGGTTGTTTCTCCACCGGTCCTTCAGTAAATTCAAGTAGAGCTGTCTTATCACCTTTAATAATATGGTGAGAATCTATAATCGAACCTCCTCCATACGGTTCATCTACAAAAATTGTATATTTATTTTTGTCCAAACTCCTGTTAAACGAAATTTGTATATAATAGTCATGAAAAAAAGCTTTTTCTCGGCCCAAAGCAGAGTATTGCGCCTTCCTTGCACTTCTCCTACGAGTCCACACTTGAATATTACTTATATCTACCAAATCACCTTTAACTATAGATTTGCAAAGATTTTTATTAGTGTTTTGAGTGTTGATTTCCAGTTGAGAATATCCTCCAATTCCTCCCGATAAAGGCTCATGAAAGAATGTAGACCCTCCTTCGTTTCGGTATCCCTTGGGACCTCCTCTTCCTGTTCTTATTATATTAGCTTGCTCATCATTAAACGCGACTACTAATTCCGCCCAGCAAGCAAATGTCATTGATTTAAAGGCCGCTGAGACAGCACTAAACTCTCTCAACCTAAAAGAGGTTCCTAAAGGCTCTAAAAACGGTGCACCATTTGCATTATCTCTAGTTCTAAATGGGTTTGAGAAATTATACTCTACGTTTTTATTAGGTAAAGTGGAGAAGTTTAACGTGTGATCGCTGAATATTCTTGGAGACTCGTTACCTCCTGCAGAGGTATCATACTTAGGGCTATCATTTTCATCTGTAATAAAAGCTCTACGTAAAGATAAGCTGTCAAAAAGTGCAATGGCTATATTTATATTAGTAACTTCAGGATTATTAATCATCGAAAATGGAATTTTAAATCCATCTATGCCTTCATTAGCGCTGAATACATGATAACCTCTGTGAACCCTAGGTCCTACATAACCCAGTTTGGTAGTACCGTCTGGCATAAATTTTTGATGATTTGCATATCCTTCATCTAAAAGAACGACTTTGTCAAAAGCAAAACCATTACCATCTACCGCGTCAACACTGCTACTTCTATTGTTGTTTATATTTTGATCTGATTTAATGTTATACGCTCCATGTTTGTCCTGAGTGTTAATACTTAGCTTAAAATTTGGAGCAAGATTTGAATACTGATCGTTATCGTTTCTACTGTTATCTCCAGTGGTATAATAATATACAACACCCTCTACATCGTTAAAAAATCGATCCAACTCTTGATCTGTTAAAGTTCGCTGACCATCTAATGCTTCTACAGCTTCCAGAGTAACATCTATAGTCCCTTCAGTAAGTAACTTCATCGAAGCCTTGTAAGGGTAATTGTGTTTAGCTACCTCATCCATCGTAAAGTATTCATTATCTTTTCCTTCCTCACTACTAGACTGAGAGAAAAATATACCACTAGGAGAATCTATTTTTACACCTAGAATATCATAAGTTGAATTGAAGCCATCTGGATTCCAAGATTCTATTAGCTGAGGTTTTATAGGTGTATTATAATACACTTGATTTCCAGCACTCGTTTTCCCTTGCTCGTCTTGTGTTTCTATAACTATGTCAAACTGTCTTAAAGGTAATTCTTCAGACTCCCTTATCACCATTCCACTAGGTGTGACTTTATAAAAGGTAGATGATTGGCTAGTACCTTCATATTTGCTGAATCCTCTAGCGTTTAGATTAGTGCCCACATAGTTCGCGTTCTTTAAATCATCAATTAAATCCGGATTGTTAATCTCTTCGCCGAAAAGAAAAGTAGGTTTAGTTGAAGGTGACGTATATCCTGTGAACTCAAAATATATATGACCATCAGGAACATTCGGCGAAGTACTTGTCTCACTAAGATCTGCAACATTAGAAGGTCTTCTAATCGTGACTCGATAATCTATATTTTGAACGACATCAAAATTTAACTCGTATCTTCCGAAGCCTAAGTTGCCATCATTTCCTATATTTCCGGCCTGCTCTTCTTCGCTCATGTTAAAAATATCTTTTTGAGAGCTTACTTGCCACTCAAACGTAGGGTTGGTATTATCTAACGAGTAACCTCTTACATCACTTGCAGTAGACTGAATAGGGAAACCATCAGAGCCTCGAGTAGTTAAATTACTAATTGAAAAAGTCTGAACCGGGGCTGGAAATTTATCAGTATCAACTTCTATCTTTCTAAAAAGACCATGACCTATCACTCCAACATTCGAAATTGGGTATACTATAACATAATAGTCGCCATTTTGACTTATTAAATTCTCAATTTGAATTTTTGATTTTTGCTGACCTTCTATATTATTGAAAAATTTAGTATCTTCAGGGGTTATTAATTTTACTTCGTCTTGTTTTACATTGTCGTAAAATACTTTATCTACTATATATGTAACATTTGCATCTGGGTTGGTTATCTCAGAATCTTTAGTTGAACCATCCCATGTGTAAGTCATTACAGGATCTGGTGCCGTAGTCCTTATGATAAAAGAATAACTAATATTATTTATATTATTACTCTCTCCATAATTTATATCAACACTCTTACCGTCATTAGCTATATTTAGATTATTTTTAAATCCAGCTACAGAAAATTCAGATTTTAAAGTCACTAAATTTTGCCCTTTGTCTGGGGATGTACCCGGAATACTTGGGGTATCTAATATGACATCTAGTATATCTGAATTTCTTTTACCTGCACTGTTTTCAGGTGTTGGGGACGTTTGATCAGGATAACTATTAATCCATTCGTCTCTATTGAAAGAGCTTGCAGCGTTATTTTTCACCGGGAAGAATAGGTCAAGTACGTTATCTTTTGTATATGAAGATCCTACCGAATCTACTGATTCATATTTTCCGGTAGAGTAAGCTAAAGCTGAGATAGAGTAAGTAGAGTCTTCATCTTCGGCAATATTTATAATTCTATATGCAGATTCATTATTATTTATAAATTCAGGGTCATTGTCGAATAAAGGCTCAACGCTCCAAATAAGATTTTGACCAGAATGGTAGTTACCAGAATATGGAACTGCTTCTGATGACGTTGCTACATTATTATTTGAGTATCCAGTAATAACATAGTCTGCGAAATTTAGTTGATTACCTGTATAAGGTCCTCCTACAACAGACCCCTTTGAAACGCCATCAAGATCTTCAATTCTTATACCGCTATTAAAGTAAATTTTAGTGCAAACAGCCGATCCTACGTTTCTCAAATCAGATCTAAAAGCACCCGGAGCTCCTGTTATATTTATGACATCAGACCCATTAAAGACGAGATTTTGAATTTGAGTTCTTCTAACTCCTTCGTCTACGTCAACGCTACTACTAACAGTTTGCTCGCTGTAATCATAGGTCGGGGTCAATAATGAGAATTTGTACTTTTTATCTTTTTTAAAATTTAGAGCCTGATCTATAATTATGCTATTTACATTTTCTCTTTGGGTAGTTGTTAATGCAGCTTCAGTTAGCCTGTTAGCATATGTAATATCTGTGCCGCCTTTTATTACAGCATTAGTCCTGCCGCTATATTTTAATGGATTTCTATAGTTATCATAAACACTAATTACATCACCGGGTCTCAAATAAGCCCCATCCATACCAACACTAAAACTAGCTGTTTCTGTTTCTTCAGATTCACTGGCTAAAATCCATTTCGCAAATCTCCTTGCTTGTCCTCTACTGGTACACCCAAGAGCTGTCGTTTCTAATTCTCTAATCCCATACCTTTTTACATACTCTTCATCCTCCATGTATTCCACCGCAGGTTGGTAGCTATTTCTTTTATCGTTATATCTTACAATAGCTACAGTGTGACGAGCTTTCTTTGCCGAGCTAGAATAGGTAAAATTACCATCGAGAACATTTGAATTATTAAAACTGTAAATAGCAGATTTGAGTTTGTCTTGAGATGAAAAAATACTACCATTACTGTAGTACGCTATACCTCTAAAAATAGAAGATAAATCATTAAGAACTTTAAAAGCTTCTTCTCGGGATGTAATTATATAGTTAATTGTAAAGCGCGGTTCAAACCCGCCATAAGTGTCATCTACAAGTTCATCACAGTATTTTGCTATATCATAAAGTGCCCATTTATCTATTTGAGACGCATCTACAAATTCTCCTAATCCATACCTAGGGTTAGTAATCAAATCATAAAAACACCAAGCGGGATTATCTGTCCAAATCAAATCTTCAGCAAAATTACCGTCCCATTCTACCGTAGCGTTTTCATTCTTGCGCTGAAAAGTAAAACCATCAGCAGTTGGGCTTAAGTTAGTCTTTGTGTTTGTTTTATCACCTAAGGCTACCCCTTTATAATAACTACTAGCGGAAGCGGAGCTATCCCCATAACTTTTTATGAACGGGTTATAGTTGTTAGGAACTTTTACTTTTAGTAATCTCGCGTCATATGCTCTGGAAGGTATTCTTTGAAAAGATCTTGCGTCAAATAAAGAATAGACCATGGATGAGTAAGGGTATCTTAATTTTGTTCCATAAACTTCAACAATAGAATCTACAAAAGATTGATTTCTTAAAAAGGAAGTAATAGATTCCGGGGTCGTTCTTACGATCCTAATCCTCCATCCTTCGAAGTTATCTTTATCTTGAAATCCTTTGTCTGAAAGATCAATGGTAGTGGATCTAATATATCCTTCTTCTATCTTACCTTCTATTATTTCATTTTTAGCAAGCTCCCAAGATTCAGTGGAGAATTGGGACAATGTATCACTTGTCGTTTTATTTGAGCTGAACCTATCATTGAACATAGGTTGATAAAAAATACTATATTCTATAATGCGAGCTTTTTGGTCCCCATAACCTGTCGCTGCTTGTCGTTTTTTGTAAGTTTTTTCGCCGAATTGTAAGTTTTCTTGTAATGACGGTACTTTTATTCGAACTATAATTTCATTACATTCTTTATTAAGTATACTATAAGTCTTTGCGTATTTATCTATTGGAGATTTTGATATTGCATGTTTGGTGTTAGTGGGTGAATCGTCTCCTCCTTTAATTTCAGGCCCATAAAGTCTCTCTCCTATCGTTCTGTTGATGGAAAGGTCCATTATCCTGTTGGAAGGTACAGCGCCGAAAGTCGGAAGGTTTTCATTTACTTTAGGTACATCTCCAGAAGGGTTACCTTTTACATAATTTAAGTTAACTGAGGAGAAATTGTAAAATCCGCTGTCATCTACAACAGGCACTTCATTCCAATAAACTGACCTTAAAAAACCAAGATCTTTTGCTTGCTGGTCGTCACTGTCTAAGTTTACTCCTGTAGCTGTATAATGAGTGAATTGTACTTTTTGATAACCTGTTATATTGTCGTTTCTAGTATAACTATAGTTACCGCTAGTTATTCCTTCGATAGGTCCTTCTGAAATTAAATCTACAACTTCAGCATAAGAGCGAGATGTTACGTACTCTGGTACTCCGTCTGAATCTGAGTCTACTCTTACTGCAGCAACATCTATTACTGGATTACGTGCTTTTTTAGGTTTTTTCTTAGATCCCATTTTTTTATTACTCTCCTCTATTCCAATTTGTTGTGTTTATAGGTATACTTGGGTTAAAAGAATATTTTAGCCCATCAGTAGGGTTACCCCATTCGTCTTTAGGTTGTACTTCTGCATCTATATCTAGAGTATCTACAGCACTTTGTATAACATGACTACCAACAAGTAATCTTCCATAGGCTACGAATACTGGCCCTCCTTCTCGAATTGTATTTTCGGGACCGTTAAAAAGATAAGATTTTGATCCCCCTTGTTCTATTTCTCTAAAATCTCCGAATTTAGGCATAGGTGTTAGGAGGTTTGTGACACCGGCAGCTACTAAACCTAAACCGCCGATAACCAGAGCCCCCTGAACCGCAGTCATACTGCTAAGACCACCAGCAGCTAGAGCTCCTCCTACCCCTGTCGCTATAAGAGCTACCCCTACAACAATAGTGATGATTGACATTGCGTCTCCTCCAGCTCCTTCCACAACCGGCACTATGTCGATTGTTTTTATATTAGGGTTATTTAACATCAGCTCAGAGGAACCGAGACCTTCTAAAGTGTTAGGGTTTTTCCCCTCTTCAATTGCAAAATCTTTTTTATTTATCAGGACTCTATATTTTATACTTTTTCTATCATTCTCCCAAAGGGTTTTGTAAAACTTTTTACAGTTGGCTTCCACACCTCTGATAGCATCAGAAACACTGTTTACCGAAAGTTTCCATTCCTTTCTTCCTAATTGTTCAGCTAAAATGCCATGAACTTTAATGTTAGTTAAATTGCTCATTACGATAAATTTTATAGATTTTTTTTATGATTTTTTCAGACATGTTCTCGATTGTCGTATACATATTTCTAGGTCGATGAATTATCTTTTTATCTCCTAAGTATACACCGGCATGATTAGCTTTTCTTCCGGGAACCATTTTAAAAAGTAATATGTCATGTTTCTTTGCCAATGAAAAATCATCAATCTCTTTTAGAGAGGGATTCATTGACGCTATTTCTTCAGGTAGGTTAGGTATTTTACTTTGCCATTCTTCATCTCGTGTTTTTGGAGAGTCTGATAGATTTATATTTAAGCTCTTATAATATTCTGTTACAAAATTATAACAATCAGTTTTACCCATTACAAAAGGCTTATCATGAATAAATGTTTTTTCTTTTTTAGGGTCGAATGTAGAGAAAATATCTTTCTCAATATTATATAGGATATAAAAAAGATCATGACCCTTGCTATTCAACATATCGTAGGATGAAAATTTTTCACTGGTGGATGGATGAGAGTGATATACAGCTTTTATATCCCCAGAGTCACTTGCCCTAACATAATCCAGAGTACAGATTGAAAAATGTTTGGTAGGTTCATCTGAGACATTTCGACAATTAAAAACTTGATTAGAATTATCACGAGACACGATTAAACCACAGCATTCTTTTGGAGCTTCTTTAAGAGAATGCAGTTTTATTGATTTTTTTATATCTTCAGTGAGTTTCATTTTTTTATCCTCCTCTTGCTATTTTTTTAGCGGCAGGAAATCCTCCGTATGGCAATTCTCCGATTTGAATTTGACAACCGCCTTTATTAGCAGTTTTTCTATTTCGCGCTCCCCACCTTAATCTACATCCTGTTAAACTTTTTGAGCATTGATCAGCAACCCAATAGTCAGTGTTAGGCGGTGCTACAATTTGTCCGGCGCTCATAGTTTTTTTACAAACATAATAATATTTGACTGAATCTTTTACTACATATACATAATTTCCAATTTTGTAACCATCCGAGGACTCTTTATTAAAAAGTCCTAGATTCTCGAAAGAAAAATTGTCTACTAATTGGTTTTGCAATGCTTCAGTAATTATATCATCATCAGAATCAGTAGCTACAGGGGGAGAATTAAGCAGCATTCCACAACCTTGAAGTTTTATTTTGTCTGATGAGTTCTCTGTGACAGCGTTATTATTCTCGTCTTGTATTATACCGTCATTTCTTAAAGTTTTTAGTCTAGCTTTTCTTAAAATAGGTATCTCTACATTTTCAGGAGTAGTGTTGGATGTAGAATAATTTTGTAGTTCTCCTCCTCCTGCTTGATTTCCCTGTTCTGGGTGCTGATACCAACATCCAATACCTCTATACTGCCAAACACATTTATCTGCCAGCAGTACTCTCTTGGGAAGTTTTGTACCTTCTAAGTCCAACACTGAGGAGAGCTGATAAGTTAAATTAATTTTGTTTTCTGTTTGTTTTCTTTCGATATAGTAAATATCATCTGGCAAATAGGCATAAGGATCAGGTTCATATCCATCAGGTAGCATATTACTTTGATTTGATACTCTGGCTAATTTATTGGAGCCAAAATTAACTAAATCTAAATATTTGGCGAAAGTTCTCTTTCTAGTGACTTTAGCCCCAACTATATCTCCCATTTTTCGTATTTCGTATTTTAGAAGTGCTATCTGATCAATACCGTTTTCAGAATTAGCTGAAATAGAGAGAGTTGGTTGTGGTAAAGAGCCTTTTGTGGTGGTTTCAAAACCTGAAGCATTTATCGGAGCAGGATAGTAAGTCTTACCTTGCCACACGATATAAGAATTAAAAACTTTTATGTTATTATGGAACCTCAATATCCCATCTTCTGCTTGCCCCTGTTGAATTCCTTGAGATTCAGCGTCTTGTGAAAGATTTATGTTGGAATCTAGCGCAAGTTGAGAAATATCAATCTCAAACATGGTAACCATTGCTGAAGGTGCGAGGTTAGCAATTTCCGCGTTTAAAGACTTGACTGAACTTCTAGCTTTTTCTGGTGTTTGTGAGTAATCTGGCATGATTAGGTATTGGTTTCTATAAATGTAGCTTTGACAGAGTGATTATCATGAAAAACAAAGCTTGAAGTAAAATTAGCACAATAAAATCTCTTTTTATAACCTCCATCAGCATAAATAGATGGTAAATGTCTCATTACAAAACTTTCTGTGCCTTTTCTAGCTTTAAGAAAATGTAAGATAGCTCTAGCTTCTATATCGGTTCGCATATCAAATGATAAATCAATTTTTATTAGTGTGTTGTAGATACCATTTTGTATTCTTTGTTCATAACCATTCCCAAAAACTATGGGATTCACACTAGGCTGATTGTTAACACTTACATTATACGAGGGGATCCATAAAAATTCTGGTAAAAGTTGACTCCCATTACTAGTGGTACCTATACCAACAGCTCCTAATGTTCTAGTAAAACCGCCCCAATAATTTACATTAGTAACAGCTGTGCTAGATGGTACATCTTGTAACGCATAGTAGTATTTAATGTTTTTTGGGACTCCGTTAGTCCCTTCAATGATTTCTTGAACGAAAACTATAGCGTTTTTTACATAGCTCCGAGCAGAGTTATGTTCTGGAATATTGTATATACTATCATTAGCCATTTTGCCTTAATCCTTTATTATTATAATACACTGAAAAAAGAGTGTAAAATAAAGATAAAGTAATGTTAGGTAGAATAACAAGGGAGGCTGAAAGGCTCACAATCAACGGTAGCGGAATACAAGGAGTGCAATCTTTAAGCGCGTCTTATCAATCCGTAGCTAGACCAGTGTCTAATTTAGGTATAAATTCAATACAGTATTACCCAGAAGGTCCGCAACAGGCCACTTTGGAAGTAAATACTCTGTTAACTAATTTTTTACCAATTCCTGACGAGTTTAGTGAATACACGTCCCGTGATCCTATGCAAAACTATACAGGAACCTTGCCTTTTAGTGGTATAGTAGATCATGGAAGTAAAAAGTTTTACTTTACGGAAGGTTATTTAGAAACGTATTCGGCTACTTGTGCAGTCGGCCAAATACCTCAATCTTCAACGAGTTCTGTAATTTATGGAAATTTTGGAACTGATGCTCAATTTAACTCATGGGAACAAACCTCTGAAACCCCCACCAGCCTTAATGTAACGAGTTATGGGTCAATGGAAATAAATTTAGACACTTTTGCTACTAATAGGGTTAATTCTTTTAATGTAAACATAGCTACGCCAAGGTTACCAATTTATGCAATCGGTAATGATGAACCTACTGGGGTAATTGCTGGAACCCCTATCGAAGTAAATGTAAATTTTGAAATAGAGCCAGACGACTATGAAATAAAAAACATGCGTCTTATACCTGACGAAACTGTTTTCAAGAATACTGTAATAACTTTGAAAAAAAATAATACTCACGATATATTATTAAGGTATTCTTTTGATGACATGTTATTAACATCTGAATCTTTTAATGCAACTAGTGATTCTAACGCAAGGATCAATTTTAACTTAAGATCTTTCATTTTACGTTAAAAATAGTGTAATATCAAAAAAGGTTATGGCAAGAATATTTTACGATAAGGCTCCGGTTGAAATTCAGGCTCTAGGTACCAACTTTAGAGAAACCCTGATAGCGACGGACTGTAGTATAAATTTTAATAATTCACAGTCTCCCATCTATTCTGTAGGTAAAAAGGGTCCAATCGGTCAGTTTCCTTCTGCCGCGAGGGTAGGGGATATTTCTTTTAACTTTTTAACCACGATAACTGGGCAATTTGAAAATATTGTAGGTATTGGAGTGACTTCCAGAAATGGTAATATTATTAACTACTTATCAGACGCAATCAAAAATTCTACTGATTCAGAGGCTAGTGGAGTACTAATTAAATGCGCAAATGTTAGCGGAGTAGGTTTTTTAAATTCTTATAGTTTTAATACGTCTGCAAATAGTATTTCTTCTTCAAGCGCCGCCTTCACTCTTTTCGGATCTGGTAGTGATCTTCCTGTTAGCGGTAGGTTAAGTGGGGTAAGTGCAGGTGTAGGTGTCGGAGCTTCAGTAACCACTGGTATTGCACATGGTAGGTACACGACCATGCCGTCTAGTTTAAATACCACTTTATATCAAGCTGATGCTGCCTCGGGAGATAGATATGCTACAGGTACCATTTATAGCGCTGATTACTCAATAAGTTTTAACCATAACCCTATTTATAAAATTGGCCAAGAGTTTCCAGTAACTACATTCTATACAAACGCTTCTGAAAGTTTAAACGTTTCTGAAGATATATTTAACTCAGGTTTAAAGTATGATGAAACGGCTGCTACTTATGATTTACAGCTAAAAGGGCTATCTACAAGTGGTGAACCTCTTTTTGTGAGAGTAAAAGATGCAAAACAAATCAGCACCTCTGCATCTGTGGGGTTAGATGATATTATTAGAACTCAAAAAACCTTAACAGCCGCTTATTAATGTGTTTTATACCGCGAACAATTCTAAACTGCAGATTAATGGGAATGAAATTTTAGCTTCCAATGCTGAAATCTCTCTTCAGGCAAATCTGCAACCTAATTACAATATAAAGCAGCGTCATACGGAAAGTTTTACAGCTACTAATGGTATAGGTGGGACTTTATCTTTTAATTATTACCTAACAGGTACCGATTATTTTAAATCTTTTATAACTGGCCAAGCCGAAGCCCCTTTTAAATCTAGTCAGGTCATTTCCGGTAATTTTGGTGGATTAAATTTTGATAGTGGTTATTTAACATCATATTCTGTTAATTTTAGCCCTAACGCCCCTGCTGTAGCCAGTGCTTCATTATCTTTTTTCGATCAGTTAAATGGTAAATTTAACCCTACAACAGAGCAGGCACCTACCGATAAAGAGGTGCTTAATTTCAGAAACGCTATTGTTGCTCATTATATACCTATAGAAAATACTACATTATCAGGATCAGTAGAGGATTTTGTTGCTGGAACTTATAATTACCAATCCGAAGTCCAACCAGTTTACTTAATGGGAGAAACAAAACCAAGTTCCGTTAGCTTTGGCCCAAAAAATGTAAACATGAATTTTGAAACAGACAACCCTACTGGCTATTTACCAGTTTCAGGAAATTCTGCTAGGATTTCTGTAGATTTAAAAAATAATGCTGGAGCCATAGTGGAAAACTTTACCTGCTCAGGTGTTGTAAGGGGTAGAAATTTAGCTTCAGCAGTTGGAGATTATATAAAGCAAACCATTAACGTTACTCAAGCTTCTGTTCAGGATACAAATGTGTTTGTTTCTGCGATAATAGACAGTTTCGGTGGGGAAGCTAATGTAGGTATAGGAACTGAGGGAGGAAATATATAAATGCCAATATTTAACCCAAAAAAAAGTTTTGTCTTAAGTGGCCAGAATATCAACTTTACCCAAAGGGTATTTTTCGGAGAAGAAGAGGTAGAAGAACTGTTCTATCTTGGAAATACTGGACTATCCGGTGAGGTTCCTGCTGCTGCCATAACTGATGACATTAATATTCAAATAAATGAAGGGTTACTGAGTTTAGGAGAGCAAAACATTGTCTTAGACTCTTCTAGTCAAGTCTTAGTAAGTGGACTTACACCCGAATTTGTTAGTGGAGCTGCTGGAACTATACTACAACTGTCTGGGGAAAATTTTTACAGAATTACAGATGTTAATTTTGGAACAGGTATAGGTAAATCTTCTCAATTTAGCGTATTATCTGACAATATAATAGAAGTCGTTGTCCCTACTGGCGCTACTTATGATGACATAACGGTGTTTTCTTCTTTAAGAACTGGGGCAAATGGAAACATTTCATTAGCTAGCGGTAAAACTTATAATAAATTTGTCCCTATCCCCGTAGTCACAGGTATAAATTCAGGTCAATTAAAAGCTGGGGAAGATTTTATTGTTGGTGGTCAAGCTCTTTCGGGGGTTACTGGGGTAAGTGTAAATGATGTTATATTTAACAATTTTGAATTATTGGGAGCGACTGGAGTTAAAGCTGAAGTCCCAACTGGAGTTCAAGTAGGTGGACATGTTTTTACAATACCTAAAGGGCCTATCGACCTTTTGCTTGCCAGCGGTGTATCTCATCGACCTCCTAGCGGTTTCTTTTTTAGCCCACTCGCTGAAGTGGTAAGTATTTCAGCTGGAAACACCACTGGTACTATCATGACCATAAGTGGCAACAATTTTAATTCGGGTATGTTTTATACTGGGGAAGGGAACGGCGATTCTTGTTTGGTTACGGTTGGCGATCAGACTGGTAATTTTAAAATTACGACTGATGCTGGTGGATATAACAGGCTGACAGGAATAGTTCCAACTGGTCTAAAAATGGGTATTTCTGGTGGTAATGTCGCGGTGGGTGACGCAGAGATAACTAGACATTCAGTTTCATTATTTACCGATAATTACCCTGAACAATACCCTTCCGAAGTTTTATTTAGACCCGGTATAGGTAGCCCTACTGTTTCCAATTTAACTCCAAATTCAGGAGTAGGAGCAACATCTGTTATAATAGAAGGCGATAACCTTTTCGGTATAACTGGGGTAAATTTCAGGGGCGGTAATGTGGGTGTCGGAACAGAATTCTCAGAAAATAGTATAGTGGGTATGGTGCCCGGTAAAAGTATTATGGCTACTATTCCTGATACTAATAGTTTTGCCACAGGAGGAGGGCATTTGGATTTAGATGTATCCGGTTTCTTTGGTAGCGTTAGTATAGAATCTGGATTTTTTGTGTATAGTATACCTAGAATACACACTATAATTCCCGGCGGAAGCGGTATAAGCCCGGGTAGCACTGGAACCATATATGGTGAAGGTTTTTATTCTGGAACGACTGTTAATTTATATGGTGGGGATGGAACTTTATCTAATCAAAATTTTCAAAGACAGTTAGCTATAAGTGGGTATTCTGATAATTATGATGAAATAGTTTTTTACTATCCGAATATTTTTGAGACCGGTAATTCCTATGGAATACGTGTCGAGAATGATAGAGCAGGGACTTCTCTTTATCGTGTTACTGGATTTAAATCCCCAACTTTAAGCGGAGTAAGTCTTACTACAGGGGTGCAGGGAGAACCCGTTACCGTTTCAGGTTTTTTTGATGAGTTGGATCCTAGTGGCGTCAAAATAGGTGATAAAATTGTAGAGGATTTTGTTAGAACTGATACTACTGGCATAACATTTACGATCCCAAAGAAAACTAGCACTAATTTAATTTCTATAAATACTAGCGGAGGATTTGTTTCAAGTACCGGTCTTCTTAATATAATACCAGCTAAACCAGAGTTAAGCGGATATTATCCACAACAAACAGGTCAAAGACCAGACACTTTTGATTCATCTGCTCAGGTTTTTGCTATAAATAACATAATTACCCTAACTGGAGAATCTTTAAATTTAGTCACAGGTATAAACTTTACTGGTCTTGGAATGAATTCTCAAATAGGTATAAATAATTTTGTATCTAAATCACCTCAGGAACTTTCTTTTGTTTTGCCAACCGGAGTAAATGCTCAGAGCGGTAATTTTATTATAAAAGACTTTTTAAATAGAGAAACTGTAAGTCCATTTCCAATGAATCTAATACAATCTTCCGGGTTTAATAGTAATTTATTACCGGGTGAATTATTAGACCTTAGTGGTGAAAATGTTACAGGTATGACTTTAAGGTTCCCAGATTTAACAGGTGGTTTTAGAGAACCTGAAGTAACTGCAAACGCTGTTTCTGGTGGGTTAGGAGTACTGTCTGTGAGAATTCCTAGTGGGATAGTCAATGGAAGCGTTTTAATATCAGGTAATAGTAACACTAGTGCTGGCGAGCTTTTTGATTTTAATCCATTACCAGTTATCACTGGGGTAACTGGATTTAACTCATCTTACCAATCTACAACAGGTAATTTGATTTCGGTAACTGGTATTAACTTTAATTCTAATATTTATGGAAGTGGGGATAACTTTATATCAATTAGCGGAACAGGAAACAATTTGTCCCAACCGCAAGTCAAAGAATATGAGATAATTAATATATCGACTGGATCAGGTATAGGAGTAGGCCCAGAACCTCTTTACTCTAAAATTGATTTTAGGTTAGATAATTCTTTTATCGGCACTGGGCAGTTTTTTATTGGTAATAATGACAATGCAGATTTTAGCGCAAAACAAATTTCATTTTTCCCGCAGCCTTATGTTGTTAATGGAACGAGAGTAAATGTGACTGGTTATGGTCCTTCTCGTGGTGTTACTGGGTCAAATGTAGAATTAACAGGAGAAGGTTTAAGAGCTGTAACGGGAGTTTTCTTTCAAATACCCAGTGGATCAAATCTAGAGTCAGAATTTACTATAAACTCTCATACTAAAATTACAGCTACTGTTCCCAAAGAAGGTATAGAATCAAGAGGTATGGCAAACATACTCTTATCTGGGGGTACGAACCAAAATGTAGGTCAGTTCGAAATGATTCTAGATGCTAGCGTAGTAGAATTTAATATCGTAGAAGAAGATGATGTACCCGCAAGCTCTACTAGGGTAGGAAACTTTACCCAAAAGGAAACTATTAATGGCACCGTATTTTTAGTTACTAGGACTAGATTTCCAGATGGAACAACGGCTATTATTAGTAGCACCCCTCAGTCTTAAACGTCTTTATCGAGTCTTCCGTATTTTAAAATTAAAAAAATAATAAAAATTAAAACAGGTGCGATAATAAACATGCTCAGTGGGTTAGCACTTATAAGTAGTGTCACTTTAAGAAGAGCAAAAGTAATAATTATTGGGGACAAAATTTTAACTATTACAAATCGAAATGGGTTTATTTGTTTGACCTGCTCTTTCTCGTTTTTTTCGTCCATAGACGTATGGTATTGCGCCCAGCTACACAGCTCTAAAAATAAATTTTCCAAACCTTTAAAAATCTTAAATTTAAAAGAGCTCTCGAATGCTTTTACTTTCTCAAGTCTTTTTTGGAACTTCTCTTTAGCTTCTTGTCTTTCTTTAAGCGTTGACTCTAAAGTAAATTTAACTAGCTCTTTAGTATCAAGAACACCATTAACAAAAAAGAATTTAAACTCTACCCAATAAGAGTTTCCGTCTTTATCTTCAAAAGAGTTATAGAAAATAATATCTCCAGTATGCTCGTGCCTAACCCATTTAGTTTTACCTTTAAGCAGACCGCTTTTTAAAAAAAGTTTTTGTTTGTAGAGCTTGTATTGAAAAAGGCTATTATCAAGACATTTAGTTTGATAACTGCTTCCATCAATGAGTCTTTCTTGTTTTTTTGTCAATAAGCTTCTCAAGTAAGACTTAGGGACATGTATATCGTCAAACATTCCCATAACTAGTCTAATGATGCTCCTGCTGTAGCTACAGCCATTTTTGCCTCTAAGACTCTAACTCTTTCATTGGCCTCTATAGCTCTATTTGCTGCTTGTTGAGCCATTTGGTCAATTTCTTGAGCTTCCTGCCTTACTTCCTCAGAAGCTTTTCTTGCGTCTTCTGCGGCATCTTGTGTTGCTGCTGCACACCTACGAGCAGAATCTAACATTAGTTTTAAGTAACTGCTTGACATATTATTATTATATTAACTTGGGATCATTTTTACAATTTTATCGTTAATTCTAGCTATCCCTTCTGGGGTTTCACCATTTTTTATAGTAAGTTTTACTTTAGCTAAAGTTTTCTTAGGGTCTTTTCTCCCAATCATGGCAATCATTTTTCTTTTTTGATGATTGTCTGAATTTTCAAATTGACCCAAATCTACATCGAACTCCATCTCAAGGTTTTCTATTTTAAGATGATTGTGCCCTGCAAGAGACATTAATGGGATTTCTACTTCCTGATCTCCTTCTGTTGTAGGGAGAAGTATTTTTTTAGTAACAGGTCTCCCATCATTATCAAAATATGTCCCTATAACCCGTTTTAAATGTTCAGTTTCTACGTATCTCTGAGCATAAACAACGGAATTATAGAGACATTGTATAAGATGATCAAACGTTTTTAACGCTGGAGCACCTCTAAATGACCCGGATCTAGAATAAGGTAATTTATCGTCAGGCATTACGTATTAGAAGTGCCACCAGAAGAGGATCCTCCTCCACCTCCAGCACTTACTGGTACAGGTTGTATTGCTGCACCTAATATGTCAAGTACTTTCATCAAACCTTCAGGCGCTCCGTCATCGCGAGCTTCTACGTGAACTGTGTACTTTGCTGAATTATCAGTTTTTCGTATATTCTCACTTTTTGTGGAAACGGAAGCGTTTAAATTAACTTTAACTGGAGACCACCAATTATCGTACTTAACACCAAGGTCAGTTTTTGTATTAACAGAACTAGTGTCTTGAGTGCTGGATTTAACTTCCATATCAAAATCGACAGTAGCTTTTTTTACTCCTAAGTTAGGTGTCTGAATAACTGAAAGAAGCGGTACCCTAAGTTTACGGTGTTCAATACTCGTGGTTATAGATCCGTTAGCATCTTTTGATTGGACTGGTGCGTCATAATCAAATTCTACTGTTCTTGCTTTAAGTTTTCCATTACCATCGTCTTCGAGTCCGATGTCTTTAATGAATTGTTCAGTTGTATGAGCCAATTGTCCTTGAGCTTTTGCAGCTCCAAGAAGTGGCTCGGCGATTAATGTCCCGATTGGGAGACCTTTGAATTGATCTGCTGTGCTAGCCATATATTAAGTGTTACACTTTATCAATGGCCAGAAATAAATTTTTGAAAAATTTCTTCCAAATCCTCCAAAAACTCCTCAGCCATCATTACTCTAGTTGCGTCAATTTCATCCATCACAATCGTATTTTTAAGCATGTTCTCATATTTTTTTCTTGTCTGAGAAATAGCTTTATGAGTTTGAATTGGTTTTTTACGTTCAAATTCAGATACGTTCATAATATATTTTCTATCTTGTGTAAAAATGTGCTTGAGCTTTTAAGTTTCCTAGGTAAGTGTTAAAACCTCGATGACCTAAGTTTATATCAGATACAACTTTGATACTTCCTCCAAGAGATTTCCAAAGCCTACAGAAACCATAATCTTCACTTTCGTATTTTTTAGTCTCTTCGTTTACTTTACACTGAAAGATATCATAAAAGTTATCTCCTGCATCCATATAGCCATCAATATCGTTTTTATAATGTAGCTCTGGTTTTTCTTTTATTATTTTTTCTATACACTCTCGTTTTATCAGCATGAATCCGGTAGCAGCATAATTTGCTTCTACTGCCTCTTGATGTTTTGCCTTTTCGAGTTCTTCATAATTGATTTCAGTAGAAAAATCTGTGGCTAAATGCATCCACCCCTGAGGAAACTTACCAGTACTAGCCATAGCCTCCATTTTTTTTACATTAAAATATTTTTTAGGATAAACTCCTACAGCTACATCAGTATCTTGATTTATCAACTTAATAACATCTTGTGGTAAAAACTGTATATCAGTATCTACGAAAAGTAAATGAGTATAGTCTTTATTTAGCATGAATGCTACTGCAGCATTTCTTCCTCTGCTAATTAGACTTTCAAACCATATTGATCTTAAACCTACTTTTATATTTTCTTTTCTGAATTCTGAAAGTAAATCGATCATACTCATCATATAATCAGAGTGCACCATTCCTGTATAACCTATAACAGGGCAAAATATTTTTATGTCTTTTTTGTCCATAGTTTACCTTATGGGGCAAGCTCCGCCTTCACACTCGAGGTCTTGCAAAACATTACCTTTGTTAATTTGCAAAGAACTTATCCCTTTTACTTTAGATGAAATTTTATTGTAGGTATTTTCATCTATCTCTTCGTAGGGGGCTTGATCGAAACCATGATCATTGTGAAGCAAAAATGAAACACTCTTGATGTTGTTTTTATAATGCTTCCTGAGCCAGTCTTTTATTTCTCCAAGCTCTTCCTTTTTGTAGTATACAGTACAAGACACAGCATTGTCGGACCAATCTGATTGGATTTTTTTGACCAGATCTAGTTGATCCACCGCTTTCATGTCTTTCGCTAGTTTAGCATTTTTCCCTGACTCGCAAGGAAATTCTACAATAACAGTATCTCTATTAAGGGTTCCGTCAAAGTTTTTAACAAACTCTACATGGTAACCCATACTCTTACATGTTTCTACTAGAGCGTCTTGACTAGACATTCTAACTCGACGGATGTAGTGCTGAGAGTAAGCTGGGTGAATCCCGGGGGTAGCTCCTGCAAGCAAACTCAAAGTTCCGCTAGGCTTTACAGTGGTGAGCTTAATACTTTCAGGCCATCCTTGTTTTTTACTCCATTCTTTATCGTATTTTTTTAGAGCTTCATAACAGTCACTAAGCCATTCTATTTTATTATCATCAATTCCTTGGCAAATACCGGTAACCCCTTGTCCGATACGGAAGTTTTTATGAACAATTTTATTAGTGTCTTCATGAATAAAAGGAAGAGAGCAAATGGCTTTTTGAGTTTTGTAGAGCAACGTAGAGCATTCAATCAACTCTTCTTTTGAGGAGATGTTGTTCAAGTAGAGTTCTGATAAATTACAGCACTCTTTATCAGCTAGGGAAATTTCTCCGCAAGGATTAGTTCCTTCGCAGTTCTCCTTAGCTTTTTCTCCGGTTCTGCCAAATTTAGAACTTAAACGCAGATTAAAAAATCCATATGGTTCTCCATTCCCAGCGTATCCATCCCATACCCCTTCTGCTATGTGGTCATAACTGTCGCAGTAAATAGTGTTATTGCTCATAGCTCGCCAATTAGGGATATTTCCTAGATCCCACCGTTTAGCTTTAATATAAAGATAATCGTCAGGGTCGCCCAAAGCAATTTCTGCGGAACGTCGAACATTTCCTGCCACGACAACTGAACCAATAATATTTGCAATGTCTAGGACATCAAGACTTCGGAGCTTCTTACCTTCTCTTTTCTTTATTACTCCCGTGATTTTTTCAAGACCTTCTACTAGGATCTCAGGACCACTTGCTGTGCCTCCAAATCCTCCTATCGGTTTCCCTGCGCTGCGAACAAGTACGGTAGAATAACTAAATGATTTACCCGTTACGAAATAGGCTTCGAGAACTTTACTTAAAAGCCTAACCCATCCCTCGCGGCTATCGGGAACAATAAAATCTGCATCATTTGTATTTTTTACAGTAATATTGACATCTTTTTTAATTCTGGGGATTTCATGCACGTCTTCCCTTCTAATAGAATATCCCACGCCCCCTCCGAGCATTAAATTTTCAAAAATGAAACAAAAATCTTCTGGCTTCCTTATTGCAGTGAACCAGCAGTTAAGCAAACTATTTCCGCCGAATCTGTCTACAGTTGAAGTGCCTAGTTGCCATAAACCTCTACCTGCAAAATTACATTTTAAGTTAAAGACTAAATCAAATAACTTTTCTGCTTCTTTTTTAGTATATCCTGCTCCTATTTTTTGAGCCCCGTTAATACATCGAGCCACTGTTTCTGGCCACTCTTCAAGTTGCCCGTTTTCTTTAATTCTAGCATATGTTCTCTTGTAGACTATATAGCCAAGCCCGTTAAAACCCCAGTTAGGTTGTTTGTTTAAATATTTGTTTAAAAAATCGTCAGATATTATGTTTTTATTTTCGCTCATTATTTTAAAAAATGGGTTTAAAGACCTTAAGTAGGTCAGTTTATTACGTGTTTAAATCTTGATAATGCGGGGGTACAAAGTCAAATTATTTTTCGACTATTTTAAGTTTTTCTTTGACTTTCTTTTGCATTTTGTCCATGTAGTTTTGAGCTTTCTCCAGACCTTCTTCAGTGTGAGGAAAAGCCCCATAAGACCAATTTCTTTGAGAAGACTCGACTAAATAATACTTTTTATTTTTTTTGTTTCTTGGCATGTTTTTTGGCAAGTGATATTATTTTTAGCTCTATGGTAATTAGATCTTTTTCAAGTTCGTCTAGGTGCTGTGTTTCTAAGGATAACCTATACATTAAATTTTTTAAAGATTTTGAATACTCTAAAGATTTGTTTTCAATCTCTTTGTTAGAAAGAGAATCACACTCGTCTTCAAAATTCTCCATTTTTTCAAAAAGATCTTCTGCTTTCTTTTCCCAAAAATTAACAGAATCAAAACAGATTTCTGCAGAATTAAGAAGTTTTTTCCTTTCTTCTTCGAGTATGTTAAATTTCTGATTAGTTGTCATTTAGTAGACTATTTTTAATCAAGTTTAGCTTTGAAGTCAAGAAACCTTCTCCACAATTCTTTACGGGATCTGTTTGTCTGTTTAAGGAATCTTGATGAGACGTAAATTCTATTAGTTGATCTATAAGGTTTATAAGTTGATCATGAGTATCTCTATTTATCTTGATGTCGTTCATGTATTAAAAAAATATTAAAGAGGTTAGTTAAAGTCAAGTAGGTTTACACAAAAAAACCGGGCAGAAGCCCGGTTTATCCTACTCTAATTTATTTTTATTTCTCTAGGTTTGTATTTTTCTTTTTTGCCTAACGTTAACGTTAGTATGCCTTTGTCTAGACTAGCTTTTAAACTGCTAGGGTCGGCTGACTCAGGGATACTGTAGGCTTTATCGAGATTAATCTCTCTTCCCCTTCTTTTTCTTTTGGCTTGTAGGTTAATATCTCCATTTGAATCAATATTAATTTTAATATCTTTTTTGTCATAACCTGCCATTTCTACCTCATAATTATAACTATCTTCCCTTTCAAAAAAATCTTCATAATTCTCATAAGTAGATTTTTCTAATTCCGTGAACAACGGCATTGCAAGATCAAGCAAGCCCCGATTATATGATATATTAGATAGATACATATAAACACCTATAGCACTAGGTGTGCCAACTTGACATATTCCAATATTACTGAGGAAAAATAGCTATTTTTATTTTTAGCTATTTAAATTGAGTCGTAAAGTCTCAATATTGGGACAAAATAGGTTTATTTAGACTCATAAGAAAGAGACCTTATGTCATACATGGAAATAATTTCGGTTTCTAGAGGGTTTTCGTACTTAGAAATTTCGAAGTATTCTTCATCAATTACTTTTTCGACTTTCCCTCTCCAATTAGATAGATTTTTTCTGCCAACAACTAAAACTTCGTTCCCTACCATTTTTGAGTTGTATGAGATTAAGTTATCTTTTGAGCTATCTTCTTTCATATTACTCTCCTGAGCTACCAAATCCGCCGGAGCCTCTTTGTGTATTAGTTAACGTTTTCATTTCTGTCCATTCTGATGAATAGCACTTCTCAATAATTAACTGAGCTATCCTGTCACCCGGTTTAATATCAATTTTATTTCCTGATCCAAACATTGATTCATAAACAGATGGCGTAAGATTATACCCCTCGAAGTTTAGGTTTATCAATAATATTTTTACTTCCCCTCTGTAAGTCGAATCAATGACTCCTGCCATGACATCTATACCTTTTTTAACGGCAAGTCCACTACGTGGAGCTATTCTTCCGTAATAACCCTCTGGGATAGCAATACTGAGACCAGTTGAAATTAATGTTCTTTGGCCCGGTTCTAATGTCACATATTCCGTAGAAAACAAATCGTAACCAGCATCTGCAGGATTCGCTTGCTGTGGGACTAGAGCTTCTTTAGTGAGTTTTTTGTAATCTATTTTCATGTTCCTATTTAGAGTAGTGTAATCATTGAAAATCAAAAGTCAACCTTTAGTTTTTCAAGAAATGATAAAATATTGTTGACAAGTGTAGGTTTGCCTCATAAAAGGGTAGACGCGTAGCATTTCTGCCTTGTTACGTTAAAAAGGTAGGCAGGTCCGCAATCTTATGTGTCCGGCTCTACTGTGGAGACTTGTAACCGGAGGAACCAGCGGTGTTGAACTTAGCTGGGCGAGTAGTATAGGTGATGTCATATGGGTGGAAACTACCACGCACCCAAAAAAGGCTAACCGGGGAGTATTCTCAGGAAAAAGTAAAAAGATTGCCGATGTTTTGGAATAAACCGCCAAAAACGGGAAAAGTCTCCGTTTCACTTCGACTTTCTAGGAAAAAGTTTATTATTATTAAAATAAATATAATTAAGTTTAATAAAGTTTAATTAATAAGATGGAATTTAAGTTTAAAAATGTAGGTATATCCGGAGTAGCAGGTTCAGGTAAGAATACTTTAGCTGAACTTATTGGGATTTTTTTAACCAGAATGGGTTTACCTGTGGAAGAAAGGGCTTTAGCCCATAATTTAAAATCAGAAGTAAGGTCTACATGTAAAGAACTGTATTCTATTGATCCTTTAACTTGCTCGAGAGATGATAAAGATTTAATAAGGCCAATATTGGTTGCTCATGGAGAGATAAAAAGAAAATCTTCATTAGGAAAACATTGGACAGGTTTGTTAGGAAAAGATTTAGACCGTAATAAAGTAAATATTATTACAGATATTAGGTACAATGAATATCCACAAGACGAGTGTTATTGGTTGAAAAATCAAATAAATGGTATTTTAATTCACGTTTCTCGGTACCAAGAGGTGGGCGAAGAAAGAGTTTTTGTAAAACCTGCGAACATTCATGAGCTGCAAAATGATGATAAGGTAAAAAAAGAATCTGATTACATACTTAACTGGAAAACAGAAACAGACCGAAACAGGCTTGTAATTAATTCACAAAACCTGTTTAAATGGCTTAAAAAGGTTTATAAATAAATTTTTTTTAAAAAAAATAGAAGACTTTAGTAAAATTTCATATAATATTCATGCAGACACTTATAGTGTATTACTTTAAGTGTTTAAGGAGTGTGGATTTATGGAAAAAGGAACAAGGGAAAATTTAACGGATAACTGTCTAGTTGAAAGGATAAAGAGTCAATCTTGTGAGGATAGCTTAATAGAATTATCTGAGAGGCATGCGGGGTTGTGTTTTAAGATAATGAAGAGATACTCTAAGAGTTTTTCTATTAATGATATCAGTTTAAATGAAAAGCATGCTGAAAAAAATTTAATTATTTGGCGCTCTGCTAAAAGTTTTAATACTGAAAAAAAAGTAAAGTTCTCTACTTGGCTAGCTAATCAAATTAAATACAACTGCCTCAACGAGTTAAATAAAAAATCAAAAGACAGGCTAGTTACTCTTGAAGAGTATATGCTGGATGTCCTAGATGAACGCCAAGAGGAAAAAGATACAAGAATCTTCGAATATACTGAAAATATACTTTCTCAATTAAAAGACTCCAGAATCGAAAAGATTTTTTCACTTCGTTACTCGAAAGAAGAAAAAAAACCATCTTGGGCGTCAATTGCTTCGCAAATGAAAATCAGCACACAAACTGCTATAAACCTTCACAACAAAGGACTGTCTATGTTGAGAAAAAAAATGGACAGTAAAAAATTCCTTGATAATATTTAAAAAAATAATTGACATTTACGCAAAGTACTAGCAATATTAAATCTCTTATGTCTAACGAAGAAAAGAAAAACGACTGGCAAGAGCGCGAACTAGGTGCTCTATGGGCAAAGAAAAGCAATAGTGGTTCTCAATACATGACGGGGCACATCACAATGAAAGGTACCTCTGAGAAAGTTCCACTTGTTGTTTTTAGAAACAAAAATAAGTATAATGAGGATGGTTCAGTTAAAAATGAAAATGCTCCAGATCTTCGTGTTTATTTGAGCGAAATGAAAGAGCAGGGATCGGGTAATCGTAGTGCAGCTCCAGCTGCAAAAAAACAACAAAACGATGAAGCATTGTTCTGATGTCCGATATAGCCTTACATCTACCAATTAATGGTGTAAGCTTTGGTCAGGTTAGCACTGCCCTTCTGCGTGAATATTACGAGAGGGGCGTGCAGCCTTTTATTTTCTCACATGGTAAAATTGACTTAAGCTCACAAGAACCAAACGAAGACTTTCAAAAATGGATTAGTTCATCAATTAAAAAGTCTTTTGAGGAGTATGATAGGAATATTCCTATTTTTAGATTATGGCATCTAAATCAGGATAGTCTGTCTTCTTATGGAAGAGATCAAACTCTTTTCAGTTTTTATGAGTTAGATCATCCAACTACTTATGAAGTTAATGTTGCCAAGAATCAGAAAAATTTAATTTTTAGTAGCAATCACGCTAAAAACATATTTGAATCAGTAGGCGTTCAGAACTGTCATTATGTACCTCTAGGGTTTGATAAGAATAACTTTAAAGTAAAAGATCAACAATACCTAGAAGGTAAAATTGTATTTAACCTAACTGGAAAACTAGAGAAAAGAAAGCATCATAAAGAAGTTATCCAAGCTTGGGTTAAAAAATACGGGAATAATAAAGATTATGTTTTGCAATGTGCTATAACTAATCCATTTCTTAAAGAGCAGGATTTTAAAAATCAGTTATCTCAAATACTGGAAGGGAAAACTTATTATAATGTAAATTTTCTTGGCCAAATGCAAAAAAATATCCTATACAATGATTTTTTAAACTCTTCGAATATTGTTATAGGTATGTCGGGTGGAGAAGGTTGGGGGCTACCTGAATTTCAGTCAGTAGCTCTAGGCAAGCACGGAGTTATTTTGAATAGTTCTGGTTACCAAGACTGGGCTAATGAAAAAAATACCGTCATGGTACAGCCCAATGGTAAAGAAGACTCTAGTGACGGAGTGTTTTTCCGTAAAGGCGGTGCGTTTAATCAGGGTAATATTTTTACTTTCAATGAGGAGGAGTTCATTGCTGGTTGTGAAGAAGCCGTAGAAAGATACAAATCTTCACCAATTAATGAAGAGGGCCTAAAACTTCAAGATGAATACACCTATAAGAAAATGGTAGATTCAATTGATCAGATATTAACAGAAGGATAAATCAATGCCTGAGTATATTTACGAACACCCCGAGACGAAAGAACAAATAACAGTTTTTCAAACTATTCATGAGTCACACGAGTATTCAGTAGATGGAGTTCAGTACGACAGAGTATATACTGTTCCAAACGCTTCAATTGATACTAGAATAGACCCTTTCTCTCAAAAAGAGTTTAGGGAGAAAGCTAAAGCTTCAACAGTTGGTGATTTATGGGACCAGTCTGGAGAAGCATCGGAAAGAAGAAAAGAAAAAGCTGGACATGATCCAGTAAAAGAAAAGTTGTTCAGTGATTATCGTAAAAAAAATAAAGGCGCTAAACATCCTCAAGATAGGTCTAAAGTCAATAACTCAAACTTCACCATTGAATGATAAAATACGCCGTTATAGACGATTCAGCCATTAGTTTAGGTGGTACTTCACTCACCTTAGACGCTATTACTGAGCCTTTTAAGCATGAATGCGAGTTCATAAAAACATCAGATCTAACAAAAACCCATTTAGATTTTAAACGGCCAAAAGTTTGGATTATCGGGAATACTATGGGTCTCACTAAAGAGTCTTACGAGACTCTAATGCAAATAATTCAGACTCAAACTACTGTTAAAATAGATTTTGATTATGGATTTTGTAGGTTCAGAGGTCCGACACCACACAGGACTTTAGGTAATAAAGAATGTGATTGCTTGATTAATCCTGAGACAGCTACTCTTAGGAATATTTACAGTTATATAAAAAAATATACCTCTAAAATTTTCTACATGTCGGAAGGCCAAAGAAAAATACATGAGGTGTCTTTGGATATACCTGCCGAAAAAACTAAAGTGCTATCTTCCTGTTTTACTAAAGATTCTTTTGCGAAAATGAAAGAATATCGAAGTAATCAGAAATCAGATAAGTATGCTATTATTGACGGGCATCCGGGGTGGCACCAACAGGCAAAAGGGGTAAGTAAGTCAGTAAATTATGCTATTACCAAAAATTTACCTTATGAGGTATTTTCAACTGAGACTCATGATGAGATGCTTCAAAAATTAAGTGGCTATAAAGGTTTAATTTTTTTACCAATTATAGAAGACACATGTCCTAGGATTACAATTGAAGCAAAACTGATGGGTCTTGAAGTTATAACTAATGAAAACTCCCAGCACACGTTGGAGGACTGGTGGAATAAACCATTAGATGAAATCGAAAACTATTTAAAAGAAAGGCCCGAGATATTACATCAGGAACTTATAAATTTGAGTTAATTGCTAGAATTCACGGTGATTGCCTGTATAATCTAAAAAGGTTAGTTTCTAGCGTATTAGTTCAAAGCTACCAGAACTTTAGAATTCATCTAGCTATTGATAAAACCTCACCTGAGGTTATTTCTTTATGCAAACAGATAGAGTCTGACCCTCAATGTGTTATGCCTTTTCAGGTATCATGTCCTGACGGAACGATAAAAGTTTGGGAGAATGAAGGCGATAGATTGTATTCAGTTGCTAACACCATGCGTGTTCTAGACTCTCTAGATTTTGATGAGCGTGTTATTGGGGTAATAGATGCAGATGATCAGCTATGTGAAAGAAAAGCTCTACAATGGATAAATAGAGCGTATTGTAGCGGAAATGTAGGAGCAGTTTGGACAGGTAATATCTGGGAACCTTATGGAATGAACTTATGTTCAGAATATCTAGATGATTCTCAAGATGTCTACAAACACCCTTGGGTCAGTAGTCATTTCAGGACTTTTCTTCTTTCTAATTATAAACAAGTAAACCCTGAAAATTTTAAAGATGAGAACGGAGACTGGATGAAACGGTGCGAAGATCAAACCTTTATGCTCCCTATCATTAATGTAGCTCATAAGAATAAACAGATAACTCATTTTTTAGAGAACCCCTGTTATCTTTATAGAGGTTACCAAGAAATAGGAGGCGAAGCTCATCAATATCAATTAAATTTAGCAAAGTTTATACGAAAGAGAGGGTTTGTAGAATGAGATTTTTTATTAATAACTGCAATCCTACTGGAGGCCCCGGTATATTTGGCGGTAGATTAAAAAAACAACTTGAAAAAAATGGTCATAAATTTGTAGACCCTTATGTATCTGGTGAAATACCTGATAAAAACATATCAATTATCCAAGGTGATAAAATAGAAGGATGTCCTTTAAATATACTCAGGTTGGATGGTCTTTACTTTGATTCTGAAAGCTCAAATAATGATCAGATGAACTCTGGTATATTTAAAAGTTTCGATCAGGCTGATCATATTGTTTACCAATCCCAATTTTCCAAAGACATGTATCACTCTTTTTACGGAAGGAAGGATCCTAGTCAAGAAAGCATTATCCACAACGGACTGGATCAAGAAGAATTTTTATCTAATGTAAAACCTGTAAAATTATCTGACCCTGTATTTTCTAAGTATGGTAAGATATGTGTCGCATCAGCATCTTGGAGAAGGCACAAAAGGCTTGAAGAAACAATTGAAGCCTTTAAAGATCCTAAGTTAAAAAATGTTTTACTTATAGCATTAGGAGGGATGCCTTACATCAAAGATAAAAACTCTATTCCAGATAACGTATTACTTACGCCCTTACTTAAACCTGAACAAACTGCTTCAATTTATTGTATGGCAGACGCTATGATTCATTTAGCGTGGCTTGATTGGTGCCCCAATACTGTTGTTGAAGGTCTTTCTTGTGGTGCGCCGGTTTTGTGTTCTCATAATGGAGGAACCAAAGAGCTTGTAAAAGATAATGGGGTTGTTGTACAATTGGAAGAAGATTATGAGATAGGCTCAAAGGTTCCTTTGTATAACCCGCCAAAAGTAGATACCAGTATAATTGTTGATGGTATTTTAGAAGTATTAGAAAAACCTACTATTTTTGATAGATTAGATTTAGATATAAAGAATACTGCAGAATATTATGAAAGAATATAATCAAGAAATTTATAATAATACCGACATTCCCTTGGAGTATGGTAAAATATTTAATGATATAAATTTTGAAACTCAAAAAAATAAAGGGGTAAGCGATAGAGAAATTTCTCTTATATCTAAAAGGGGGTATTTTTTAACTAGGCTTGCCGCTAACCATAACGTTTCTAATATTATAGAAGTCGGGACTGCTGCAGGTTGGCAATTTTATTCTTTTTGTCATTATATAAATACTGAGCTGTTCGGCAAAGGTAATATATGGAGTTGTGATGTCAGAGACTACAGAGATTCAAACTATATTAATAAATACCCAGAAATATCAAATTTTGTAGAGGGCGATTCACGTAAAATGTCAAAATTAATACCTGATAATTTTAAATGTGATTTATTTTTTATAGATGGTAATCATGATAGAGGCGCTGTCGCTGAAGATATAAATAACTTAAAAAAATTTCAGTCGGAAAATCCAATTTGGGTTTTTGATGATTATGATCAGAGATTTGGTATTTACGAAGAAATAAAAAACATAGAAAGTAAAGCCAAGGTTAGTTCTGTAATAAGCCCTAACTCAATTAATCAATCTATAGAAGAAAAACCTAATCATATGTTAATTACATGGGGGGTAATTTAAAAAATGAATAATACAGATATTAATAAAACTTACGAAGGAAGGACAGTCTTAGTCACTGGAGGAGCTGGGGCAATTGGTAGCAATCTAGTAAAAAAACTATCTAACTTAAAAGCTAAGACCGTGATAGTTCTAGACAACATGGTCGCTGGTCATCAATGGGCTCTACCCCAAAACAAAAATGTCTTGTTGGTAAAAGGTGATATAAATGATGACATAATGCTCAAAAGAGTTTTTGCTGAGTCGCCTAGTATAGTCTTTCATTTAGCAGCATTCTTTGCGAATCAAAACTCGGTTGACTACCCTGAAAAAGATTTAACCACTAATGGCATGGGGACTTTGAAACTGTTAGAGTATTCAAATTTGACTAAAGTTGACAGGTTTGTTTATGGATCTTCAGGTTGTTCTATTTACGGGAAAGAGGCTCCACTTCCATTGACTGAGGAATTCATGTCTTTAAATCTTTCAAGTCCGTACCAAATAACTAAAATGCTAGGAGAGGTTTATTGTAACTTCTACAAAGCTCACTACGGTTTAAAAACGGTAAAAGCGAGATTTTTCAATTCTTATGGTCCGGGTGAGGTCCCGGGGCAGTATAGAAATGTTATTCCTAACTTTATTTATTGGGCTTTGAAGGGGCTACCTTTACCCATAACCGGAGACGGAAATCAAACTAGAGATTTTACCTACGTAGGAGATCTAATTAACGGATTGCTGGCCGCAGGTTTAGAAGATCAAGCTATAGGTGAAGAGTTTAATTTAGCAGCCGGAAGAGAAATTAAAATAGGCGAGCTAGCAACAATGATTAACGAAAGAACTGGTAATAAAGCAGGTATAAAAACTATACCCAAAAGAGTCTGGGATACTAAAACTAGATTATTAGCGTCGGTAGAAAAAGCTAAAAATTTAATTGGTTACGAACCTAAAACGTCTTTTGAAGACGGCTTAGATGAAGCTGTTAAATGGTTTAAGGAAAACTGGAATGAAATAGACAATAGTCATTCATTTCTTCCCGGCGCAAGTTCCGCTCATAGAGAATCATGATACTAATATGTTATGGCACTAGACCTGAGTTTGTAAAAATTCAGCCCCTGATCAACGCGTTAAAAGGTAACGTTCCTTATAAGCTGCTTTTTACCGGTCAGCATGCGGACATTGCTAATTTTCAATATGATTATAAATTGAATATTAAACCACTTAAAAACCGGCTAGACTCTATTTTTTCATCTTGCCTAGATTTAGATGAGTCTATTTTTTCTGGAATTGAAAGCGTTATGGTCATGGGGGACACTGCTTCTGCAGCAGCCATGGCTATAGCAGCTTTTAACAGGGGTCTAAAATTGCTTCACCTTGAGGCTGGTCTAAGGACTTACGACATGGTCAATCCTTACCCCGAAGAAGGTTATAGGCAAGTTATAGCTAGATTAGCTGATGTTCATTTTTGTCCAACTAAAGAAAATAAACTGAATCTAGAAAAAGAAAAAGTAGGTGGCTCTAAATATGTAGTGGGCAATACTGTTTTAGATAATTTAGTAGGGGTAAAAACTTCATATACAGACGAAGTGATAGTAACCTTACATCGAAGAGAAAATCATTCTTTAATTATTGACTGGTTTAAGGAGATTTCTAAACTAGCTCTAGAAAATAATAATTTGAGGTTTACCATTCCACTGCACCCAAACCCAAATGTTAGTAAGTACAGAGACTGTTTAATAGGGTTAAATATAGTTAAACCATTACCCTATGAAAAAATGAAAGTTAAAATCTCTAACTGTAGATTTATTATATCCGACAGCGGAGGACTGCAGGAAGAGGCAAGTTTTCTAAAGAAGAAAATTATAGTTTGCCGTAAAACCACAGAAA
>Ga0181552_10000500_pt1 | contig 30433 bp, 33 predicted proteins | sample 011ome_18_FD_130583 | JGI IMG/M metagenome (GOLD analysis project Ga0181552, IMG submission 130583) | Coastal salt marsh microbial communities from the Groves Creek Marsh, Skidaway Island, Georgia - 011501BT metaG (megahit assembly) | ecosystem: Environmental > Aquatic > Marine > Intertidal...
CCAGTGATAAAGATTTCGGCAGCTTTTTTAGGAGAACCTATGAATCACTTCACAGCAAGGCGGTTTTGGGTCGTTCTGGTGGCCCCTTTGCTGATTGCCTTTGTGCATTCCGCGCAGGCTGACTACCTCGATAGACCTGAGCTGCAGGCCGTTATAGAAAATGTGGCTGCTGAAGGAGTCGATCGAGCGTGGGCGACACAGATCCTAGCCGATGCCGAGCGAAAGCAGAGCATTCTCGATGCCATCGCGCGGCCGGCAGAAAAAACCAAGCCATGGTACGAGTACCGGGAGATTTTTATCACTGACAAGCGGATTCAAGGGGGCGTTGATTTTGCCCATGAACACGAAGAGGCTCTGTCTGTGGTGTCCGAAAATACGGGAGTCCCCGCTGAAGTCATTGTTGCGATTATCGGCGTAGAGACCTTTTATGGTCGCATCACCGGAAGCTACCGCGTTATTGATGCACTGGCTACCTTGGCATTTGATTACCCCAAGCGATCCCCCTTTTTTACGGGAGAACTGGAGCATTTTTTGGTGCTTGCCTATCACAGTGGCAAGGATCCCCTGTCCTTGAAGGGGTCCTACGCAGGAGCGATGGGGTACGGTCAGTTTATGCCCTCGAGTTACAGAGCCTACGCCAAGGCATATGACGGAGAGGGTGCGGCGGATATTTGGAGCTCGCCCAGCGACGCGATTGCGAGCGTTGCCAATTATTTCATTGCCCACGGCTGGGAAGCCGATCAGCCGGTTGCTGTGAAGGCACATGGTGAAGGTGCCTCCGAGGGAGTTTTTAATCAGGGTTTGAAACCGAAGTACACCGTCGGGGAGTTGGCCGAGCTGGGTGTTGCGCCGCTCTCGCCAACTGACATCAGCGTCCTCGCAACACCGATTCAGTTTGAATTGGCGGATGGATACGAATACTGGTTGGGGTTTAAAAATTTCTATGCCATTACTCGATACAACCACAGTGCGATGTACGCCATGAGCGTCTGGCAGTTGAGCCAAGCCATTGCAGCCGAACTCTGATTCAAGCAGGGGAGTCGGGCTTCATGCCGATTTACGGGGAGAATAAGAGAGCGACTCTCACTCGAGGCTTGTTGATTGCTATTGCCCTGTTGGCAGCGTGCAGTGTACCCGCGGAGCGGCCCGATCGACTGCCGCCGCCTATTGACCCGGCAGCGGTCCCCGACGCGGTGCCTAGGGCCGATCCTATCCGTGCCGCGGGAAATACGAGTCCTTACGAGATTAACGGCAGGACCTATAGGGTGCTGGCGAGTGCGGCGGGGTATGCGGAAGATGGCATAGCCTCGTGGTACGGGTTGAAGTTTCACGGGCGCCCGACAGCAAACGGTGAGCGGTTTAGTGTCTATGGACCTACGGCCGCGCACCGGTCACTGCCGATCCCCACCTATGTCCGCGTCACCAACCTTGAAAATGGGCGGGAGATGGTCGTGCGTGTCAATGATCGGGGGCCATTTCATGACGACCGGTTGATTGATTTGTCCTATGGGGCCGCGCTCAAGTTGGGTTTTGCGGACCAAGGCACAGCAAACGTGCGCATTACTGCGCTGCCGGTGGCGGGGGTGGATGACCTCCGAGGCGGATCCGGCTCTGGCGCGCCTCGATACCTCCAGCTCGGCGCCTATGCAAGTGTCGAGGCTGCCGAAGCTTTCGCTGAGAGGGTTCGGCGCGCTATTGGTGAATCGGCGACTGTCGCGCCGGTGGAGACGGGATCGGGGCTGTTGTACCGGGTTCGACTGGGCCCTTACTCCGATGGTGTCCAGCTTGAGAGAGACCAGCAGGCGCTCGAGGCCTCGGGTCTCCCCAGGGGCAGTGTCGTCGTCGATTCGTTGACGTGATGCCACGGGTTTTGATCCAGCCAGCAGCACTGCTACCATGCGCCCCTCACCATTAGTGAACGAACTCCAACCAGACAAGAGGTAGTTGATGCTGCGTTTCGTTTTGCTGTTACTCATGAGCACAGCTGCAGGTGCCGCGTCACTGGTGCCTGCGCCACCCACCATCAATGCTGACGCGTATTTGCTCGTTGACTACACCACCGGAGAGACTCTTGTCGCTCACAATGTCGACGAGCGGCTGCCTCCAGCGAGTCTGACCAAGCTGATGACGGCTTATATACTGGCTGAGGAAGTAGACGCCGGACGACTTTCGCTCGATGACAATGTAACTGTCAGTCGAAACTCCTGGTCACAAAACCCAACCTTCAGGGGATCGTCACTCATGTGGATTGAACCGGGCAAGTCGGTGACAGTGGGAGAGCTCGAGAAAGGCATCGTTATCTCGTCAGGCAATGATGCGACCGTGGCCATTGCAGAACATATCGCCGGTAGTGAGGAAGCGTTTGTCAGCCTTATGAATAACTATGCCGAGGTGCTGGGGCTGACCTCCACCCATTTTGAAAACACCCATGGGCTGCCCAACCCGGATCATCTGACTTCGGCTCGAGACCTTGCTGTTCTGGCGGCGGCTGCGATTCGCGATCATCCCGAGCGCTATAAGGTTTACAAGCAGCAGTCCTACACCTACAACGATATTATGCAGTACAACAGAAATCACCTCCTGCGTGAGGATCCCAGCGTAGATGGCTTGAAGACGGGGTATACCAGTGTCGCCGGTTACGGACTGGTTGCTTCGGCTGAGCGTGAAGGTATGCGCCTGATCTCCGTCGTGCTTGGCAGTAACAGCACCCGAAGCCGGAAAGCGGAGACCCGCGCGTTGCTGAACTATGGTTTTCGCTTCTACCAGAATGTCACGCCGCTCACCGCCGAGCTGTCTCTGGGAGAAACTCGACTTTGGAAGGGGATAAAAGACACTGTTTCCGGGGGTGTTCTCACCGCGCCGACGCTCACGATGCCGCGCTCAAACGCGGCGACTGAGGTGGTGGTCACCTTCGCGGATCCTATTTTGGCGCCTTTAACACGCGGAGATGAGATCGGGCGAGTGCAGGTTTTTCAGGATGGCGAATTGCTCGTTGAACAACCGCTGCAAGCCTTAGAAGACAGTGAGGCTGCAGGGTTCTTCAAGCGCCTCTGGGATAGTTTTAAGCTGTGGTTTTCTCAGTTGTTTGTGTAGCCACAGCTGAGGCACTGAGATGACACAAGAATCGGTCACGATTGAATTTCCCTGCGAATACCCGGTTAAAGTTTTGGGTCGGGCGCGGGCGGATTTTCAGCCCGTGATTCTAGAGGTGTTTGAACTCCATGCCCCAGGGTTTGACGCCGAGGGTATTCAGGTACGTGCATCAAGCGGGGGCCGCTTTACCTCGATTACGGTGACGATAGTCGCTACCGGCCCACAACAACTGACGTCCTTACATGAGGCGCTTATGGAGACCGGTTTGGTATCCATGGTGCTGTGACGGTTGACATGGAGCGACATTATCTCGGCAGAGTGGACTACCAGAGCACGTTTGAGGCCATGAAGCGCGTGACGCGAGAGCGCGATGAAAATACGCCCGACCAGCTGTGGTTGTTGCAGCATGCCCCCGTTTTTACGCAGGGTGTTTCAGGTAAGGCGGAGCACCTCCTCGATCCCGGCGACATTCCGGTCGTGCAAATTGACCGTGGCGGTCAGGTGACTTATCACGGACCGGGCCAGTGGGTGGTCTACGTGCTGTTTGATTTGCGGCGAGCCAACATGAACGTGCGTCAGCTCGTGACTAATCTTGAGCAGGCCGTTGTTTCCTTACTCAAACGTTATGAGCTTTCGGCTGCTGCCGATCCGGCGGCGCCCGGCGTGTATGTGGGTGGTAGCAAAATAGCATCATTAGGTCTCAAGGTGAGTCGAGGCTGTAGCTATCACGGTCTCGCCCTCAATGTGGCGATGGATCTGTCGCCCTTCTCACGGATTAATCCCTGTGGATACCCGGGGCTAGAGGTTGTTTCGATGGCTTCGCTATTGCCGACGCAACGTTTATCGATGGACCAAGTGGGTAACGACCTTCTCGATCATGTCGAGCGCCACCTTCTAGCGACTTAGTGCCCGCAACTAAGTGTCAGCGGCTTAGTGATGGCGAGGCTGGTGAGTCGCTGGCATAATCGCGCCGCCACTGAGGAGTAACCATGTCAGATACCGAGGCCGATCTCCAGCGAGATATCGCCGCGCGACGCACGTTCGCGATCATTTCCCACCCAGATGCGGGCAAGACCACCATGACGGAGAAATTGCTGTTATTGGGGAGTGCTATTCAGGTGGCGGGTTCGGTCAAAGGCAAACGCGGTCCTCAGGCGACATCCGATTGGATGTCTTTGGAGCAAGAGCGCGGCATTTCAGTTACCTCATCGGTGATGCAGTTTCCTTATCGAGAGCGCATCGTCAATCTGCTGGATACCCCCGGGCACGAAGATTTTTCAGAGGACACCTATCGAACGCTGACCGCTGTTGATTCCGCCTTGATGCTGATCGATGGTGCCAAGGGTGTCGAAGACAGAACCATCAAGCTCATGAATGTGTGCCGCTTGCGGGACACGCCGATCGTCAGTTTTGTTAACAAGCTAGACCGAGATATTAGAGATCCTATTGAGCTGCTTGACGAGGTTGAAGCGGTGTTGGGAATAGCAGGGGCCCCTATCAATTGGCCTATAGGCATGGGCAAAGACCTCAAGGGTGTTTACAACCTCTACACCGACACCCTGCACCTGTTTGAAGCGGGCCACAACGCCATCTTGCCGCCGGATCGTCAAATTTCAAGGCTTGAAAGTGATGAGGCCAAGGAACTCCTCGACGATCGATATGACATCTTCTGTGAGGAAATAGAGTTGGTGCGCGGAGCGAGCCACGAATTCGATCTAGAGCAGTTTCTCGCGGGCAAACTGACGCCGGTGTTTTTTGGCACTGCGCTGGGCAACTTTGGTGTGCGAGAAATGTTGGACCAGTTTGTTGAATGGGCCCCTAAACCCTTGGCACGGGCGACCCAGTCCAGAACGGTCGATCCCTTTGAGCGTCAGTTCTCGGGCTTTGTGTTTAAAATTCAGGCAAATATGGATCCCAAGCACCGAGATCGCATTGCCTTCTTGCGGTTGTGCTCTGGCCGGTATGAGAAGGGCATGAAAATTCGGCACGTCCGTGCCAACAAGGATGTCAAGATTGCTGATGCGGTATCATTTAAAGCTGGGGAGCGCGTGTTGGTCGACCAGGCTGTTTCCGGGGATATTATCGGTCTCCATAATCATGGCACGATTCAGATAGGGGACACCTTTACTATTGGTGAGGACCTGCAGTTCACGGGGATACCGCATTTCGCTCCCGAACTTTTCAGGCGCATCCGTCTGAAGGATCCGATGAAAGTCAAAGCGTTGCAAAAAGGACTTCAGCAGCTAGCTGAGGAGGGGTCCACGCAAGTTTTCTCGCCCCTCACCTCGACAGATTTGATTGTGGGTGCGGTCGGGCAACTGCAATTTGATGTGGTGGCATACCGGTTGAAGGACGAATACAAGGTGGAGGCAATTTACGAACCGGTGAATGTTTTCACGGCGCGCTGGATCGAAGCGGATGATGCCCGCAAGCTTGAGGACTTTAGAAGAAAAGCCGCTGACAATCTATCGGAGGATGGCGGCGGCTACCTGACCTATCTTGCGCCTACGCGAGTCAACCTGTCTTTGATGGAGGAGCGCTGGCCCGATATTCGATTCAGGGAGACCCGCGAGCATTAATCCTCAGTGGCTAACCATTGGTGTCTGGCACTCCGAGCGTACAGCGGATTATTTTTGAAGATCCGGATCCGCTAGGAGATCCTCGTCCAACTGGACGCCAAAGCTATTGAGCATCATGCACACCTGTGTGTATTGACCCACGGTCATTACAAGATCCATTTTCTGTTTTTCAGTCAAGAAATCTAAGGCGAGCCACGTTTGCTCGGTGACAAATGCATCCTCAGTAAGTTCATCTGTCGCTCGTAAAAGCATGCGATCCTCGATAGACCAACCCTCAGTATCGGGGCTTCTCTTGATACGCTCTATCTCTGGGTCAGTGAGCCCGCAGGTTTTGCCAATGCGCACATGCTGTGCCCACTCGTAACCAGATTTCCAATTGAATCCGGTGCGCAGAATGACTAGCTCACGATCCCTGGGGGACAGGTCGTTGGCCTCGGAGAGAATGTAACCTCCCCATGGCATGAAGCGCTTGTATGCTTTTAACGCTCGGCCAATTGTCCTGAAAATCATCGGTACCGGACCCACGCGAAAGCGATCGCCCAGCATGCTTCGAATCTCGGGGCCGATATCCGCCTCGTCGAGGGGTTTAATGCGATAGTGAGATAGCCGCATAGATAGCCCTGTCAGAATTAGCGTTTAGTGTGGCTTATAAACAGAATCTGGTCACAGCAGCGCGGCAATGTCGTCGGCGATTTGTTCCGGCTTGGCTTGCGATCCGTACCGCTTCACTACCTCACCCTGACGATTGATCAGGAACTTGGTGAAGTTCCATTTAATCCGTTCAGTTCCCATGATTCCCTTAGCCTGCTGCTTAAGCCAGGCGTAGAGGGGATGAGTATCCGCGCCATTGACATCGATCTTGGAGAAGATGGGGAATGTCGCGCTAAAACGCGTGGTGCAGAACTCAACAATCTCCTCGTTGGATCCCGGTTCTTGTTTGCCAAACTGGTTACAGGGGAAGGCCAACACCTCGAAACCCTTTTCGTGATAGTCCGTCTGAAGTTTTTCCAGCCCCTCGTACTGAGGCGTGAAGCCGCATTTTGAGGCCGTATTTACGATTAACAGTACCTTGCCTCGAAAATTCTCGAGCGCAACGTTATCGCCTTTGGTGTCCTCTGCTGAAAAGTCGAAGACTGTTGTCATGCTGGATTCCTTAATCAGAGAATGATGATTTGCAGGACTCTATTGTAACCCTAACCGCGAAGATAACTCTCGATCTCGAAATCGGTAACCCGCCTCTGAAATTCTGAGAGCTCCTGTCTCTTGGTATAAGCGAAGAGGGTTTGAAAATCAGCGCTGAGGAATTTTGCTAGTAAGGTTGATTCCTCAAATCGAGCGATGGCAACGTCCATAAGGCAGGGTAAATCCTCAGCGCTATGTTTCATCTCCCAAGCATTGCCATCCACGGGACTCGGTGGCCTGAGTTTGTTGTCGATACCATGCAGAATACCGGCTAACACAACAGCGAGCACCAGGTAGGGGTTGGCATCTGCGCCAGCGACCCTGTGCTCAATCCTTTTTGCAGCCGGCGGGCCGGCGGGGATGCGGAGCGCTGTGGTTCGATTATCGTAGCCCCAAGTAGGCACCGTAGGGGCATGGTTGCCAGCTTGAAAGCGGCGATAGGCGTTAAAGCTTGGCGCAAAAATTAGCATGGACTCGGGCATGAGGGCGAGGCATCCCGCGATTGCATTGCGCAGAACCGTGCTGCCCTTCTCGCTGTCGTTATTGAAAACATTGCCGCCTTTATCTTGGAGAAGGCTACAGTGAACGTGCATGCCGTTTCCTGCTTCGTTATCAATGGGTTTCGGCATGAAACTCGCAATGAGGCTGTACCTCGCAGCAACGGTTCGAATACCTCGCTGCATCCGAACAATCTGGTCTGCAAGCGCAAGAACATCGTCGCTATGGGCCATGTTGATCTCAAATTGGGCAGGGGCGGATTCCTTGATGATGCCCTCATAGGGCAGGCCCTGTATTTCGAAAGCCTCGCGCAGTTCATCAAGCATATCCCCGTGGCGGTCTAGCTCGTCGAGGGCGTACAAATTGCCACCGAGGGCCTCGTGTTGCTTAAGCGCCTCACGCAGCGGGCGATCGTGACCAGGGTCGGGCAACAGGCTGAATTCCAGTTCGGCCGCCATACAGGGAATGAGTCCGCGCGCCCGGCATTCGCCCACGAGCCGGCTGAGTATCTGTCGGGGATCGCCCAAATACGGGGAGCCATCCTCATTCACCATGGTCATAACTAGCTGACCCTGATCGACTCCTCTTTTGGTAAGGATAGGTCTAAGAGACTCCTCTACGGCGAGACAGTAACCGTCGATGTCTCCATTCGCATGCGCCAGCTCAGGAATATCTCTACCCCATATATCGAGGCCCAGCGCGGATTTAGGTAACTTCAGACCATCTTTCAGGACTGACTGGATCTTGCTTCGAGGGATCCATTTTCCCCGCGCGACCCCATTACAGTCGGTGATCAAGGCTTCGATCATCGCGACGGACGGGTAGGCCTGCAGGAATAGCTCAACTTCCCTGTGCATGTCATAACCGGTGCTGGCAATTGAATGTGAGATGCTCACCCCAGAAGCGCGGTGGAGCAATGACCCAAACTGGGCATTGTGAGGCTGTACCTAGAGGTCAGTTCATGTATACCGACAGCGGGTCGTTGCCTTTAGCTTCCCCAATATATGGCATGCTATTGATAAATAACGCAAAAAGATCTGCCTGGCAGCTGACATCGAGCTTTTTGTAAATCGATTTTCTATGCCGCCGCACGGTCTCTAGAGAGATATCCAGTCGCTCGGCGGAGGTATCTGCGCCGTAACCCCGTAACAGGAGCTCCAGCACTTCCCGCTCCCGGACACTGACGTGGTCGCTACCAAAGGTTTTGAAACCCACGTCGATTTGGGCATCGAGACCGGGTTGCAAGAGATTGGTGACCACAAAGTCGTCTCGATGGCAGTGGGATTTTATGACGGCGGCAATCGGTTCGGCGAGCGTATAGAGCAGGTCGTATTCCTCTTTGTGGAAGTCGGCTTGTTCATTGAGCCGCATGATGCAAAAGTTGACCACACTCCCATCGTCGAGTCGTGTCAGGAAGATGATCTCGTCGCGGGTATCGGTTTCGGCGTAGTAATGCCTGAAGTAACTGCTGTCCTCGAAATTTGTGCCTGTGAGCCTGGCCAGTCGGTAAATACTGCTGCGAGGACTACTCATCGAAATTTGGTAAAAGGGGTCTTCTCGGTAAGGCCCTTCTAAATAGCGGTCGATTTGTAAAGGTACCGCGATCTCGGGAATCTCGTGGTACAAAATGCGCGGGGGAAGGTCACGGTGATAGAGCCAGACTTGGGGGTATTCGTGCGGGACCTGAGCGCCAAGTGCGCTGAGGAGTTGCGGGAAAAACTCCTCCTCCCCGATAGCTGCAATGGTTTTGGCCAGATCTACGTTCCAGCGTGTGAAACTTTTGAGATCAATCACGACCTGTACCTTGTTTTGGGGTGCGACCCCGGTGGGTTCAATTTACCAAGGTAAATCGTGGATTTTCCAGTGGTTTTCCCACGCGATGCGGACTTTGTCACTGTAAACGCGGCTCCCGGAGGATCCGTTGTAGGCCGCCAGCGCTGTTTCGAGGTCACCCTGCTCTCGATTCAAATAAAATTGTAGGATCCGACAGCCATAGCGCAGGTTGGTCAGCATGTCAGTCAAATTATCGCCGGCGCGTCCAATTTCTTCCCGCCAGAAGGGCATAACTTGCATATATCCCTGTGCGCCGACACGGGAGATGGCAAAGCGGTCGAAATGGCTTTCCACCTCGATTACGGCGAGTACCAGCTCGGGGGGTAGATTGGCTGCCGTCGCTTCGCGATGGAGCGTCGTAAGAAATTCAACCCGTATGGCATCGTCGGGCATGAAGGGAAGTAGACGCGCTTGCATGTCGACTAGCCACACTTCGGCGTCAAAGCGGTCCTCAAAGCTGGAAGCTTGATTAATAGATTCACTTAAAAAGCGCCGTAGCGCCGCGCGGTCATCTTGTGCGCTCGATAGTGTGCTCGCCGCGAGCCCAAGAGGCAGCACGAAGCACCAGGCGTAGGCAATGGGCCTAGCCCACGCCCAGTCGTTGGGTAATATTTTGTAGGGCATCTGCCAATGGAATTTTTGTCGCGTCTGCTTCACGGCGCCCCTGTATTTCAACCGCCCCTTCTGCGAGGGAGCGATCTCCGAGTGTGACACGTACGGGGATGCCAATCAGTTCCATCTCCGCAAATTTTACACCGGGGCGTTCTTTTCGATCATCGAGGAACACCTCAACACCCATATCGGTAAGCTGTGTGTACAGGTTCTCAGTAGCATGGGCAACATCGGTCGATTTCTCGAGACCCAGAGGTACCAAGGCTACTTGAAAGGGTGCCATTGAGTGGGGCCAAATGATGCCTCGATCGTCGTGGTTCTGCTCGATAGCAGCGGCAACGATACGGGTCACGCCGATACCGTAGCAGCCCATTGCCATGGGAACAGACTTACCCTGCTCATCAAGAACCGAAGCTTGCATGGCCTCACTGTACTTGGTGCCGAGCTGAAAAATATGCCCCACTTCAATTCCTCTACGAATCTCCAGTGTGCCGCTACCGCAGGGACTGGGATCTCCAGCGACAACTTCGCGCAGGTCGGCCACTTCGTGGCCGTCAACGTCGCGATCCCAATTGGCGCCCCGGTAGTGAGCGCCCTGCTTATTGGCGCCGCAGACAAAGTTGCGGATGACCGCCGCTGAGCTATCTACAATTACGCGACAAGAGAGGCCTACAGGTCCCAGTGAGCCAAAGCTTGCGCCCACGGCGGCGTTGACCGCGGCTTCTTCCGCCATTTTTAGCGGCGTGGCCACCCCCGGTAGTTTTTCTGCCTTGATGGCATTGAGTCGATGATCACCCCGCAGGACAAGCGCGATCAGCTCGTCGTGCTCACCCGAGATAAACAGGGTCTTAACGGTCTGCTCGATGGCGATATCGTGCTGCTGGACCAAATCATCGATGGTTTTTACCGAGGGCGTATCAAACGGCGTGAGCGGCTCGGGCTCAGGTTCAGACTGATTAGGGCTAGGTGCAACCGCGGCTGCGAGCTCTACATTGGCCGCGAAGTCACTGCCATCGGAAAAGGCGATGGCGTCTTCCCCAGACTCAGCTAACACGTGGAATTCATGTGAGTGACTGCCGCCGATACTGCCGGTATCAGCCTCTACCGGGCGAAAATCAAGCCCGAGTCGAGTGAATATTGCCGTGTAGGCTTGGTGCATTCGCCAATAGGTTTGCTCCAGAGATGTTTGGTCAATATGGAAAGAGTAGGCGTCCTTCATGATGAATTCTCGCGAGCGCATGATGCCAAAACGCGGCCTAATCTCATCGCGAAACTTCGTTTGAATTTGATAGAAATTGATCGGCAGCTGTTTGTAGCTCTTGATCTCGTTACGCCCTATCGTAGTGATGATCTCTTCGTGGGTTGGGCCGAGACAGAAGTCCCGCTGATGACGATCCTGAAGTCGTGCTAACTCGGGTCCATACTGTTCCCAGCGACCCGACTCCTGCCACAGCTCAGCTGGTTGAACCACGGGCATCGAGAGCTCAAGCCCACCGGCGCTGTTCATTTCTTCACGAATGATTGCTTCCACCCGTCGAAGGACGCGTACCCCTAGCGGCATCCAAGTGTAGATGCCCGCGGCTATTCGGCGAATAAGACCGGCACGCAGCATCAGCTGATGGCTGATTACCTCTGCGTCTGCGGGTGTTTCTTTCAGCGTTGACAGTAAAAATTCGCTTGCGCGCATGAGGTATTCGACTCTGTGAAAGGGCAATTAAGTCTACGGATGTTCTTGCGGTTGCGAAAGTTATCAGAAGGCGTGTTTTTTTGCTTTCAGTTTCTGAAAAAAGTACAAGGAATTTTTTTTTTGTAATTTCGGTTTGGGCGCTTGTTTTATAGAGTTTATTCGTGTTGAATTCGTCCGACTGCCGGGAAACATCTTTTTTTGCAGGGTTTTCATAAGCGCGCGGTCAGTAACCAACCCAACCAAAGGTGAAAAAGACACATGGCTAAGAAAGCAGCGAAGAAAAAAGCACCCGCGAAAAAGGCGCCGGCAGCGGCTCCCAAGGTGAAAGCGATTTCAGAGAAGTTGACCAAGACCCAAATCGTTGGGGCGCTGGCAGACAACACAGGCTTGACCAAAAAGCAGGTTAGCGCAGTGATGGATGCGATGAATAACCTGATCGAAGGCAGCATCAAGAAGCGCGGCGCTGGTGAGTTCACCATTCCCGGCATGATGAAAATAACCACCGTCCGTAAGCCTGCCGTAAAGGCTCGCAAGGGCATCAATCCCTTCACCGGTGAAGAGACCATGTTTAAGGCGAAACCGGCGACCACCGCGGTCAAGATTCGTCCCCTGAAGAGAATGAAGGAATTTGCAAATTCCTGAGTAAACTCAGCCCGGGGTGCGCTAGCTCCGGGCTCACTCAAGAGGCGGCCAGATTGGCCGCTTTTTTTGTGCGCTTGTTCCTCTTTGAAGTACATTTTTTGATGAGGTGGCTCAGGTGTTCGCTCGAAAGCACCCTCCGGAGCAAAAAACCTGTGGGTGAGGGCGGTCAGCCGGGACTGGTTTGGCCTGATCCCTGCGCAGGAATGCGCGTTAAATCGGTATTTTTCTGGATAGGTCTGGGGGCGCCGCTTTATAGCTAGCGGCTTTTCGGGTACCCTTCGCGCCCTTGTTTTATCGCTCTGTTGGCCTCATAGCTGAGTCGCGATGTCGTCTGACTCTGGGGAGAAATTCATATGCCAATTTATGATTATCAGTGTACCGATTGTGGACATGGTCTGGAGGCTATTCAGAAGCTGTCCGACGCGCCGCTTACCCAGTGTCCAGCCTGTGGTAACGAAGCACTCAAGAAAAAAGTGAGCGCACCTTCGTTCAGGCTCTCGGGCGGGGGATGGTATGAGACGGATTTTAAGACCGGTAAGCAGAAAAATTTGGCTGGAGACGCTGCTATCAAAGATGGCGGTAGCAAAGAGGGAAGCGGAAAGGGTTCTGACACTTCGCCACAAACATCATCAACCTCCTCGGGTGAGAGCAAAAAAAGTGCCGACACCTCAGGAACAACTTCGGCTGCTTGAGCTAGCGAGAGCTCGGCAAGCGACAGCAGTGAACTTAGGGCGGTAAAACCATGCGCACCCATTATTGTGGCTCAGTCACGGAAAGCCTGATCGACGACACCGTTACCCTGTGTGGCTGGGTCGACCGTCGACGGGATCATGGTGGCGTTATTTTTCTCGATATGCGCGATCGTGAGGGCATCGTGCAGGTGGTCTTTGATCCCGATACTGAAGAGGCCTTCGCGCTCGCTGACAAGGTTCGCAGTGAATACGTGCTGAAAATTACCGGTCGGGTGAGGGCGCGAGATGGGGCGACCGTCAATCCTGCAATGGCCACGGGCAAGATAGAGGTGCTGGGTAAGGCGCTGGAATTGTTGAGTAGCGCTGCAACGCCACCCTTTCCCCTCGATGCACACCACTCCGTGGGGGAGGACGTCCGACTTAAGTACCGCTATATGGATTTGCGGCGCCCAGACATGCAAAAAAACCTCATGATGCGCGCCCGCATTACCTCCAGCGTTCGCCGGTATCTGGACGAGCACGGTTTTTTGGACATCGAAACCCCAATTCTCACGCGAGCTACGCCTGAGGGTGCGAGGGATTATCTCGTCCCGAGCCGCACCCACGCAGGCAGTTTTTTTGCGCTTCCCCAATCGCCGCAGCTATTCAAACAGCTGTTAATGGTGTCGGGTTTTGATCGTTACTACCAGATTGCTCGATGCTTTAGAGACGAGGATCTGCGCGCTGACCGGCAGCCGGAATTTACTCAGATTGATATTGAGACCTCCTTCCTCGAGGAGCTAGATATCATGTCGCTAACCGAGGGCATGGTGCGTACCCTTTTCAAAGAGCAGCTCGATGTGGAGCTGGGGGAATTCTCCCAGATGAGCTGGCATGAAGCGATGGAACGCTACGGATCAGACAAGCCTGACCTGCGCATTCCGCTGGAGCTGGTATCCATTGATGACCTCATGGCATCGGTCGACTTCAAGGTATTCAGCGGTCCGGCTCAGGACGAAGCGGGACGAGTCGCGGCATTGAAAGTTTCGGGTGGCGCTTCCCTATCTCGCAAAGAAATCGACGATTACACCAAGTACGTCAGCATTTATGGTGCCAAGGGATTGGCGTGGATCAAGGTCAATCAGCTGTCAGCCGGAGTGGAGGGCTTGCAGTCTCCAATTCTAAAATTTATGCCTGACGCCGTCGTTGAGCAACTCATGACCCGTTTAGGTGCGGTAGACGGCGACATTATTTTCTTTGGCGCTGACAAGCGATCGGTGGTGAACGAGGCGCTGGGAGCGCTTCGTTTGCGCGTCGCCGAAGACTTGGGGCTCGTGCAGGCGGGTTGGGCACCACTGTGGGTGGTCGATTTCCCGATGTTTGAAGACGATGGCAAGGGAGGTTTGACCCCGCTGCATCACCCGTTCACAGCCCCCAATTGCGATGTCGATGCGCTGCGGGCAGATCCTGCTGCGGCGCTTTCAAGGGCCTACGATATGGTGCTTAATGGCACCGAGGTTGGCGGCGGGTCGATTCGTATACACCAGCAGGATATGCAGCAGGCGGTATTCGATATCTTGGGTATTGATGCCGAGGAGTCCATCGAAAAGTTTGGTTTCCTGCTGGATGCTCTGAAATACGGTGCGCCGCCCCACGGTGGTCTCGCCTTCGGTTTAGACCGTCTGGTGATGCTAATGGTCGGTGGGCAGTCGATTCGTGACGTGATCGCGTTTCCCAAGACCCAGAGCGCTGCATGCGTCATGACTGATGCACCCGGCCAGGTTGCGGAGCAGCAACTGCGGGACCTTTCTATCCGTTTGCGCCAGTCTGCCGTGAGTGCCCCTGAGTCTCAGTAAGTTTGCGCTAAACCCACTGGCGTTGTGTCCGCTTTCCGTCACAATAGGGCGATCGGAAGGGAGCAGCGATGGCAACCATTCTAGGAATTGACCCCGGCTCGCGGAAAACGGGTTTCGGGGTCGTGCGCGTGGAGCAAGGCAAGCCGCATTATGTGAGTAGCGGCGTCATTCGATTGCCCGTCAGCGAGCCATTGGGACCCCGGCTGGGCGTACTTTTTGCCTCGCTCAATGAAATCATTGATTTGCATGCCCCAGACGAACTCGCTATCGAGCAGGTTTTTCTTGCTCGCAGCGCCGATGCAGCGCTCAAACTGGGTCAGGCTCGGGGAGCCGCAATGGTGGCTTGCGTCCAGCGGGGTCTCAGCGTCCACGAATATGCAGCGCGACAAATCAAACAAGCGGTGGTGGGAACCGGCGCCGCCAACAAAGAACAGGTGCAGCATATGGTGAAGACTCTGCTCGGCCTGCCCGCAGCGCCTAAGGAGGATGCGGCGGACGCCCTGGCTACGGCACTGTGCCACATTCACACTAGCCAGACCCTAAAGCGGCTACCCGCGGCGTCGCTCAGTCGTGGCAGGCTGCGGTAGGATAGGCATTATGATCGGAATTATTCGCGGAACCTTGATTGCCAAACAGCCTCCCGATGTCGTGGTGGACGTCGCCGGTGTCGGCTATGAGATCCAGGTTCCCATGACGACACTTTTCGATCTACCCGGGCTGGGCGAGGAGGTAACGTTGCTCACGCACTTCGTGGTGCGGGAAGACGCACAGCTCCTGTATGGATTCCTAGCACAGGAAGAGCGCCGATTGTTTCGCGAATTGATCAAAGTGAGCGGTGTGGGCCCAAAACTTGCGCTGGCCCTGCTGTCAGGTATGGACGCTCGGGCTTTTTCCCAGTGCCTGCAGCGAGATGATGTCTCGGCGCTTGTGGCGCTGCCGGGTGTTGGCAGGAAAACCGCCGAGCGATTGTTGGTCGAAATGCGCGATAAAGCGGGCAAGTGGCTCGAGGAGCTCGCGCCCGTCGCTGCAAATCCTCAGGTCGCCGTCGCGGCAGTGTCTGTTGATTTCCGTGCTGAAGCGGAACAGGCGCTAGTCGCGCTGGGTTATAAGCTTCCCGAGGCCGCGAGGTTGGTCTCCTCGGTAGAGTCAGATGAGGGCGAGTCGAGCGAGGAACTGATCCGCCGAGCCCTCAAAGCAGCGGCACCGAGGGCAACACGATGACAATAGAAACCGACAGATTGGTCGCGGCTGAACCCGCTTCGACTCAGGATGAGCAACTCGATCGGGCCATCAGGCCTAGAACGCTTGATGAATATCTCGGGCAGCGCGTGGTCCGAGAGCAGATGGAGATCTTTCTTGCCGCCGCCAAGAAGCGTGGGGAACCCCTGGACCATACCCTGATCTTTGGGCCCCCGGGGCTTGGTAAGACGACGCTCGCAAGTATTATCGCTCACGAGATGGGCGTGTCACTCAAAACGACCAGCGGCCCGATCCTGGAGAAAGCGGGGGACATTGCCGCCCTGATGACTAATCTTGAACCGGGCGATGTCCTGTTTATTGATGAAATCCACCGATTGAGTCCCTATGTTGAGGAGGTGCTCTACCCGGCGATGGAAGACTATCAGCTGGATATCATGATTGGTGAGGGGCCCGCCGCGCGATCGATTAAACTCGACTTGCCTCCTTTTACTCTCGTGGGAGCCACCACCCGCGCGGGGCTGCTGACCTCTCCGCTGAGGGATCGTTTCGGCATCGTGCAACGGTTGGAGTTTTACGATATCGATGATCTTGCCCACATTGTTGCCCGCTCAGCCGGGCTTTTAGAGATCCCCATGGAGCCCTCTGGGGGGCAGGAAATCGCGCGGCGAGCTCGGGGTACCCCGCGTATCGCCAATCGACTGCTGCGTCGCGTCCGTGATTACGCGGAGGTCAAGGGCGACGGAGAGATCACTGAGGCAATCGCCCAGCAGGCGCTGGATATGCTCAATGTCGATCAACAGGGCTTTGATAATCTCGATCGCCGGTTCCTGCTGATGCTGCTGGAGAAATTTGACGGTGGACCGGTTGGTATTGATAGTTTGGCGGCGGCGCTGTCGGAAGAGCGCGGGACCTTGGAGGACGTACTCGAGCCCTATCTAATCCAGCAGGGTTACTTGATCAGAACGCCTCGGGGGCGGATGGCGACCAAATCCGCCTATCTCCATTTCGGATTGCAGCCAGCATCCGCTTCGGGTCGACAAAGCTTACCGCTCGATCTTGACGGGTCGGACGGGGGTGGGGTCGAGTAGCTTGGGACCAATGAGTGGAGTAAGCGGGGAATTTTCCCTTCCAGTGAGGGTCTATATTGAAGATACCGATGCCGGCGGCATCGTATATTACGTCAATTACCTAAAATATTTTGAGCGTGCTCGCACCGAATTCATGCGCGCGAGGGGCTACGACAAACCCGCATTTTTAGGGCCTGACAGCCTTTTCGTTGTCACTCAGGCAGCGGTTCAATATCGGGTCCCAGCGCGGTTAGATGAGGCGCTGCAAGTCACGGCGGGTCTAGCCTCAGTCGGGGCTGCTACTCTGACTTTCGTCCAGCGAGTCTATCGCGGGCGAGATTGCCTGGTAGATGCCGAGATTTCTATTGCCCTGGTCGACGCGGCCAGTGGCAAGCCAAAGCGGTTACCCGCATCGTTGCGACGAGACCTGCAGGGCGGCTGAATCTTTCGATAGGAGAGCAGGGTGGACCAAGAGTTAGGCATTTTAGAGTTAATCCTAGGCGCGAGCGTCACTGTCCAGCTCGTTATGTTGCTATTGCTAATGGCGTCGGTCAGCTCTTGGTACCTGATCGTCCGACGTTTGATGCTGTATCGCCGAATGGGCGACGAGTTGATCAATTTTGAGGAGCATTTTTGGTCTGGAGTGGATCTCGCTGAGCTTTATCGCGAGGGCAATCAAGCCGTCGCCGACGGCGTGGTCCACACGGGCGTGGAGAGTATCTTTCGGGCTGGCTTTAAAGAGTTTTCGCGGCTATCCCAGCAGAGCGATATTGAGGCAGATGCCGTGCTCGAAGGCGCGCGTCGCGCAATGCGTGTCGCTACGTTGCGGGAAATCGACCGACTAGAGGCCGGCTTGCCGTTCCTCGCCTCGGTGGGCTCTACCAGCCCCTACATCGGTTTGTTTGGCACGGTATGGGGAATCATGCATTCCTTTCGGGGTCTCGCCAATGCCACCCAAGCCACCCTCGCGACAGTTGCTCCGGGCATTTCAGAAGCGCTCATTGCCACCGCTATGGGCCTGTTTGCAGCGATTCCCGCGGTGCTGGCCTACAACCGGTTTGCCGCCCGGTCAGACAGTCTAATTAACCGGTATGACACCTTTGTCGATGAGTTCTCAGGTATCTTGCAGCGCCAGACCTATGCGCAACGTGCTCTCAGGGCGCAAGGATAATTGTTGTGAGAAAGCGTCGCGCCGTCGCTGACATCAATGTTGTGCCCTATATCGACGTAATGTTGGTGTTACTCATTATTTTCATGGTCACTGCTCCCATGCTGATGCAGGGCGTAAAAGTTGATTTGCCAGATGCCGCAGCAGAGCCGGTCGATAATCAGGACAGCGAGCCTTTGATCGTGTCGGTGAGTGTTGATGGCGAGTTCTACCTCAATGTTGGGGGTAACGAAAAACAAGCCTTGGAGTTGACCACAGTCAAGCAGCGAGTGGCGGCAGTGCTCCGCAGAAGCCCCGACAAGCCGGTGCTGGTTTGGGGAGATCAAGGCGTTGCCTATGGCAGCGTTGTTACGCTTATGACCGCCTTACAGGAGGCCGGCGCGCCCTCTGTTGGGTTGGTGACGGAGGAGCCCTCAGCGCCGTGAATGAGACTGCAGAGCGTCTATCTTGGTTTGGCGCGCCGCTACTGGTCACTCTTCTGTTGCACGCTCTCGTAATAGCGACCCTTGTCGTGCGTTGGGAGTCGCCAACGACCATTGAGGCACGGGTCGCAAAACCGGTAGCAATAAAAGCCCAGCTTGTGTCTGCGGAGACACTTAAGCCCAAACCCAAACCCAAACCCAAACCCAAGCCCAAGCCGAAACCTAAACAGGAACCCAAACCCCAGCCAAAGCCCCAACCCAAGCCAGCAGAGCCAGTGCCAGAAAAGCCGGCAGAGGTGCAGAAACCGACTCCCTCTACAGAGGACATGGCGGCACAGAATCTCAAGGAAATTGAATCCGCGATGGCCTCAGAGCAAACCGCTCAAGCCGGCGTCAGCGGCAGCATCAGCGATACTCTTGCGGCGATCATTCAGCAGGCAGTGGTGGGGCGCTGGGCTAGGCCACCCTCGGCTCGCAATGGTATGGTTGCCGTGCTTGAGATCGCACTGGTTCCGACCGGGGATGTAGTGGGTGTCTCGGTCTTGACCTCCAGTGGAGACAATGCATTTGATCGGAGTGCGCTTAACGCCGTCGAGCGGGTAGGTCGGTTTCCAGAGGTGAAGCAGTTGGAGCGGGCCCTATTTGAGCGTGATTTCCGACGATTTCAGTTGATTTTTAGACCCGATGATTTGAGGTACTGATGCATCTTTTTTTAGCTTCCTTGGTTGCTGCCCTCCTGGTATTCACTGACCATGCCCAAGCCCAGCTACAAATCGAGATTACCAAGGGCATCGATAACCCGACGCCGATCGCGATAGTGCCTTTTGCTTGGGTTGGCAGCGGAACGTCCCCCGACGATGTTGCCCGGATTATTGATTCCGATTTAGCGCGTAGCGGTCAATTTGCGCCCGTGAGCCGACGAGACATGCTGAGTTACCCGACGACAGCCGCGGAGATTTTTTTCCGCGATTGGCGCGCGATTGAAACCGACTACGTGCTTATCGGCCGGGCCTCTCCCTCTGGGCCGGGCAATATCAGCATTGATTGGGAGCTGTTTGATACCGTTCGGCAGCAACAGATCGCAGCGGGCAATGTGACTGGCGTCGCACCCGAGCTGCGTATGCTCGCTCACCGCGTTGCGGATGAGATCTATGAAAAACTCACGGGTATCCCCGGGGCCTTTGCAACCCGGCTGCTTTATGTATCTGTGACCCGGAATCCCGGCGGGAAGGATTTTTATCGGCTTACCTTGGCCGATTCTGATGGAGCAAGGCCGATTGTTCTGCTGGAAAGTCGGGAACCGATTCTCGCGCCCTCCTGGTCACCCGATGGCGACGAAGTGGCCTACGTCTCTTTCGAGACGTCGCGTCCTGCCATATATAGACAGAACCTTCGCACCGGCGCGCGTGAGCAACTCACCAACTTTAAGGGGCTTAACAATTCACCGGTGTTCTCGCCCGATGGCAATTCAATGGCGATGGTCCTATCTAAGGATGGCAGCCCCGATATTTACTTGATGAACCTGACTTCCAAACGATTGACGCGATTGACCGAGCATTACGCGATTGATACCGAGCCCACTTGGATGCCGGACGGTAAGTCGCTTCTTTTCACTTCCGACCGCGGTGGCCGTCCCCAAATTTATCGCTACGAGCTAAAAACCGGTGCAATTACCCGAGTCACCTTTGAGGGCCGCTACAATGCCCGAGCCCGTGTGGCGCAGGACGGCAGAAATGTGGCCCTAGTCCACCAGCAGGGCGGTGCCTACCATATTGCCGTTTTTGATTTGGTCACGGAGCGCTTGACGGTGCTGACCACGACCAATCTCGACGAAAGTCCAAGCATTGCGCCTAACGGCTCGGTGGTGCTGTATGCCACCAAGCGGGGGGGCAAAAGTATTCTTGGGGCTGTAGCGGTTGATGGTGGAGTGAGCTTTAATCTTCCAGCTAGAGAGGGCGACGTACAGGAGCCGGCTTGGTCGCCCTTTATGGCTCATTAAGTTTAGCAAGTTGATCAGCAGTTTTTTTTGTGTTGATGGACGGATGTATCTTGCGCCTTTGCCAGAGTCATCTATACTTCAACAAAACCACTAATAGGACGGTGTCATGAACGTACTCCCAGTAGCCGGCAAGTTTGCCACACTTGTCTTTGTCTCGCTTTTTCTCGTGGCCTGTTCCAATACTGATACCAGCGAAGCTGACGCGGCTGCCGCTGAAGCCGCCGCCGCCGAGTCAGCCGCTGCCGAGGCAGCAGCCGCTGAAGCCGCGGCTGCAGAAGCGGCAGCAGCACAGCTGGCGTTGCAAGAGGCCGCCGATGCCGTAGGGACAGTCTTTTACTTTGAGTTCGACAGCTCAGCGCTGACAGATGCAGCCCGCACCGCGGTCGACGCTCATATCGCAGCCCTGTTGGGTAACGACGCCAGTGTTCGACTCGAAGGCCACACCGATGAGCGCGGAACTCGCGAATACAACCTCGCTTTGGGCGAGCGCAGAGCCAATGCGGTCAGAGATTACATGGTTGCCAACGGTGTACCGAGTTATCGCATCGAGAGCATTAGCTATGGTGAAGAGAACCCAGCGGCGTACGGATCTGGGGAATCAAACTGGCAGCAAAATCGGCGCGTAGAGCTTAAATAAGTCAGACGATTGCTATGAAGGATTTTCTCAAGCCGGTTACCTTAGCCGGCTTTTTTACAACTGCGGTCGTCGCATTGCCCAACGCTGCCCAGGATTATATTGACGTGGAAGCGGAGCGCGAAGCCGCCGAGCGAGCCGCTGTTGGCTATACTCCGCCGGACACTGGTACCGCAACGCCCGCCGGTTATACCGTGTCTGGGGTGACACCCTACGCAGGTCAAACCGTTACGGCTGTGCCGATCACGACGAATCAAGGTGTATCGCCAGCCAATCCCAACGTGGGCTCCCTTGTTGTGCAGTTGCAGCAGTTGCAGGAGGAGGTCAGGCGACTCAACGGGGTAGTTGAGCAGCAAAGTGCAGAAATCAATCGTTTGAAGGAACAGAGTTTAGAGCGGTACGTTGATCTGGACAGGCGAATCGCCGATCTCGCGAAAGGTTCTGCTGTCGTCTCTCCTACGGTCGTCGATACAGCAGGTGAGGAGGGACTCACCTTTGGCGGCACGCCGAACACTGACCCGCCGCAGCCGCTCCAACCCGGAGAGGAATCTGCTTATCAGTCCGCTTATGGGTACGTGAAGTCAAAAAACTTTTCGGAAGCGGTCGAGGGCTTTAAAAAATTTCTACAGAACTACCCCTACGGCCGCTATGCGCCTAATGCGCATTACTGGTTGGGCGAGTTATACCTTGTTATTGACCCTACCGAACCCGAGTTGGCTCGCCAGAGCTTTCAGTTGCTGCTTGATCAGTATCCGAATAACGCAAAGATTCCGGATGCACTGTATAAGCTGGGCAAAGTACACCTCCTTAAGGGCAATAGTGAGCGATCCCGAGAGTATTTGGATCGCGTTATTGCCGAGTATCCCGGGCATCCGGCCTCCCAGCTGGCGACCGATTTCCTCAGCGAAAACTTCTAACGTCGATGACGGGTGAGTCGACGGTGGCGCAGCTGCGGATTACCGAGATATTTCATTCCCTGCAGGGCGAGGCGCGCTCCGTCGGACTGCCCACCGTGTTTGTCCGATTAACCGGGTGCCCGCTCCGCTGTGTTTGGTGTGATACCGAGTACGCGTTCGCCGGCGGTGACTTGATGTCGTTAGCCGAGGTGATGGAGGTCGTCGCTGGTTTCGGCTGCAACCGGGTCTGTGTGACCGGCGGTGAGCCTCTTGCACAACCCGAATGTTTACTGCTTTTGACTGCTCTTTGCGATGCTGGCTGCGAGGTCTCGCTTGAGACCAGCGGTGCTTTGTCCATCGCTGAGGTCGATCTAAGAGTGAGTCGCGTGATGGATTTGAAGTGCCCCGACTCGGGAGAGAGTCATCGCAATCGGTGGGACAACATGGAATGCTTGACTCCACACGATCAGGTAAAGTTCGTGCTGGCGAGCAGAGCCGACTACGATTGGGCTCGCTTTAAGATTGATGAGTTTTCACTAGCGCAGCGCGTGGGTGATGTGTTGTTTTCGCCAACTCACGGCGGCCTCAGCCCCCGAGAGCTGGCCGAGTGGATGTTGTCTGATGGCGTTAATGCCAGATTTCAGCTTCAGTTGCACAAGCTGCTGTGGAACGATGAGCCCGGACACTGACAGCCATGACTAAGCGTGCCGTGATTTTAACGTCGGGAGGACTCGATTCGGCGACCGTTCTCGCCATGGCGTATCGCCAGGGAGTCCAGTGTTACGCCCTGTCCTTTGACTATGGACAGCGACACCGTGCGGAATTACTCGCGGCGGCGCGTGTCGCTGAGGCATTTCCAGGCACTCCCCATAAAACCGTTGGATTAGATCTTCGCGGTATTGGTGGATCAGCACTTACAGACGATGCGATTGATGTGCCCGTTGAACCAACCGAAGGTATACCGGTTACCTACGTGCCGGCGCGAAATACGGTGTTCCTGTCTATCGCCCTCGGTTGGGCGGAAGTGCTCGAGGCTGAAGAAATTCATATCGGTGTCAATGCGGTGGATTACTCGGGGTATCCAGATTGTCGTCCCGCCTTCATTGCGGCTTTCGAGGCCATGGCGGCGACCGCAACCAAAGCTGGGGTAGAGGGCAACCCCATCAAAATCGTCACGCCCATCATCAGTCTTAGCAAGGCTGACATCATTCGCAGAGGTGTCGAGCTGGGTGTCGATTACAGTTTGACCACTTCCTGCTATCAAGCTACCGAGACCGGTTTGGCTTGCGGCGTGTGTGACTCTTGCCGCTTGCGTCGACAGGGTTTTGAGGACGCTGGAGTCCCAGATCCAACTCGCTACGTTTAGTTCAGCTATCCTTCAAAGGGCTCGAAAATAAATCGATCGTCTGCAAAGCACTTGAATTCCAGGGCGTAGTTGTTTGGATCCCGAAAAAAAAGCGTGCGTTGTTCCCCGGGGGTGCCTGCGAAGCGCACGGAGGGCTCGATGACAAAATCGACGTTGCCTCTCAGCCGTTCAACCAGCACCTCAAATTGCACTGGGGTCAGGATGATGCCGAAATGCGGCACCGGTACCTGATGTTTGTCCACCGGATTATAGCGATCGGGCAGACCCTCGCCCCCGCAGTCATGAAAGACGACCTGATGACCAAAGAGATCTAAATCTATCCAAGTATCGTCGGTGCGACCAAGCTTGCACCCCAGCAAATCGCAGTAAAAAGCTTGGGTGGCGCTAAGATCAATAGCAGGGAGGGCAAGGTGAAAGGGTCGCAGCATAGGAGAAGGTTGCACTTTTGGTCAGGATAAGTACCATACGCCCCTCGCGGCGACGCCGCACCTCCTTTTGGGTCGTTAGCTCAGTCGGTAGAGCAGTTGGCTTTTAACCAATTGGTCGCTGGTTCGAACCCAGCACGACCCACCATTTTTCCCTGACAAACAAGGCCAAACGGCATAAGACGCTCTTTGCGTGAGCTGCTGTCAAAGTTTGATAGGACATCAGTTTGGCGGCAAGAACCGTGGTGGAAACCATCCCATACTATTTTTACCCGACGAGCTGAGCCGCCTGCCTGATACTTTGTTTTAGCTGTTGCGCAGCTTCTAAAGCCGGCAGTGCCATTAACTCGGCAGAAAATACTTCAACATTTAGAGTGGACTGAACGCCTGCTGAGTAAAGCGCCTCCATGCTCGAAGCTGCATGGCCAACTCCCGCGCCAGGAAGCTCTCTCCCTAGTGATGTTTCTTCAAGGATGTCCGACCATGGCTCTAACGCCACGTCGTTGAGTTGCACGGCTGTCACGACGTGGGGGTCGAGAGTTGCCAGCTGTTGAACCGTACCGCCGCTGCGAAAGTGGTGCCAAAGGTCAATATTGACGCCAAAATTTGACTGGCCTACGGCCTGAACAAGGGCGACGGCTTGATCGAGATTGCCGATGGGGGACCATGGTAAAAATTCCATAGACACTTGGAGGCCACGGGTGGCGGCGCGAAGGCAAAGTTCGGCAAGTAGCTCTACGCGCTGCGCTGGCGTTATTAAGGATGGCAGTGCCTCAATGACGTTGAGAGAACTGCCTCCCAGGACGTCAGCCATGCGAAAAAATTCATCTTCGCCATAGCTGAAAAAAGTCGCGGTCATGTCATTCGGATCCACCGTCACCGGTAACCAGGCGCAGTACGGATCCAGTTCAGTGACGCGGAGACCGTTGTCATCGAGAATGGTGATCAGATCGGCCTCGCTATAACCGTTTTCCAACGCGCTGTAGAACAGGGTTGGCCACATTGAAATAGATTTGAAGCCCGCGCCCGATGCTGCTTCGACCAACTCTAAAAAGTCAGCCTGCACCAGGCTGCCGCAACAGAGTCCAATATCGTCGGCGTCAATCATATCAACGGCTGTCTTCGCTGAACTGTGTGGCAAAGAGAGTGACAATGCCTTCGGCGACGAGCGCGAGAATAGGCTCTTTTTCCGCCACTTCGGACGCCTCGACCTGGCCGCGACAGGTCCACTCGATCTGACAGCCTTGAGCTTGGGGTATCACCTGTGCAGTCGCACGATAATGCGTGATGCCCATCATGCCTTCATCAATACCGTACTCGAGCTTTTTGGTGCTCTGATCAACCATTAACAAGCGCTCTTCGAGCCAGTCCTCGCTTCCCTCTAAGCGCACTCGCCGAACCATGCCAATGCCTTGACCCTCAATTTCAATATCGGCAATGCCAACTGCCCAGCCCAAATCCGCAAAATCTTGCATCTTGAGCCACACTTGCTCCGCCGAGGCATCGACAGCCACGGTTTTTTGACCTGTTATTTCTTTAGCCATTGGAGTGATCTCATTGCAGAATAGGGTCAATAGGGACAGTCATTAAAATAAGTCTGGGCGGATAGCTGCGTCTGTTCCACCGTCCACCCAGACCATAGTCCCGTGGATGTAAGAGGCGTCCTCACTCAATAAAAAGGCGATAACCTTTGCCATCTCGGAAGCATTGCCTTTGCGCCCAACGGGGATAGGTAAAAGATCCAGCAATGGGCCGACTTCGGGGTCTTGCTTCAAAGCATCAACCATTGGTGTCTCGGTCATGCCGGGCACAATTGCATTGATTCTGACCCCGAGAGGACCCCAGATGCTCGCTCGTCGGCGGATTGCCCTCGCAAGCGCGTGCTTTGAAAATCGATAGGCGGCGCCACGATCAAGCCCAAGTACCATCTGCCGGCATTTTTCTTCGTTGCCCTCAAGAAGCGCTGTGACCATTGGGTCGTCGTAATCCACGTCGAATTGCGACGAGTTAGACACCAAGCCGATAGCACAGGCGTTTGGCCTGCCTTCCATGGCCGGTCTCAGTGCATCTAGCAACTCGACAGAGCCAAAATAATTGACAGAAAGCGTCACATCGCCCGGGTGGTACATACCACTGAGACCGGCTGACAAAATCAAGCCATCGATCTTCCCTTCGGTGTAGGCGAGGGTTGCTGCTATAGCCGCATCGCGCCCCGATTGGGTAGAGAGGTCGGCCGCGATGTCAGCGTCCGATAAATCGATACCTACGACACGATCGCCCGTCGTTTGAAATTGGGCTTTGCACGCGGCGCCGATGCCCGAAGCGCTTCCTGTGATTACAATATTTCTCAAGGTGGATTTCCGTTTTTTGAAATTCTCATTTAGTCATGGCCGTCGATCATCTCTTTAACCGCCCCAGTAATTTATTGATGGCGAATTTGGCGAGCACTGGTAGTAAGACCACTTTTGGGGTCAGTTCGCTAAGATGAAATTCCTCCACCGTTTCGCGTTGGGCGATGGCTCTTAATCGCTTTTCAATGTTTTGAAAATACACGGCGGTCATGGCGTTCCACTCGATGACTTCCAGGGTAATCTTGGTCGTTGAGTTTTCGATATAGGACATGCGTGCAATGCCATCGATACCGGTATCCATGACGATCGTGTTGTCAGGTTGGCTTGTTGCGTAACGGTAAGCCTCGGGAAAATTCTTTACCCAGACAGCGTAGTGGTGCACGTTTTGATCATGTCGCTGAATCATCTCTTGATAAGGCGATGGCACGTCATTGACTGGGGCGATAAGTTCAAGCTGCATCTCACCGACGTAGGAAAAAGCGATGTCGATCGTAATTCCGTCGGTTTTGGTCCCTCGGTAGTAGCTATTACTGAAGGGGCTTACTTGGCGTGTTACGAGAAACGGTCCAGCGTTTTGAGATTGCCAAAAGGCGATGGCGTCATCGATGTTAGGAACAATATAAGCAATTTGTCTTACGGGACCATAAATCGTCGGCGGGGTGGGCGGCGCTTCAAAGTCGTCTAATTTCATTGACCACCCCCCTCGTTTAGAGGGCAGTAAACACCCCCTGGGGCTTCGATAAGTGAGGCGCAACGATTGCAGTGGATACACCCGTTAACGTAGTTCTTTCCACTGTTCAGGGAAGCGATGGCATTATTAACGTAGGCGGGATCTTTGATCAGCGGGCGAGCCAGTTGTACAAAATCAAATCCCTCTCGCATCACCTCCTCTAGGCTATCGAGCTCGGTACAACCGCCGATATAAATCATTTGGCAGTTCACGCTGTCCCTGACCTTCTTTGCATCTTCGAGAAAATAATTTTCGTAGTAGGGGTAATTCTTGAACAGCCGGTTCGATGCTATTTTTAAAAGAAATCTAGCAAGGGGGTTTTTCTGTTGCTCGGCGAGGCCTGTACCCAAGCTCTCTCCCCTGAAGTAGATCATGGGGTTGTAGGGGCTGGTTCCTCCGGAGCAAACAAGCGCGTCCAAGCCGCCTTTGTCCAGAAGGGTAGCAACTTTTATGGCTTCTTCTAGGTGCAGCCCACCTTTGATGCCATCTGTGAGATTGATTTTGCCTATGATGGGGAAGTCGTCGCCGACGGCACTTTTCATGGCCTCCAAGACGCGCAATGGCAGCCGCATCCGGTTTTTGAGGCTGCCACCGTATTCGTCTGTTCGTTTGTTCGTTTTTGGGCTGATGAATTGACTGAGCCCATAGCCGTGACCGAAATGAATTTCAGCCGCGTCAAATCCAACGGACCGCATAAAGGACGCTGCGTCCGCATAAAGCGCTACCACTAGATCGATCTCCCGGCTGTCCATGGCATCGATGAACGGAATGCCCGCGGTCGCGCCAAGCATATTGAAGGCTCTTGAGGGTCCTATGGGGCGCTTGAGCCGTATTAACTTTCGATTTTTGGTAAAGCCACCGCTGTGGGTGAGTTGCCCGGAAATCTTGATGCCTGGCGCGGTACGCTTCAGCGTTTGCGTCAGGTCGGTCAACTGCCCGCGAATACCCTCGTGAAGCCACATCATCTGGTCATTGATGCGTGCATCGGCCTCGACGGTGCAATAGGAGATCGTTGTCATCGCAACACCGCCCTCAGCAACAGCTTGATGGAAGTCAAGCAGTGCCTGGCCGGGGATCCCGTCGGGTGTTTTACCTTCGTAGGTGGCCGCTTTGATAATCCTGTTTTTGAGCGGCAGGTTTCCCAATTGCGCGGGCGAAAAGGCACGGTCTAAGTATTCATTCATGTCGATCTTGATGCTCGATGCTGGAAAGTTATATAGTATCGATATATATCATATATAGTAATACTATATATGCAAGCGGCGATAGCCAGAGCTAAGCGATGACAAAAAATAGCCCAAATATTAAGCGCACACAGGCAGACCGCCGGAACTCATCGAAGCAAGCGGTACTCAGCAGCGCGTTGACGTTATTCGGGCAACGCGGCTATGCGGACACCTCAATTGAGGATATCGCCAAGGATTGTGGGCTCACTATTACGCCGATCTACCACTACTTTGGTAATAAGAAGGCACTGTTTGCCGCCGTTGTCGCCGAGTTAGAACAGCGCATTGTGGACAGCATGGGTGGCGAGTCTGTTGATTCTCAATTGGATAACTTTATTAGTCATTGGAGAGCGTTTCTGGATTTATGTGAAGACCCTGGATTTCGCCGTATCGTACTCGTCGACAGTCCCAATATTCTCGGGCGAGAGCGATGGGCCGATAGCGAGGTGAGCAGGAATGCCCGCGCTTTAATGACTGAGGGGCAGCATCAGGACCTTGGGGCTCGTTATCGCCAAGCCCTGTTTGCCCGCATTATCATGGCTGCCTTTACGGAGGCCGCGCTCATGATTGCGGTGGCTGAAGACAGCCGGGCAGCAAGAATAGAGGCTGAGGCATTGATTGCGGACTTGTTCTCAGGGCAGGCCATTTAAGGTATCGATGGCGCGCGACAACTCAGGTGATGACGGATACCCAGGCTAGTAGGCATTGATGGAGCCCCAATGAACAAGAGAATGGTTAGTCTCGCCTTTGTCGCAGTGACGCTCTTATCCCAGCAATCATTGGGCCAGATTGTCTCTGATACTGCTGAGGCCCGGCCCAATATTTTGGTGATGGTGGCGGATGACCTGGGATGGGCAGATGTGGGCTATCACGGTGGTGACATAGACACGCCGTCCTTGGATCAGCTCGCCGAACAGGGTGTTCAACTTAACCGCTTCTACACCACCCCCATTTGTTCGCCAACACGTGCGGCTTTGATGACCGGCCGCGACCCCATTCGGCTGGGGGTCGCTTATGGTGTGATTCTCCCCTGGGATAATACCGGTGTGCATCCCGATGAACATTTTATGCCGCAGTCTTTCCAAAGCGCTGGCTATCAAACAGCGATGGTGGGGAAGTGGCATTTGGGCCATGCGCAGATGACCTACCATCCCAATAATCGTGGTTTCGATCATTTCTACGGGCATCTTCATACGGAGGTCGGGTTTTATCCGCCCTTTGCTAACCAAGGAGGAAAGGATTTCCAACAAAACGGCGTATCGATTGACGACGATGGCTATGAAACCTATTTGCTGGCTAATGAAGTCTCCCGATACATCAGAGAGCGAGACAAGAACCGACCGTTTTTTATGTACATGCCTTTTATCGCACCGCATACGCCGCTGGATGCGCCGCTAGAGCTGCAAGAGAAGTACGAAGATATCAATACAGATCTACCACCCGCGCGGTCGCGACAGACTGATGACACTCGCCGCATCTCGACGATGATGCTCCAACCCAGCGCTCGGCCGATGTACGCCGCGGTGGTCGATGCAATGGACCAGGCCATCGGACAGGTGCTACAAACCCTCGAAGACGAGGGTATAGCGGATAACACCATTGTGCTCTTTTTTAGTGACAACGGCGGTGCGGCTTATTCCTATGGCGGCGCAAACAACGCGCCCCTTCGAGGCGGAAAGGGAGAGACCTTTGAAGGGGGAATTCGCGTTGTTTCCCTGTTGCGCTGGCCGGCCATGCTCGACAGTGGTCAGCAGTTCGATCAGATCATGAGTGTGATGGATGTGTTTCCAACCCTAGCGGCTGCCGCGGGGATTGAGGCTGGTAATACTTTCGAGCTCGATGGGCGAAATATGTGGCCGGCCATTGCGCTGGGTGAAACAGTTTCATTGGAAAAACCGCTGATGTTTGCCTCCGAAATACCCATATACGGGAGCTTTAAATTTACGGCGTTTGATGAGGACTGGAAGCTGGTACAAGAAGTCGAGCAAGAACAGCTGTCGATTACGGTGACCAATTATTTATTTGATATCGCTAACGACCCAAACGAGTACAATAATCTGGCGTCGGCGTATCCCGACATCGTAGAACAGCTCAGTCAAGCCATTCATGATTGGCGAGCACAGTATCCGATCAACGGCACGCGGTCAGAGCTCGTTCCACCGCCTGGCTGGCGTGCGCCTCGGGATTGGGCCAGCTACCCAATTCCGCTTGAGGAGCTGCAGGAGCAAAGCAACACGGGTATGGCGCCCTCACCATCGATTTTGCGTGTTCTGGACTGGCAGCATGGCTCAAGGGG
>Ga0181552_10000516_pt1 | contig 29759 bp, 29 predicted proteins | sample 011ome_18_FD_130583 | JGI IMG/M metagenome (GOLD analysis project Ga0181552, IMG submission 130583) | Coastal salt marsh microbial communities from the Groves Creek Marsh, Skidaway Island, Georgia - 011501BT metaG (megahit assembly) | ecosystem: Environmental > Aquatic > Marine > Intertidal...
AACAAACTGACAAACTTTTTAGCGATTACACTAATTTCAATTAACTTATTGCATCTTTTACAAGTTTAGTGGTTTCAATTCCCATTGCTAGTTTAGGGTTTTTTATATAAAGACCAATTTTATAAGAAGTTGTTGCTATCAAAACCGATATAATCGTCACGATAATAAAAATAATAAAAATTCTAAAAACTTTACTGACGGTTACTTTTTTACAAGTTTCATTTTTATTGTTTTCTTTTTTTTCACACATAGTAGTTGAAGTAAAATTCTTGAAAATCAATGGTCCGATCAACATACTAAATATTATATATGAAAAAACAAAAGGAATAATAACCCATGTTACATAATTTGGTGGATCTATATTGTCACTGATTCCTTTAACGCCTCTACTAACTTGATCTCCAATTTCGTTGACAATACCCATACTTTTATATAAATAAATATAAAATAATTTGTCCTATTCACTTTTCCCAATAGTCAGGTCCATAGCTACATAAGATCTCGTCACCCGCTTCAATGTTTTCTGAAGCGACAAGATAGCCTCTTGCATTCATTAGCGCGTTGTTCGTGCTCGTAGTTTCGAAGGCATCGTTAACAAACTGGACAAAACCAGTGTTTCCGTGTCGTGTATCGATGTTTATGTTGTTCAATTGAACGATCCATTTTGTATCTTCAATACGATTGACGTCTTCTTCTGAAACTTCGAATCCTGTGAATTTACCAATGTAATCTCCTGGTTGAAAGTTTCTTCCAGCGATCAAACCATACCCAAAGTCGCACGGGTTTTCTTGTAGTTTTTCGTCTAGAGTGGCCAATGAAGACTTGGCAACAATGGTCCAGAGTCTCCATCCATCGTTTTGTGTGCGGAAGTATATCATATCCAAACTATCCAAATCCCAGTTCTTTTCAATAGACATTTGCAGTTCCATATTGATGATATCTTGTGTATTCATTTGTAACTTTGAATAAATAAATCGGAATCACCACCTTTTATTTCAATTTTTATTGGTATATTATAAAATGAACTTTAGATAAAGACTAATAGTATTATTTTTTGTACCATTTAATAAACAATGAGTGTTTTTTACATTTTACCGAATCAACTTTTTGAATGTATTTGTGACGATTTTGTAAAACAAGAAAATATTACCAAGATAGTTCTATGGGAGCATCCTGATTTCTTCACAAAATATAATTTCAACAAGAAGAAATTAGTTTTACATAGAGCATCTATGAAGTATTTTTATGATAATAATCTCAAAAAAAAGATAAAAAGCATAAAGGATATCGAGTATATAGAGTTCACTGACAAACACAAGTTTCCTGATAGATATGTTATTTTTGATCCTATTAACAAAATGAATGACATTCATGAATTAAACAAGGGCGACATCATAATCAAAGAATCTCCTAATTTTCTACTCACTAAGGAGCATTATAACGAGATATCTAATGATAGTGAAAAGATTAAAACAAGATTTACTTCTGATTTTTATGCTTATTGTAAAACTCATTTGAACTATTTGAAAAAGATACCAAGTCAAGATAAATTCAATCGAAAAAAACTAAATGATAAAAAAGTAAAGATACCTACAATAGATTGTGATGTAAAAACAAAAGAAAAGAAATATCTGATTGAAGCAGTTCAATATGTTGACAAACATTTTTCAAATAACTATGGTACATTAGAAAATGTGACTAATACATTTATGTTCCCTATTTCATCTAAAGTAGCAAAAACACGGTTTAACGATTTTGTAAAGGAAAGAATGCATCTTTATGGTAAATACCAAGATGCAATTGTAAAAGATAATTCAGTCCTTTTTCATTCAATGTTATCATGTTCTTTAAATATCGGAATACTACAACCGAGTTATATATTAAAATCATTAAGACGAATAAATACGCAAGATGTGTCCATTCAAAACACAGAGGCTTTTTTTCGACAATTATGTTGGCGTGAATACCAACGATATTGTTATATTCACCATCCATATCTTTCTAAAATGAATCATTTGAGATTATATAAAAAATTAGACAAAAGATGGTATGATGGTACCTTAAATATAGATCCTGTGGACAATTGTATAAAGAAAGCATTTAATAATGCGTATTTGCATCACATAGAGCGTCTTATGGTGATAGGAAACTATATGTTGTTGAATAAAATCAAACCATCTGAAGGTTTTAAATGGTTCATGGAATTTGCGATAGATAGTTACGAATGGGTTATGCATCAGAATGTGTATGATATGGTATTCTTTTGTAGTGGTGGAAAAACATCATATAAACCTTATTTTACATCTAACAATTATATTCTAAAAATGTCTAATTATTCAAGAAAGGATGGATGGAATGATAAATGGAAAGCAAAATATATTGCATTTATAAAAAACAAAAAGGATATATTAATAAAACTCCCACGATCTTTTCCGAATAAATATCTAAAATAACTTAGCATTTGGACAAGTCGTTATTGATATCTTCTAATGATTTTTCGATTTCTTTCTTTATTATTGTAATTGTTTCCAACTCTCTCCACAATTTTTTACATTCATATTGTTCGTCTATTGGAATGTTGTTATAGCATACATCCTTTGCTTTTTCATATTTCACACACAGTTGTTTGTCATAAAATTTTAATAACTTTAGCAGTTTGTATTTCTTTAGCAAAAAATTATTACAGTTTGGTTTATTATTTATGTTAAACGCGTTTATTGGTTTTACTCTAAAGAGCGAGTTTGTAAAAAAAACAGAGTTCATATTATCTTAACGCATAAAAACTGTTTAAATGCGTTATGTATTTATGATGTAATAATATTCATGAATGTACTAGTGGAAGCTTATTTGAAAAAAAAATTGAAATAAAAAAAGAGTCTCAATTACTTAAAGCATAAACATACACTCTTAATTATAAACCCACTCTTTCACATCTAACTATCAAACATGAACTCTATTGTACTCAGCCGTGATTTCAATATTAAAAATGTGCAATTTGATGATAAAATGCGCTCTCTTGATACTGGTTCAAAGATGAAGTACATCTCTTATTTGAAGAATCCATTAATTATCCAAACACCTGAGTGTTATTTGCCTTACGGAATTAACAATAGCACAATGGATGATGAGAATTCAAATAAGTATACGATGGATATTTCATTTAGGGATATGGATAATCGTCCAGGATTGCAGAGGTTTTTTAATATCATGAAAGAGATGGATACGCTTATTGTATCGGAGGCATTTAAGAATCAGAAGGAATGGTTACGCAAGTCTTATCCTAACAAGGATGTTGTGGAAGCGCTTTATTCTCCTATTATTAAGTATGCGAAAGACAAGGACTCTGGTGAGATTACGGATGCATACCCTCCGACATTTAAGATGAAGATCCCATATAACAATGACAAGTTCACATGTGAATTCTTCGATATTGAATCAAATCCATTGAAGAGTGAATATATCTTAGCCACTAACATGAAGGGTGCTAAGGCTATTACACTTGTCAAATGTAATGGCATTTGGTTTGCTGGAGGAAAGTTTGGATGTTCTTGGAAGGCAATTCAAGTTCAGATTACTCCTAAACTAAACAGTGTAGGTTGTGCTATTCGTCGTTGTGATGACGATATTATGGATGATAATACCATGAGTCAAAAGAATAGTGATGAGGATAGTGAAGCAGAGAGTGATGATGAATAGATAAATAGATAAATAGATAAATAGATAAATAGATAAATAGATAAATAGATAAATGGATATAAAAAAACAATTAAAACTAACAAAATACATTTTTTTTTAATTATTATTCGATTTTGTTTTTCGTAAACAACATCTAACAGTAGTCTAGTCTATTGGAGTCTCAGTTTCACTTCTCAGTGATTCACTCATTGCATTTCTTGTAGAAAAAAATGTTGTAATGCTACTCAGTCCCCCACATATTAATTACTCTATCGATCGCGTCTTTGAAAAGCGACGGATCATGAATATTTTTTCCGGAAGTATCATAAGGAAGGATAGCATTGATCAAAGTTCGTAATTTGTTTTCCATATGTTGCAACTTCATCACCATGTCCTTTTCTGGTACCATGTTCAGGACGGACTCGAATAATTTTGTTGTGTTCTCCATCGATAAACGGAAATCGACAGCGATCCTGTAGGAAAATGCACACAATTCAATTTATTAATACAAATCTTTATAAGAGGTAAACAAACGAAAGATGTAACCACCGAATCAAATACATACACACACCTCTTGGTTGATAATTTATCGAGTGTTTCTGCTGCTGCTGCTGCTTCTTCTTCTTCTTCTTCTTCTTCTTCTTCTTCTTCTTCTTCTTCTGCTTCTTCTTCTTCTGCTGCTGCTCCTGCTGCTGATGCTGCTTCGACACGCCTTCTGTAATTTGTCAAGTCCAGTGTATTTGTTAAAATTAGAACACTCAAACGTAATTTGTATGATGAGGACAGTCTCACCACTACTAGCAGATAGAGGGCTGGTCTACCTAGGCCTTACCACCTGAAAGGAACAGCTTGTTGGGTTCAGCGCAAGGGCCTTGTGTGTGTGTGTGTGTGTGTGTGTGTGCCCTGTAGAGACCACCTCTTCTAGGAGTCATCTTATTCATGTATGTTGAAAAAACGCATGTTTTATTGTACCTTTTAGTGTTCTCCAAAAAAAGCTTCACGGCATCTTGTTTGCTTGTTCCAGGCGACCGTCCTCTTTTTTTTGCGGATGTTGGTTTCAGCCTGAAAAAAAACACAATAACCAAAGCCTGAAAAAAAAACACAATAACCAAAGCCTGAAAAAAAACACAATAACCAAGGAGATATATAAGGTATAAATCGCTTCAGATATACTGTTAGATCGGTAACCTATTATCAGACGCTGATCTAAGAGTGTATGCGTGTTTGGATTATTTACATAATTAGTTCAAAGAACACTAAGTGATTGATAGTGTTAACTTACAGAGATTCTTTGTCTTTGCCTCGTCCTCGTCCTCGTCCTCGTCCCTTGCCTGGTGCTTGTCCCTTGCCTCGACCTCGGCCTCGACCTCGACCTCGACCTCGACCTGTAGCCAATATTTCCATCTGATGTGTAATGATCACGTCATTTTCATCTTCATCTTGTTTATCTCCGGGGTGAGCTTTTTCATCAGCTCGTTCTTCTTCAGCTCGTTCTTCTTCAGTTCGTTCTTCTTCAGTTCGTTCTTCATCAGCTCGTTCTTCATCAGCTCGTTCTTCATCAGCTCGTTCTTCATCAGCTCGTTCTTTGTTTTGTTTATCATCCGTTTCGTTAGTTATATCCGATTCATCCGATCCATCAGCTCCTTCTTTGTTCTTTTTATCATAATCTTTTGAAATATAAACGCTCATTTTTTTGGTTGAACCTTCTTAGAATAACCTACAATCGTGCGGCGGTGTGGTTTGGTGTGGTTTGGTGTGTTTTGGTGTGTTTAACCTAATTAGGATGACGTGTATGAAAACAAAATCCAAAAGTTGTAGATATTTTATCCTAGAAAAAGTTTTCTAAATTGATTTTTCACATATGAATTTTAATATAAATATAAACTTTTTGTAATTCATTTTGGATATATTCGTAATCCATCCATCCATCCATATTATGGCCAGAAAGAAGACAACGAATATGGTTGTTATAAATGCATGGTATGGTCAAGAAGGAGAACAGCTGAACAATCCGTACAATCCGTACAAACACAACTCGTCTACAATCGATCATCAAGACCAGCATTGTCCTTCATCTTGTGATTCTACAGATTCTACAGATGGTACAGACTTCCCCGAAGTACAATCGGAAATACTGAACATATCGTGTCCGTATTGTTACAATTTTTCTTATCTTACAGGGATTAGTGACAATGATTACAATTTTACCATCAATGTGGATTCTACACCACCATCGCCACCTCCACCGCCACCGCCACCATCGCCACCATCGCCACCATCGCCATGTCATTCTTTTCAACACTGGCCTCCGTTTCAGTTCGTGAATACAACAAGATTGGGTAGTTTTCAGAATGAACCCTCTGGTCTTCTCCTGGATCAAGGAGTATTTTATCCTCACATACCGATACCATCGCCAATGTATCCTATTTCAACACCGCCCTCGACTCCAGTGTTTTCTCTAGAAAAAAATGGGAACAGTACTGATATGTTACTCAATCTTAACGACGACTTTACGACTCCTCCTACAAAAAAAAACAATGAATTATATGTTCAGAACTGCAATGAGAAAACCATCAAGAGGATGCATCAAAAAGAAAAGAAAAATACAAAGAGAAACCTTTCCAAGATGTTTGTGAAAGAGGATGTTCATGTTTCTAAAAGGTCTGCGAAGAGACCTACTCGTTACATCGAAACTGTATCATAGGAAAAAAAACAAATTGAATGTCGTAGCAGTTAGTTATGACTATCGTGTATTTAAAGTAACCATCGAAAAACATGTACATATTATGCACATGTTATTGTTTTTTTTTACTTATTTACATTTTTGAAACAAATATATATATATAAACAGAGGTTCCCTTACACTTCATTTTTTATATTCGATAAAAATTGATTTTTATTGTAAAATCATCAACTCTATATAATACATTGTTATTCTTATAGCAATCAAAAAAATAAATCTAAAAGCGATCCAACATGGCTATTTGCAAGGCGACCCTTAAATGCTCCATGAAGCGTGGTCAAACACCTAAACTATGCTCTTACAGAGCAATGAATGGCTCTGATTACTGTGGTAAGCATTGTAAATTCGCGGTATCATCTTCTCTTCCTCCTTCACCTGAAAATGCGGAATGTTGTATTTGTATGGAAGATATAACACACACCATACCGTTCACTTGTACACCTTGTAAGCACTATTTCCATACATCGTGTTTAAACCGATGGAAATCACAATCCAATAATTGTCCTTGCTGTCGCAAATCGCTTTTTACAGGACAAAATCAGACAGATAGTGACAGATTAAATGCCAGAATGAACAATATACCTTACTTCGCTCCATTTTCAGCAAGACAGCATGTATTATATTCTCATTAATACACCAACTCTTACGAACAGATTATCAGTGTACGGTGAATCACTACTACACACGGTTAACTAGAACTTTTGTGTTTTGGTATAGAGTTATATTTTTTAGGTTTTTTTTTAAGGAAGTAAAGCTGATTTAATACCAATTTACAAAATCTAGAAAGGGTTTCAGTTTCAGACGATCTGTGATCTGTGATCTATGATCGATTTAAATTGTAAAAACTTTATTCTGATTTTTTTATTGAATCTCTATAATGTCCCAAGTGCATCACTCCCATTCTACGATTACAATTTCTACATATAGGTTCAAGGTTATCAATATCAATCGTTCCACCTTTACAATGGGGAACTACATGACCACATTCCATATTCAAGAAAGTCAAAGATTCTTCACAACAATAACAACAAGGATCATCCCTGTTTTTATTCCGCTTACTCCATACAGCATACTTTAGATTCAGATCAATGACTGGTCGTGATTTACAATACTTTGATAAAGACATAGATTGTAAAAAACATTCGTCATTACTATTATTATATAACTCAAGCGCAATATCAAACCATTCGTACTGTCGCCATAATCCTAACATGCATGGATATGTCGCATTTTTCTTTGAATAACATTTCGTGATATTTACAGATAGATCTTGTTGAATTTGATTGTTTTTAATTTGTTCTCTATTAGTGATTAGAAAGTCATTCAGTAATATGATGCTGTTTATGAACATATTCATATTTTGTACATTATGTAATGATGAAAAAGTATTAAGATGGTTCATCATTTCATCTAAATTAAAATGTGGACATCTGGTGTTTTTGGTTGGTTTAATATAAGGTTTAAAAGTTAAAGCGAACCATTCAAAGAATATCTTATATTTTTGCCAATTATCGTCTAATTGCAATGGGTTAATAGGATTGTGTTTATTTATTCTGTTGTAATAGTCACGAAGCTCGTCTAAAGTATCAACATAGTATGTTATCACTGGGACAATGTTCTTGGACAAGGATACACCATTTTTCTCTTTTAATGTTTTAAACATATGAATTCTATGTTGTCCATCTAACACATACATTTTTCCAATATAAAGTGCACATGTGATACTCTGTAAAGCGGAAAAAGAGTTAAATGTTTCATATTCTCTTAATTGATCTTCGCATAAACTCTGAATATATTCCTTGTTCAATAATCTCTGAAAAGATGGGATATGATAATCTAATATCTTATCAATCGTTTCTAGTTTGACCGATGATCTTTCTTTTATTACATTCATCACACATGTATCTTTTTTAAACAATTTTAAAACATATAAGACTTTATTACTTAAATCTATTTAGCATATTACAAACAAAATAGATCAATGTATGGTATATATCCTTTTAAAGTGGTCTCTCTATTCACAGGAATTGGTGGTATGGATATGGGGTTTGTAGAAAGAGTTATTGTTCATAAGAAATCAATCTGTCAAAATGAATGGATTGAGAAAACTTATGAAGAAATTAATGACTTTGTAATGTTGAAACATCAACCATATCAAATTGTGTTTATGAATGATATTTTATTAGGTGCCAAAGATGTATGGGCGCTTAATAGTGATGTAGATTCAAGTTTGTACAACACATCTAGTATTTTTGATTTAATTGAAACTGCATATGAATTTCCTAAAAATGATGTGATCATCGGTGGCTTTCCATGTCAAGACTTCAGTCATTGTGGAAAACGAAACGGATTTCAAAGCACAAAATCACATGATCTGATTAGTCAAACAAACGATAAAAATAATAGAGGCACTTTATATAAGAGTTTTGTAAAAGTTGTAGAAATAACAAAACCAAAGATATTTGTTGCAGAGAATGTTTATGGTTTATTAACAATGAAGAACGATCCTATTTTACAAATAATAAAAGATTTTGAGGCAATCGGATATACGGTTGCTTATCAGGTTGTTTACTGTCCTGATTTTGGAATTCCACAAAAAAGAAAGCGTGTTATTATTATGGGTATTTTAAATGATCGTAAAAATGTACAATTACATACTGACTGGAATATACTAACAAAAAATCGATGCTCATGTTATGTAGGTAATTATTTATCTCATTTGTCGGAGCCTGATGAAACTGTTGATTTATCCCAACAACTCTATTCTAAGGCGAAAAAACTCGACAATGGTCAAGGACAAAAAGAAATAGCGCTGTCATCATTCGCACCTACGATGCGTGCGGAACATCATGGAAACATTGAGTTTAGAAGACACGAAAATACCATCATCAATCCATCGGAACAGCATCTACCCGAAAGAAGACTAACTTTACGAGAAGCAGGTCTCATTCAAACATTTCCACCGAAATATGTGTTTACTTTTAAGAAAAACATGACTGCGTACAAATACATAGGGAATGCAGTACCGCCTCTTCTAGGTTATATCATTGCGGATCATGTAAAAGAACTCTTAAAACACTATTTTTGATAATCAACATATTCAAACTGTAACAAGTCCCATAAGATCTTTGATATCATATCCATACAAAACCGTATCTATGTTCTTTTTATATATCGGTACATCATTGGTATTTCCATTAACAAAGTGATGACACATATTTATATATCCCTCTTTCAAACCTAGTATAGACGAATGTGTCATGATTATTCTTCCAGTATGGAATACAAACAAAGATACCCCTGATTTTAATTTTACAACGATACCTCGATGATTTTCTGGCGCATAAGAAGACAATAACACATGTGGATCCTCATTCAATGTTTTACATAGATCTTTTAGTATTATAAATGAGTTTATATTAGTATCTAAAGATAAATTGATCATCACAATTCTTTGTGAATTGCAGACCATTTTATAAGAAAAAGAATCGCTTGAAGGAATAAATTTATTTAACCATTCTAACGTCATATTAGAGACCTGTACACATTCAAAATATGATGACAAACCAGTTACTTGAACATGACCGTTTTTAAAGATTTTTATGGATTTTGTCGAAAAATTAACAAAATTTAGCGTTATCTGATTTAAAAATGTTTTGCTTTTTTTCACAGTTTCTATTGTGACATTTGGAACATCAAACGACATATATAATTTTAGAAGATCGATATGTTGCGAGTTTATTTTGAACAACCAAGTAATGGTTGTAATGTATACAAGATGATTCTGATCATACGCGTATTTTATTAAATCCAAATAACTACTTCCAAATACAACACTTTCTGTTTGTATAGACGAAGTCATTCTAAGTATTTTGTATTAATTTTATATCGTCGATAGTCAACTGTTTTATCTTTGGTCGTGCCTCTTTAAGTGCATATGTATTTTTTTTGTAATTATGAAGAGACTTCCAAAGCTTATGCTTGTATTTCTTGATATTATCATCAAGTTGAACATCCATTGTGAATTTATAAAAATCATGTTTATTTTTTGAATTCTATTAAGTGAAAGCTCAAATATTATTTTCTTTTAAACCTATACATATAAAATGTATTTTCTTTTCGATATGAATCTATTCACATTAAAGCAACTTTAGCGAAACAAATTTAAAAATACATGTATATATGTAATTTACATAGTTTTTTTATGAGTTTTAAAATTTTCAACGGAAGCACATGTGGAAAGCTCACAGATTCTATTTGTAATCTACTTGACATTTCAAAAGGTGATTGTACTGTAGAGAGATTTGCTGATGGTGAAATAAAAATTAAAATTAACGAACATGTTAGAGATAAAGTAGTTTTTATCATTCAATCGATAACTTCTACAAAAACAAATAGTGTAAATGACTCCCTTATGGAGCTTTATCTTATGATTAGAACCATGAAACGAGCGTCGGCACAAAAGGTGATCGTTATCATTCCTTATTTTGGGTACTCTCGTCAAGATAGAAAAACGGAACCAAGGGTTCCTATATCTGCTTCCGATATTGCAATGATGTTAGAAACTGCTGGAGCTGATAGAGTAGTTTCCCTCGAGCTTCATTGTGGTCAAATACAAGGTTTTTTTAGAGATATTCCATGTGACAATATATATACATCCTGTTTACTAGCAGATGCTTTAATAAAAGATCAACAATTAAAAAACATCGACTTATCAAATATGGTAGTAGTATCCCCTGATGCTGGAGGAGTTAGCCGAGCGAGATCGTTCAAACAAATGTTGAGCATTGCAGGAGTTGAAACAGATTTTGCAATTATCGTGAAAGAGAGAGACACTCATGGTCAACTTAATAATATGAATCTGGTCGGTAATGTACAACAAAAAGATATTATTATTGTAGATGATATATGTGATACTGCAGGTACTCTTTTAAAAGCGATTGACGAGCTTAAAACATATGGAGCAAACAAGATATATGCATGTATCACACATCCAGTGTTTTCTTCTACTGCAATTGAAAAGATTAACAACAATAAAAATATTGAAAAAATGTATGTAACAGATACAATCGAAATGAAAAAACAAGATGAGTTTAATATTATTCATCAAGTATCGTCTGCAGAATTAATAAGCAAAGTCATTCATATTTTTGTTAATGGTGGTTCTTTGAATTCGTTGTTTATTTCAGAATTACCTATTCAAACTATATAAGTTTTACATTAACACATGATTATTTTCTGGATAATCTGGTAGATTTGTATGGATCGTTTTTTTGGTTGGATCTATATCTATAAGATCTATTTTATATTCTTTTGATCTGTGATCCTTTTTATCGACAATCAATTTATTATAATTTTCATTTTTCTTAACTGTTCCTGTAGAAACGACCATTATATTGTTGTGATAATGAATACTATAAATTCTCTTATTCAAAAAAGGATCCACATTAAGATCTGTTGTTGTTGTTGTATGATGATGTTCTATAACGGGAAGACGAATAGACCTATTCGAATGTCTTTCATAATATATATGCTGTTGGAACGAATGATGTAACATAAAAGCGAGGTGTTCTTTGATAGGTAATGGTGAGTTTCGATGAAATGTTGCAACACTATGTCTAAAGTCGTTGATAGTGAAGTCAATAGCTCCTGTATATTTCTTCATCAATTTTTTTATATAACCTGATAACTTTCCATATTTATACGGTGTACCGTCTCTTTTGGTAATTAAATATTTTGGATATATACCACCCAATGTTTTTTTCATTTCATCTAAATACAATTTAACCCATTCCATCGTATCCGGAAAGATCTTTAATTTGAAATCAGTATAGTTGAGTGAACTACTGGTCTTAAAGTCTCTAAGATATAATATACCATTTTGTAAATCCAAATAATTTTCATGGTTTAATGAAGAGTTAGGATACCCATTACCTATAATAACGGATCCTAAATTATCACGAAGGACAACTTCTTTTACATAAAATGAAGAAATGACCATATCTCTCAATAAATCTATATCATTCTGTCGTTTATTGTAATGATTTTCAATTAACTTTGGAACTTCACGAATGTCGTCCCATAAATAATAATCCTTTGTCATGAGCCGCTCAGTTTCGTTCTGTTTTGAAAATAATATTCCTTGTTTTACATATCCCCTAAACTTCTCAATCTGCGTCGAATGAATAGACTTTTGTAAAAAAGAAAAAGGCGAATAATATTGACTCAACTTGTATATCGTCAATGGTAACGAAGCATAATCCTTGATACTACTAATTGATAAATGCGACAATACCAAACTGTTATGAAAAAATTCAGGATTTCTATATATGTCAACTATATTATCCGTACAAATTATAGACAAAATAGCTCGCATTCTTGAGATATAACTATTGTAGTTTAGATCTTTCTGTATTTTGCTATTTTTATTTTTAAGAAAATGTATTTTTTGTTCTATTAAAAAGGTTATCATATCTGAAAATTGATTTATTGTTAATAGTTTATCTTTCGTTTGGTTGATTGTATAATTATAACCTTCACTTGATTTATCTTCTTTATATAGTTGATAAAAACCTTTAGAATCATCGTCTACTCGGTGTTGAAGTGCTGATTGTGGTAATTTTGATTTCAAATGACTATTACTTATATTGGTATCATTTTGCAAATTTTCGTTAATAAATTTCACATCATGTTGGTTTACATCCATTACACTTGATATCTGATAACCCATTTCGTTTCTATACTTCAGTTTAGAGTTTTTATGCTTTTCAATATATTCCAATAAACGAGTCTTCTCTTCGTTACTCCAATTACGTACAGGATCATTTACACTCTCTATGGATATTGGAAGATCCTTCTCGATACGCTTAATAATCTTTCTGCGTAAAATATGTTCTTTTCGTCTATCATAGCTCTCCCTGTTCTTTTTTGCAAAATAACTGTTTTTCTCGTCAGTTTTCATATATGAAGGTTTATTAGACTCGTTCATTTTACTATATAAATAATTATATATCTGATATTCTTACTTATCTATAAAGATCCCCTTAAGTAAATCAGTAATGAGAAAAACAAATAATATTTGGTTAATAAAACTCCAAAGAACGCCATTTAAATACAAATAAGTGATTGATTAAACATTTTGTATTTGATAAAAAAAATTGTATAAAAGAGTTTGTGTGCATTAGTCTTAACATTTGTATCTATTTCTCAGCGTTGATTTAAATACACTTCATCCCTCTCTTCAAAAGAAAAATATAAGCTGGTGTAAAATATTCAGAATAACTGAAAGAAGCGAATGTATATATCAACTCTCTACGGTTATACAATGAAGTTAATGTTTTTTCTTAATAAGAATAATCTATATTGTCACTTTCATTATGTTGATTTTTACCAAACATAAAATCTTCGTTTGATTGTACAATATATACAAGCGATTGTAAATACTCTTCATTCTTATATGTGGCAATATATTTCAATATATCTCCAAGATCTTCTTCATCGCTCACTCTATCGATTGGTGCTTGCACATTTACATCACGTTCATCCATTTCGAAAAGATAGAAAAAATCAGACATTTTAGTGTTGATTCCAAAAGGGCACAATGATATAAATATATGGAATAACATTAGAATTCAATTTTTTTTTTTTTGATATCTTTAAGTTAACCTATAAGTTAAACTAAAGTTACTTTATCATTTTTGACTTGTTATTATATATCTTTTCTATCTAAAGTGAGATGTGTTTCACCATTCTTTACAATGATCATATTTCTCGTAAATTGTAACAAATCGTCATCATGTGTAACAATAATAATGGTTTTATCGCCGAGTAGTTTTCCTACAATATCAAAGAAAAGATCTTTTGTTCCTTTATCCAACGATGCTGTTGGTTCATCCATGATAATAATATCTGGTCTTTTGAAAAATATTTTAAGCAACCAAACTAATTGTCTTTGTCCTCCTGATAAATTATTTCCGTTTTTGCCTGCTGAAGAATCGATTCCATTTGTCAAATTTGAAAAATGCTTCATGATTCCAAATTTGTGTAATATGTCAACGATTTCTCCTTTAGTTATACTTTCATTGTCATAACGAATATTTTCCACAATTGATCGATTAAACAAAACACAGTTTTGGGGCATAAAGCCCATTTTCTTGAAAAAAGACTTGACTTCAAAATTATTATAACAAACTCCATTTAAATATAATGTGCCTTTTTCCGGTTTAATGAGACGGAGTAACATTTTCACCAGAGTTGTCTTACCACTACCAATCTCACCCAATATCAAGTATTTTTCTCCCCTTTTGATTTTTAAGTTTATATTTTTTAAAGTATAGTTCACAGCAGAATCATACTTGAAAAATACATTACTCATTTCAAGCACATTTTCTTTATCTGTATTATCACTACAATTTTCGATTATATTTTTTACTACGCTTGTTTCTCTCAAAAAGTCTGAATTCTTTATTGTTCCATAATCAAATATAACATCACGAGTTGTATCTATCATCCATAAAAGGTTTCCGATTAGGTTTGTTAACATCATTATCAATGCAAAAAACATGGGTTTCTTCATCTGTTTAGTCGATAACAATACGAAACTTCTATGTGTAAATTTAAACAAGAATCCGATTAAAAGGACGGTTAATACAATTCGATAAAATAATGATACCCTTACACTCTCATTGTATAATCTTATGAAGGTCTGATTAAGTTTACGCATGATCCCTATCTCATGTTCAAGTTTATCCTCTTTGTAAATACTGATGTAATTGTTCAACATATCATCTACATGTTCGTGTATGGTATTTAAGGCTTTGTCTGATTTTATAGTGACTTCGTTAGTAGTTTTTGGACTTAACCATAATACAACCATGAATATAAACAATAAACTACCAAAAGTAACACCCAAAGTTATGTCGATTGAAGTAAAGTAAACTAAGGTTATCGTAAATTCAAATATATGCGGAATAATGAATGTTATAAATTTACTATACCAGCTGGTTATAATATGTTGAGCTCTTATAATTTTAGACAAAAGCTCACCTGTTAATATTTCTTTAAAATTTTCTTTTGCATCGTCGAAAATCTTTTTTAGGAATATCTCTTTGCATTTTTGTTGAAACAGAGGTATTTGCTTAGAATCATTTAAATCCATTAATGCATAACCTATTTGTAAAAAAGATATTACACCTAATATGTGCGTGAAATGAGACATTTTAAAAGTATTCTGTTGGATCTTTTCAAACATAACTCCATACAGTTTCGATAAATATATGTCATTAATAGGAATAAGTGACATAAATATAAGAGACGAGAAAAAGTAAAACGGATATTGTTTATAAAAAGACAAAATAATCTCAACGATTGCCTTATTCATGTATGATATTAAAGTTAATGTACAAAAAATTTTAATTTCTTATTCTTTCAACATTCTCTTCGCAGATAATTGCGCCAACCTATCAGCCTGCGAGTTCCCTAACGAAATATAATCTTTTTTTTCCGTGTGAGCTTTTACATGAAGAATCGACAAAGAACATCCTTTACTCTTTAAATTATTCATGTAGCTCATGCTTTCTTCAATAAGATCACGATGTTTTACCGGTTTTTTGTTTGCCGTTTTCCATCCGTTATTTTTCCAATTATGACACCAAATTGTTAACGACTTCAAAGAGTATTCACTATCTGTATAAATATTTATTTGCGATGGTTCGTCAATTATTAGTAACATCTTCTGTAATGCCTTATACAACGCCATCAACTCCGCACGTTGATTGTTTCCAATTTGAATATCCCGGATACAATCAGTATATTCATAATAATGGTCTCTGTTCTTATGAATCACATAGCTCCAACCCACTGCCAATGTTTTATGTGTTGTAGAATGTTTTATCTCACTCCCATCTGTAAATATATCATACGATGTAACGATCTTCTTTTGAGATGACAGTGTTGTTAGTTCATTCTCATTCTTCATATTGTTAAGATAATGAATAATCGACATATTAGAACTGACGATTATTATTATTTATTAATTTAAGATATAAATTGTATTTTGGAGAAAAAACAATTTATATCCTAAATGAATAACAAAGTAATATCAATATGATGGTAGTTTTTACATCAGAAAAATACATCAATTTTTTTAAATCAAATCGGAACCAATATAAAGATGAATATCCTAAATCGTTCGTCTCTAAGTTATATCATAATATTGATAGCAAACAAAAAAGAACATTAAATTTCTATAAAATTCAGAATAACACATTCATAAAAAGACAAAAAAGCATAGATGTAGTCTATATTCCACGAAAAATGAATACACAATCTTTATCGACTATTCTTAAAAAAAACAAAGAAATAGGGATCGATCTAAATCATGTAACATTTTATAATCTTTTTGATTTTATATGTGATGACTATTTTCTTTATTGATTTTTTTGTACAAAACTATTAAGATATGTTATTATAGATTAAAATAATGAATCCATCTACTGATTGTTATTACTACAAACAAATTACTCTTAATAACAGAAAGAATATATTGACAAATGTTGCTATCTTATTGACGATGAATAACAAAACTGAAGAAGATGAAAATATAAAACAAATTATTGATAAAGTTCCATCGAAAAGGTTATTCATTCAATTTAATAAGGGGTTTCAAAACTGCGACAAAAAACATTTGATAAAACAACAAAGTAACTATGATCTATGTGATGCGACTAAAACTGCATTACTGTATGCATTTGAAGATTTAAATGAAGAGCATGTGCTTATATTAGAAGATGATGCCTATTTTGTTAAAAGTTTTGAAAAAGATATACCTCAGATTAAATCATTTGTGAAAAAATCAGACTACCTTGTTTATAATTTAGGAGCTGGTGGCTTTATTGCTAACCCTTTCACAATTATATTTAATAAAAAACATATACATGTCAATACATATTCTTTATCACATGCATGTGTTTATAATAAAAGAATTCTCAAAAGGTTTGACATGAAAAAGTGTAAACATGTTGATTTATATTCTATATATTTGGATAATTGTTATGTGTATCACAAACCATTAGTTCTACAATTTTTACAGAAGCACTCATCAAATTCGAACACATGGCCAATTGCAGGTAAATTTGGATTTTATTTGATGAATAAGTTGGGATTATTCAAGGAATACCCACCATTAGTTGAAGATTTCAATAAGTTGTACTTTTTTTCAAAGTTATGTTCTGTTTTGTTTTTAATGACTTTGCTCTACATTATTATTCATGGTATTTTAAACATACATGTTTAAACTTTTTAACATTGGAAAAATTAAAATTAGATGATATATTTATTCCCTATTCATATGATTTATTGCAACAAAAACTGTATTAAAGTGGTATAATTTTTATTTAACAATCAAAATATAACTAATAAGAATCAATACCGAAGTAACATAAAGTAATATTTTTACCGATGTTAATAAATTTTCATCAATGCTTCCTTTATAAAAGGAATGCGGGTTGTTATTTAAATATTTGTTTTTTTTTTGGCACTCGCTTTTTGGCATTCCAGTTGGATGCCAATGCCATGACAAACCAGTTGTTGTTAAATGAACGTTATCCTCATTCACATTTTTATCGTTGCTATGACTGACTAATTTAGTTTCGAATTCTACTCCTTTTTTTCGATATAAGTGTCTTTCGTGTTTAATATACGAAATGAATGATTTCAGCATCTTAAAACAAATGAACACAAGAAAGAAAATGGCAATATATTTTAATGTGTTCATTTTTTAACCTTGTATTAATAAAAGAAGGGAGAAAAAAATGATAAAAGTATTGTATTCTTTATTTGCGATAAAAATGGTAAGGACTTTTTATTATCGTAAATTAATAAAAACATCAGGAAACATCACAATACAAGACATATTAATTGATCTGTTTGTAAGTTTCGTGTTGTTTTATTCAATAAATGTTTTCATTGATAACGATATAGATAAAAGAGCGTTTATATATTTTACATTTGACAGTTTAGCCGTTGTAGCACTGTTACTATCTTACCTATTTTTTGTGAAAAAACAAAATACGAAATCGTATATTGAATCATTTGAAGAAAACCAAAATGCAAAGAAAGAACTTGATAATATGAGAACAAACGGTCGATTGGATAATGTAAATGTCCAGTTTAGACCATCTGGTGCTTATGTTCAGTTTATAGATATAAATATAGTACAATTACTATGTATTATACCATACTTTATTGTCATTTACGAATAAAAAATTGATTTGTTACTTAAAGTAGTTAATTGTTAGTATATAAAAACTTCAATAATGTTGATTGATATTGTAAGTGATCTTCATGTGGACTATTGGAAAACGTATCCTTATGATTGGTCTGTGGGTAAAAAATCTGATTATGTAATTATAGCAGGAGATATTTCCGATCATTTGTCCGATGTGGTTCGTGAGTTAAAAAAAGCATGTGGTATATATAAAGATGTATTATATGTGGAAGGAAACCACGAATCTTCATATTATATGAATGATTTATATTATGCAAACAATTACATTAATAAGGAGATGTCGTCATATTCCAATTTCAACAACCTGAGTAACACATGTTTCATAAAAGATGATGTCGCATTCATAGGGGCATGTGGATGGTGGGATTTCAATATTTACAAACCTAGTGTATCTATAAAAGAAGGGATCGATTGTTTTAACACTTCATGGAACACTTTACGAAGCTTATCAAAAAGAGAAATAGTTGATAATATTATCAATGCAGCACAAAGAGATGCCATAAATATTCAAGAAAAGATTATTGCCTTAAAAAAAAAATATAAAATCTGCCTTGTGTTACATACAGTACCACATAAAGATCTAATATCAAAAAAATATCCTGTAAATGAAAACGAAAAATCACATTATGGTAATTCTATTATACAATCTATAATTGAGAATGAAGACTCTGTTAAATATGTTGTATTTGGTCATAATCATGATTCTTGTTTTGAAAAATATATGTTGTCTAAATTATTTATCAACAACGCTAGAGGTAGACCAAAAGACTATAACAGAAGAAACTATTATCCATTACAAATAAATATATCTTAACTATTGTTAAATGCAAAAAAATGAATACGATATTAACATAATTAAAGTTATTGACGGCGACACAGTTGATGTTGATATTGACCTTGGTTTTAATATTTGTCTGAGAAATGAAAGGGTTCGTATAATTGGGATCGACACACCCGAGTCTAGAACTTCAGATCCATTAGAAAAACTTTTTGGATTAGCTGCTAAAAAAAAAGTGTACGAGTTATTGATAGGAGGAGGAGGTAAACTAATAACCACTGAAAATACAAAAGGAGAAGATATGAGAGGTAAGTACGGTAGAATCCTAGGTGATTTTCGAACTTCAAATGGTAGGATGTTGACCGAGATTCTTATCTCTGAAGGATATTGTGTACCTTATCATGGAGGTTCAAAAGACGATATTAAAGATCTACACCTAAAAAATAGAGAAAGGTTACTTGACGATGGTATTGTAAGCAAAGAAGTTTATAACGATACAAAAGAAAATCTTTAATTTTAAATAATTTGTTATTTTTTTGTAATACAATATAAGAAAAACAAACCATTAATGAAAAAAAAAATAAATAATAAAAGGCCAAAACATAAAGGCGGAGATAACAATGAGCAAATTATAACTAAAACTATTATTGAAAGTATTTCAAACACATTTCAAATGTTAATCCCATTTTTTTTCCAAAAAGATTCGGCATCTTTTGTTAGCAAGTATGAAGCAACATACAGTGCAGATAAAGATTCGGAAACAACTACACAAGCCAATTTTCAATTTAGAATCATAAACACAATTGAATACATTCTTATTGATTTTATAAATTTACATATCGACGAAAGTTATCGTGGTAAAGGAATATTGACTAATGTGTTTAACAAAATTGAAGAAATTGTCAATGCATATGCTGAAAATGAATTATGTGAAAAACAAATCATTTTAAGAGTGAGTGACTTCAGTAATATGATATTGGGTTGTCATTTTGTATTAAATAGAGGTTATAATCTTTACAATCCTTACAAAGATCAAAAAACAGATTTGAAAAAAATGAAAGAATTTGTTGACCTTTACAAAGCCCAAAAATCCAATTCAATAATGGGTCTTGTTGGGAATTATATAGAATATATACCACCAAATGTTCAAAAAGTTTATGTAAGTCAAAGAGTTATATATCCTTGGATGAATAAAATACATATATCTGATTTTGGCTTTGTTGAAAATCCATAAATAATTATATATTATTAAAATATTTTTCTATTAATTTGAAAATTTAATAATATTTTTAAAAAATAATTTGGTTTGGTTTGTTTTGTTTTGTTTTGTTTTGTTTTCAATTAAATGACAATCATCTCCTCATCAATATCTTGTGTAAATTGATTGAAATTTGAAGAGATTTGTGTGATTTTACTCTGTAGCATACTCATCGAATTGTTTATATCTTCAGATAAACCCCAGATTTGAATACAATGCTTTTGTGAATTATACCAGATAAAACTTACTCCTGACGCTTTCGTAATAAATTTAAAGTTCTGCCCATTTCGACCAATCAAAAACTTGATCATATCATAACTCACAAAATTCTCGATTGAGTTTAAATCTAACTCTACGTAACTATCATTAGGCCATTTTCGTGTTACTTCTTTATCGCTGGTAATCAGTTCATGTGCAAATCTCTCCTTGATAAATGTAATCCTTTGAAGCACCGAATAATAGGCAGACATTAGATAATTAATAGGCCCCCAAATCTCAACGATACTCCTTTTTTTGTTAAACCATACATAACTTACCATACATTTTTCTTTGATAATATGGAACCATTTTCCTTTTGTGCCTATAACATGCTTCATTAATTCGTGTGGAATATCTACATGAACATGTGTATAAAAGTTGGATGGATACATTAATTGCATTATTTTTGGTGTCGATTTGGTATATATTATTACTTATGTAATTGTTTTAAGTAGTTTAAAACTCGAGCTTACTGTATTCCTCCTTTTCAGAGGGTGAAAGCTTCTTCCAGATCTCCGAAGCCTTGCTCATACGAGACTTGTTATCCATGTCAGGAAGATCCTTCTTAATCTTTGGAAGTGTCTGTTTGATAAACTTGTTGTATGCAGACATAGGGCGAGGTACCAACGACTTTGTCTTTTGCTTTGTTCCTCTAGGACCCTTCTGGGAAAGAGAGGCCCTGTAACTCTTCTCAAAATTCTTAATCTCTTCAGAAATCTTATTTAGCTGTTCATTAATATGAACATAATAGGGTGATCCTGTTTCTTCTGTTACATTTGCAAGGACATCTTGCAAAACTTCTTGTTTAAACTTAAGGGTGAATCGTAGAACTTCTTTGTTGAGATTAGCGACAGACATGATTAGTTTGGTTTTCTATACTACTGAAGTGCTTATATGTTTTTAAGTAGGTTTTGTCAAATAAAAGTGTTTTAATAGAATAAATATGTTTTCGTTTAAATCTAAAAATGAAGATTTCGGCGCTCAATCAAAAATATTCAATAATACTATTGTCAACAATTTTAGACAAAATTTTAGTTTTATGAATGATGCTGGTCAAGTAAAAATGTTCAACACTACAATTGATAACATGCTTACCTTTTTGACAAATAAACTAAAAATCACTGAATCTATCTCAGCAAAATCTTCTAATAATTTTAAACTTACCGATATCAATATATCTGAAGAAGATATTAAGTTTTTTGTATCATTAGGGATGGTTAAACTTATGACACAAAATGAAATGAAACTTAAAATGCATTTACAACTTATTGAATTAAATGATGCAGAATTTCAACAAATTCCTCTTGTAATTGAAGGTTTTATTCAATATTTAAAAGAATACATACAAAAACTTACAGCTCTTAAAGAGTTAAGTATTGAGAAAGAGGTGCTCCCTGAAATAACTGGATTCCAAAATGAAATCAGAACCAAATTGGATTACTTTTTACAAAAAAATAAAGCCATGATTTTTGATATATATCTTAACCATTATGTTCAATATATGTATCTTATATTCGCAATTAATATTTTTAAAAAAAGTGAAATATTCTTTAAAATTAACGCTAGACAACAAAAACAAATAGCTCTTATTGCTAAAACAGATCAACTCGCTAAAGTTTTTGAGTCACTTTCTGTAAAGGATGAAGGAAACATGAAAAAGATTAATGAAAATATTCAATACCTTATTGATCAAACTAGTAAAGTATCTCAGTTTAACAAGGTAAACCCACGACAACAAGAAATATTAGCAGAAATTGATAAAAAAAATGTTTCACAATTGAAAAAAGACACTACTAAACAAAAAGGCGGGACTAGTCCTACGGTTGTTATCCCTACACCTAAGGCCGATCTTATAATCGACAAAATAATCACTAGACACAATCACTTTTTAAATGTTTACACAACCACAAGAAACTCAATGCCCGAATATTTTAAAACCATTAATGATTTGATTATTAGCAAAATAGCTCAATTACAAGAAATGCAAAACGAAATTATGAAGCTCAGCGATAAAGATATAGAACTTCTCATGAAAACCGATGCTTCTATCTCTAAATTTATGGATTTCGACAATAATAAAGATTTACAAGATGGGTATGATTCTAAAACACATCCTGTTATGCAGCAAAACATTAAAGATAACCTTGAAGCTATATCTAGTGAAATTCAAAGCAGTATTCAAAGTTCTAAACAACAAGCTTTAAATATTGCTAACGAAACCGAACAATTACAAAAAGTATACTCTGATTCAACCAATAATCAACAACCTCAACAACCTCAACAACCTCAACAACCTCAACAATCTCAACAACCTCAACAACCTCAACAATCTCAACAACCTCAACAACCTCAACAACCTCAACAACCTCAACAAACAGGTGTGGTTGTTGGTGGTTTCGTCCGTGGTCAAACTCGATTTCCTAAAAACAATTACATAAAAAAATAAAGTTTTTTGTTATGAAAAATATCATATTTTTACACTTACACACGGACTAAGTGTATTGATTATTATCGTAATTACAACATAAGATATTATGAGACAAAACGGTATTTAATGTTTAGATTTTATTGTCCATATTTACAAACACAATAGATACATTTTAATCATAGCAACGGATTACATTATTTAACACTGACCACTTATTTTGTAAAAAGAAAAATATAATTCTTTTTTTGGACATATATTAATATTCTAAAATTTAATAATATAGAGTTGGTTTTAGAATATCAATATATAAACAGGAAAAAAACATTTTTTTTAATAAAAAAAAATAATTATTTTGATACATTCTTTTTGGGATTTTAACTAAATGTTATTTTCACATAATAATATTTATACAAATATAACACCAACTGAAGTGATTGCCCATGTTAACAACATATTACTGTCATATTTATTTTCTCTTAATATATCTTCATCCACATGTTCTATAGGTAAAGTCATACTCACATTGAGTTCGTCTTCGATATTATGAACGGCTTTTTTCAGCGATTGACTTGTATTCACATCCATCTGGAATATATTTACACTTACATTAACTATACTAAACATAATAAGATATAACAACATATACGTTGTATCAATCGTTTGCATGCTAACAACGACTTTGAATAACATCATCATAAAGAAGAACAAGGCAAGCATAACATATAGCATTTGGTTTCGGTTTTGTACAAACTGTTTGCTGTATAGCACCTTCTTCACATGCATGACCACAACGGAAATGACAAATGTCACTGCAATCAATAGCGCCCTGTCGGAGTCCACTACGTTCTTGTCTATAATACCCCCACCTTCTTGAGAAAGTGACGAAGGATGTAACTTATACGATCGATCTTTTATAAGCTCGGTGGTTCCACCACCACCAATGGTACTTGGTACTTTGTTACTATTATTGTACGGTTCTACAAACGCAGCCTTGTAGCCCGCCTCGGCCAGCTTACCAGCCTTCTGTAAAAAGATGTTCTTCAGAAGGTTGGTGGTCTCCTCCGTCCGTGCAGGTGATCCAATCAAGGTACCTCCGCTTGGTGATTGGGGTTGGGGTTGTAACGAACTCAAAAATTCGAAAGTTTTTATGGTACCGTCTAAGAAAGTCGCATCTATTTGTTTACTTTTTTGTGTACCTATTTTTTTACCTGTTTGTTGACCTTTGACATCGTCGTACCCTTTATCGGTACGCACGAATCCATACATGAGAATTTTGTCGAATTTAATGCCATTCTTTTCATTCTCATTTTTTTCATACATACCGATTTCATCAACCTTTATTGGTGTTTCATTATTGATTTTTTGAAGGGAATCTCTCATTTTTTTTAAAGAGTGTTCGATGTAAAACGATTCAAGTAACAAATCTAATCTATCCTTTATTTCTTTTTTTATTTTTTCTTCGATATTTTTGTTAGTGTTTATTTTTTCTTCGATATTTTTGTTAGTGTTTATTCCTAATTGTCCCGTTGTTTCATCATATGTTATAAGATCATTTATATAGTTAAACCATATCGTTTTTAAAAATTCTTCGTGTCCGCGTTTGGATAGGCCATTTGGTTCAAATAATTTAGCCCTTTTTTCTTTAATCTTTGTATTAAAAACATATTTATAAATTTGTAATATTGTTTGATTATATTGTATGAATTCCTTTTCAAATATCTCTTCTATGCTTTCCTTATTTTTTTTTTCAATTAATTGTTTTGCCTTTGCTGATGATTTCATGATTGATACAGGATCTTCAAAACCAGCTAAATCAAAGAAATATAAGTAATTTTCTTTATTTTTATATACCCTACAAAGATGAAATCGACTACTATTATCATTATTTAAACTTTTTTTATAGAGTTCGGGTTTGAGCAAATAATCATTTTTAAATTTTTCATCTGGTTTAACTTCATCAGTTTTAACTACAGTTTCGTATGTATATAGATTGTTTTCTTTATTTGTTTCTTTATTTGTTTCTTTATTTGTTTCTTTTATTTGGATGATATCCATTGTATTTTCTTTAGTTAATTTTCCAATCTTACCATATGTATATCTGGTTTCGACAAGTTTTCCTTCTAAGCGAGGGTCTTTAACTATTCGGTCAGCAATAAAAGTTTTACCTGTTCCAGAATACCCATAATGCATCAACATAAAGTTCTTATTACTTTCTGTGTTGAATCGTGTTAGAAGTGATTCTATCTCACTAACCCTGTGTAAAGCGGTTTTCTTATCGGTGTCTTGAGAAGGTGTATTATCACAACCGTCATGATACTGAACTTGATCTTTTGATGGTAAATATATGTTATCGAATGTGTATGATTTGTTTTTTTCTGCTATAGTGATCGTTTTTTTTATGCATGTGTTTTTATCCGTATTTTCACATATAAGCTCTGTTATTGTATTTGTGTCTGGATTTGTGTCTGGATTTGCACCAGTCTTTTTTACATTTAATACCCCAACGATAATTTGAAAAGTATTAGTCAGATACCCGTATAAAACTGACACCTGAGTTGTAAAATTTTCGTTCGTGATATGACGATAATAATCCGAATTCTGTATATCATCATCAACAAATTGTTCAGATATTTTTATTTCACAGGTATCTTTTGTAATTATGTTTTCATTAACTAATTTTTTCAAGGTTGTAAAAAAAGGTTTTTCAATAGTTGTAACCGCGTTTTCCGTATTTTTAAACGATTTCAGTTGTTCTCCATTTGATTTAATATATTTTTTTATATTTTTTTCTTTATCTTCATATGCAACTGAGCCTGTCCCTAAATTCAAGTACTCGGTTACTATGATATATATTTGGCGCTTAATAGGATTTAATATATTTATTAATTTTGTTTTTTGTTGGGTTTGTGCTGCTTTTTCTGCTTCTAGTGCTGCTTCTAGTGCTGCTGTTTGTGCTTCTGCTTCTAGTGCTGCTTTTTCTGCTGCTTGTGCTTCTAGTGCTGCTTGTGTTTCTAGTGCTGCTGCATTGGCTTCTTGTGCTTCTAGTGCTTCTTGTGCTGCTTTTTGTTTTAGTGCTGCTTTTTCTTTGTTACATGTTTTTAATTCTTTTTTTAATTTTTCTATTTCTTGTGTAAATAAATTATCATCATCTTTCTCGCATGTACTATCACTAATTATACTATATATATTTTCAAACTTTCTCTTTTTTACATTAAAATCATTAACTACTTTTGCTGCTTGTTTTTCCAATTTTAATTTAATATCTTTGGTAGTAGTCGCCGCATTTAAAATAATTCCTGTCATTTCTAAAAGAATAGAAAACGAGTCATCAGCGGAGGGGGGGTCTTTATTTAACAATTTTTTTAATTCTCCTTTTGATTCTTCATTAGTCACTTTTTCCACAAAATCACGCAAATGTTTCATTCTTTCTTTTTCGGATTTATCAATATTATCAACAAGTTCATTTAGTGCTTTAGTTTCTGAAGTTAGTGCTTCATTTTCTGAAGTTAGTGTTTTATTTTCTGAAGTTAGTTCTTTAACTAATGTATTGTAATGTGATTCGTCGGCTAATAGGTTCATACTGCTAATACTTGGACAACATTGAGTTGCACTATCTTTGCTCAGTGATTCTGAAAGTTTTAATGTATTAAGTATTTCTTGAAAACCACCAGTTTCTTGACCGAATGTTTCATTGTATACTTTTGAAATTTTACTTACCATTTGTAATAAATTTTTTTTATCAGCTTCTGTTTTTTCACCTTCTGTTTTTTTACTTAGAATAACCGCATTGTTTACCATACATGCGAAATTGTTTAACTTCTTATCGTGTAATTTTTTAAGTTTTTCTTCAAGTTGTTTTATTCTTTCATCATATTCTTTTAGTGAAATTGCTTTCTCTTCTTGGCATTTTTTGAGTTTTTTATTTTCTTCTTCACAATCAGTATTTATAATTAATTTTATAACGCCATCCGAAATTTGTACTAAACTGTTTATGTGTTCTTTTACATCATCATTTGAAAGTTGTTCATTTGGAACATTACTAGGAGTAGATGATCCTTCTAAAACACCCAATTGTGTCTTTAATGATTCAACAAATTGTTGTTCCTTTGTTCTGTTTTGTGCTTTTTTTTGTAGCTCTTTTATTAAACTTGCATTTAATTCTTCTTGTGATAATTGATACATATATTTAGATTGATCTTGTAAAAATGGTTCATTCATACTTATAATTTTCTTTACTAAACTTGATGCTCTAATTTGAGAGTAATACACCTCTATGATATACTCTATCAACTTATGTAAGGATTTATTACAATTAACTAATTGTAGATTTGAAGTGTAATCATCTATTATCTTATTTTTAATATTACAATCATTTATCAAAGCGTTAACGATCTGAGGATACAAAGATATAAACACCGCTTTTTTGAATTCATCTAAAGTTTGATTTTTGTTTACAAAGAGCAAATCCTGAACACCGTTTGTACTAAATAAAATTGAACCAATTAAATTATGTAAGGTTAGAAATTTATTTTCAGTCAGTGAACTGTGATTGAAATAAATGACATTTGTATCATCTGTTTCTTTTTTTACCACTTCTGTTAAAAGCTTATCTATTATTTCTTTTTGGTCTTTTTCGTATTTTGTTATTTTTTCTGGTACTGGTACTGGTACTTCTGCTGGTGCTACTACTGCTGGATCTGCTGGTGGTTGTGCTGCTGGATCTGGTTGTGCTGCTGGTGCTTCTGCTGCTGGTGCTACTGCTGCTGCTGGTGCTGATGCTGCTAATTGTGATGCTAGTATTGAATCGGTATTTCTCGAAATAATATCATTTAATGCTTTACGTATATTAGAGAGTCTGAATTTTAAATCAGGACTTTTCACGATTATTTTTTCGAATTGTGGTATTTTTTTTTCAATTTCGTTAGTTAATTTTGATAGTGATTGTGATTTTTCTGTTGTAAAATCTGTATAGGATAATTCTGAATATTTTTCTAGTTCATTTTTTTTATTAAACAAAGAGGTTATATTTTTACTTATATTATCTCCAGTCGTAGTAAAATATTCCAACGGTAATATATCCTGTATAATTATTTTTATTTCATTAAAAACATTATTATTTATAACATCACTTCCATCATTATGATTAGGATCATTTTCAATTTCTGTAACTTCTAAGTCATTTTCTACAGGTACAGGTACTACGTCGTCATCAGATCCTTCTCCTCCTCCTCCTGTTGTTTTTACGATGGGTTCAATAGTGGATTTAATAAATGTTACCTTTTTTATTATTTCTTCAGTTTTTTGGGATTTTTTGGGTTTTGGATTTGTGCATTTTTCAATATAAAGGGTTTTAGTTTTAACATATTTATCTATTAAATCTGTAAACAAGTTTATGAAGTTTTTTTGAGTTTCTTTTGCTTCATTAGATAATTTGTAATGTGTCATTTGAAGGCTTGTAAAGTAAAAACCATTTTTTTTTTCTTTGAAATTAGATGTAAAGGATGATATAGGTGCGAACATTTTAGGATAATAATTGGCGAAAAAAGAGGCTTTAAACTCTGCTTTAGTTGAAACATTTTCATCTCTTTTGATTTCATCAAAAGGTTCTTGTGTCATTTTGAGTAAATCATTGATTGAAATTGTTACATCTTCAGATGTTTTATTTTTTTTGAAAAGTTTAATCATGATATTATATGTTGAATAGAAATAATCACCACCACCACTATGTTTTTTAAATTTTTGCTTTTTCATCTGACCGCCGCCCATGCTCATGAACACATTTCCATGTGTTTTTTGGTTGTATTCTACTGGTTTGTTTGATGTTTCTGCATTGGCTGCTTCAGTTGCTGCAAGTGCATCTGCATTGGTTGCACTGGTTGCACTGGTTACTGTATTGGCTGCTTCAAGTTCTGCAAGTTTTTCATCACATTCTTTTTTGGCTGCAAGTGCTTCTTCAGCCGTGTTTTTGGCTGCTGTAAGTTCTGTCTCTTTGGCTGCAAGTGCTTCATTTTTGGCTGCTGTAAGTTCTGTCTCTTTGGCTGCAAGTGCATCTGCATTGGCTTCATTGGCTGCTTGAAGTGCTTCATTGGCTGCTTCAGCTTCTGCTTTGGCTACAAGTGCTTCTTCAGCTGCTTCATTGGCTTTTGTAAGTTCTTCATCTTTGGCTGCATTGGCTGCTTCAGCTGCTTCATTGGCTTTTGTAAGTTCTGTCTCTTTGGCTGCAAGTTGTTCATTACAATTCTCTGCTTCTGTTTTATATTCTTGAATTTTTGCTTCATTTTCTTTTACTTGTTTTTCCAAATCTGTTTTGGATGTTTGAAGTTGATTTTCAGA
>Ga0181552_10000535_pt1 | contig 29323 bp, 20 predicted proteins | sample 011ome_18_FD_130583 | JGI IMG/M metagenome (GOLD analysis project Ga0181552, IMG submission 130583) | Coastal salt marsh microbial communities from the Groves Creek Marsh, Skidaway Island, Georgia - 011501BT metaG (megahit assembly) | ecosystem: Environmental > Aquatic > Marine > Intertidal...
GCACGGTTCGGGCGCGTTCGGCACGCCCGGGGCGGGGCACGGGGTGAATCCATCGACTGCGCAGGGATTTGGATTCGGCACGCCGCCCGCACACGTGGGGGCGTACGGCGCACCGGCAACGCCGGGGACGGCGCACGGAGTGGCGCGAACGCCGTACGGTGGCGTCGGTGCGTACGGTGCGGGTGCGAATCCATCGCCGGCGGCGTACGGGTTCGGGGGGAGCGACGGAGGCGCGCGATTGCGCTCGGCGTCGCGCGGGACGCACGTCGACGCTGACGGCGCTAACGGCGCGGCGAAAACTCCCGCTGCGCCGAAATTTTCTTCGCTTTTGTTTTCGTCGCCCGGAGGCGCGCGTGAGGGCGGTGGACCGGGCGCGGGCGGAGGGTTGTTTCGCACGGAGAGCAAAGGCGGAGGGTCGTCGACGCCGCGCACGAGCTCGGGCCAGAATCGATACTTTGGCGCCAACGCGAATGCGAGCGGAAATCGCGCGCGCATTGGTGCGAATGGGGATGAGCGCGCGGCGGTGGTGGGTGCGGCGGTGATTGGTGGGGTGAGTTCGCGCGGGACGCCGTTGTTTACGCGCACGGATGCGGGAGGAGATGACCACACGCCTGGGTTTTTACGACGGGCGATTGAGAAGACTCACGCAGAGGCACGCTCGGAGGCGGGCGTTGGTAGCGAGGAGGCGTTGAGTAATTGGTTGGGCGTGCGCGATACCGAACATGCGGGGACAACGACGACGTCTGGGGCGTCGGTATTTGGCAAGCCGGACGCCACGAAAGCGCCGGTGTTGTCGTCGCGCGCGTTTGCCGGGGAAGTATTGAGCGAAGCCGACGCTGAATATTGGGTTACCGTGTACGGGTTCACACGCGATGAGAAAGCCGTGGTTTTGCGTGAATTTCAGCGCGACGGCGATATTGTCAATTTTGGCACCTTTAGCGACGATGGCGCACCGTCAAATTGGTTGCACGTGCGTTTCGCCACAAAAGAAAGCGCGAGACGAGCGCAACGTAGAAATGGCCAAAATATCAGTGGCATCATGGTTGGCGTCAAAGCATTGGATGATAAGGCTAGAGCAGATATCGCATTGGGCGGCGTCGGCGAAGGTCGCATCTCGCGAAGTGGGTCACAAGTGCGCCGTGTCGCGCCTTCGCGCGATGGAATCGCACTTCAACCGCGACAGCGAACGACAATGGATAAATTGGTCGAATTCGTTTTTGGCGCCTAATGTCTAGAGAGCTGCATCATGACGCGCGTAGTGCGTTTCAGATTGTTGAAAACGTATTGAATGAAACATTTTGCACTTGCAAACAAACGCGATGAAATATCTACATAGAGCTACGATATCTAATTTAAATCATCGTGCGTTAAATGCCCACCCTTGAGGAGGAAATCAATCGCCAACTGTCCGGTGACGATGCTCGGAAGCATCATCTCGCCGCCGTACATCATCCGACGGAACTCACGCACGGTGACACGCTCGTGTGTCATATGGAATTCCTCCGCATCCCGCGTCGCCTCCTCCTTCGCCTGCACCCCATCGACGCACAAAAACGGAATCAATCTATTTCTACACCACTTCGTTTCTAACAATCCTGGATTGTCATCCGCGATTAACTTTGTCAACGTCCCGTCCACCAAGTGCGCCTCTTGGTGCAACTCTTCCGTCGCCGCCTCCTCTAAACTCGCATGCTTTGCAACCTCAAACCCACCGCTCGGAAGCACCACACACGTCGAATTCGACCCTTGTGCGTATTCTCGTATAATCGTAAACTCTGGCTCCCCGCTCGTCGTCATCGTCCGGCTATGAAACGGCGCCACGCAAACAAATTTAAAGTCACTCTTTGGGTGCCCAACGACGTCGTACGCGAACGTCTTCGTGCCTCCACGCCCATCCTCGGCGGCAAACTCTACAACGCGATCGTACACCGTCAAGTATCGCGAATGCACGGCGTCGTCGCTGATAATCTTCCCCGAACGACTCGCTGACGACGACGCAGTCATGGGCGCTGTGGTGTCCTCCTCGTCCTCCTGGCGCGCCCGTGCCACCGGCGTCGTCGTCGATGCGTGACGCCCACGAACGCGCGACGACGATGCTGTCGCGCGCCGTCTCAATGCACTCGCCGCTGCCCTCGTCGGTAAATCTACCGCGCGCGCGGTACGCATGAAACAGTGACGTCTCGAACGGCGATGCGATCCGCACTTCAACGCGCTCGGATCGATTCGAGTCGCGCGATTCGAGTCGCACGCGCGCGCAGGCCGATAGCGAGGACAGGCGCGATGCTTCGATCGAGCGCGATGCGACGCGCGTTGGTGCTGGCACAACAGTCGTCGTCGTCGACGACGACGACGACGACGACGACGAGTTGGGTGCGCGAGGGTATCATCGGTTTGAGACACATGAGCGCGAACGTGACGCACGTCACGGGACGCGCGACGCCACCGGTGCAGAGTAAGCGACCTGGGAAGTTACCGAGCGATGTTGCGCACACGGCAAAGTGGTTGGATTCGCACGATAAGCCTTCGCCGATGGAGTATAGCGCGAGCGTGGAGCCGACGGCGGTGGTCGGGGACAAGGTGTCGTGCGACTCTCCGGGGGCGTGTAAGGATCGATTCGGTGACGACGCTGGATTAGGGGCACCGAATACGTACTACAAACTGGGGGATACGACGCCGGAGAATCCTGCAAAGTGCAAGTATTGTGGGTTGCGGTTTTACGCGGCGCCGCACTAGGTGAAGAGGACGTATTTTCATATTTGTAACAAAAAACTGAAAGAAAACATCAAACTGGAAAAGATGTAGTAAAGGTAAGCGGGTGGCATTCGATTCCCTGATTGAAACCATCATTTATTTACGGCAGCGACGAGTTTTTCAACCACAGATGGATCGGCGAGCGTCGAGACGTCACCAAAATCTGTCTTTCCGCACGCTATTTTTCGTAGAATTCGTCTCATGACTTTGCCGCTGCGCGTCTTTGGCAGAGCCTCCACGATGAAAACGCGCTCCGGTGCGGCGAACGGACCGATTTCCTTGCGAACGTTGTTAATGAGCAACCACTCTGTGACTTCAGTTTGTTTTTGACTTGGATCGAGAATGGCAAAAGCCATGATGGCTTCTCCTTTAATCGGATGTTCGACGCCGACGCAGGCCGCTTCGATGCACGCTGGATGCTCTACGAGCGCGGATTCTAACTCTGCAGTGCCGATGCGGTGGCCAGAGACGTTTAACACATCGTCCATGCGACCTGTGATGAAAATATAACCATCTTCATCGCGACGCGCGCCGTCGCCACTAAAGTAATAGCCATTGAACGGGGCAAAGTAACTCTTCTCGTATCGTTCGTGCGCTGCGTGGACGTCGCGAAACAGTCCGGGCCATGGCGCACCCTTAAAGCACAGATATCCTTCACCTTCACCTTCGATTTCTTCACCTTGCGAATTCAAAATGGCCGAAACCACGCCGAAAAATGGAAAACATGTCGCGCCTGGTTTCAAAACAGTAGCCGCGGGCAGCGGGGTCAATGCGTGACCACCAGTCTCGGTTTGCCACCACGTATCGACGATGGGCAACTGATCGTCTCCAACGACGCTGTGAAACCAACGCCAGGTGTCTGGGGAAATTGGTTCGCCCACGGACCCAAGAATTTTAAGCGACGTGCGTTCGCTCGCCTTGACGGGTTCGGTACCAAACGCTTGAAGCGCGCGCAACGCCGTGGGCGACGTGTAAAAGACGGAGACGTCATGTTTATCCACTAATCGCCACCAAATACCCGGATCAGGATACGTTGGCGTGCCTTCAAAGAGTAACGTCGTTGTGCCACACAACAAAGGCCCGTAGAGCGCGTATGAGTGTCCAGTGATCCATCCTAAATCAGCCGTGCAAAACATCGTATCCTCGCCTTGATGAAAATCGAACACGTATTTGCTCGTCACGTACACGTGCGTCATGTATCCACCCACGGCGTGCACGACGCCTTTAGGCTTGCCAGTCGACCCGCTCGTATACAAAATGAAAGCTGGATCATTGCTGTCGCACCACTCGACTGGAATGTCATCGACGTGCGCGCCGCGAAATTCAGCGAGCGCGTCGTTCCACCAAAAATCGCGCTCCGGATTGAACGGCATCGTGTCTTCATTCAAGTACGGCGCATTTTTGGACACATCCATGTCCGCGTTGTGCTTGACGATAACCTTGTCGACGTAAAACTCTTTTTGTGCGCATATCTCGAGCGCTTCATCGGCGATTGACTTCAGAGGTATGATTTTCTCCCCTCGTCTGGACGCCGTCGCGGTGACGAGCATCTTCGCCTCGCAATCGAGCACTCGTTGGGCCAACGCCGCGGCGCTGTATCCCGCGAATACCACCGAGTGGACGGCACCGATTCGCGCCAAAGCTAACATTGAAATCGGCAACGCTGGAATCATGGGCAAATAGAGCACCACTTTGTCCCCACGACGAATGCCATTCGCATGAAACACTTTCGCGGCCAATTTTACCTCGAGAAGGAGATCTCGATAACTAAACGAAGTGCTATTTATTTCATCGTTTGCTTCGAAAATCAATGCCGTCTCATCCCCTAATCCGCCTTCGACGTGTCGATCCAAACAATTATACGCCAAATTCGTTCGTTTCCCCGCCCACCAGCTCACGTACACGGGCCCTTTCGCGGGATCGATGTTGAAATCCAACGCGCCTTCGGCATCCAACGCGTCGGCCCAGACCAAATCCCCAGCGATTTCAGTCCAAAATACCCCAGGATCGGCGATCGATCGCGCGTACATGCTGCGGTACTGCGACATTGAGCTCACGTGTGCGCGCTTTTGCAGCGCCGCGGGCGGGTCGTAGGTGTCTCCGCCCATCATTCCAGTCTTTGTCGACGATGATGGAGAGTTTTGAATGTCAATGCTCTTTGAGGAATCCGGGCTCTCTGGCGGCGTGGCGCCGCCGCTGTGCGCCGCGATTCGCGGCATGCCGCGAGATAGACGAAACTTAGCCTTTGACGTGTGTGTGCGTGTCGCACGCGCGCGGAACCGGGAAGCGCGCGAGAGAGGAGTTGGGATTGAAGCCGTGCGAGAGAGAGGCATGGCGAGAAATGAAGCGTCTCTGGGTGCATTTCATTGGAACAACCGCGCGAGATTCGCGGCGGTGATTTTCGTGTCTGGAGGGATGTCTAATTCGTGCGTCGTCAAACGTGCGTCGTCCGACGACACATTAGGCGGCGCGAGATCGCGATCGGGATCGGGATCGATGGCTGTGGATGTGGCCGCGGACGCGTTCACGTCCGCGTCCAATGTTTTCTTCTCTATCGGCGCCGACGACGTCACCACCGGTGCGCTCGTCGTCAAACGTGCGCTCGTCGTCGCAAAGTGCTTGGATTTCATAGACTCGAGCCATTCGATGTCTCGTTGTTTCTTGACTCGCCTCGTCGGCTTCGGCGGTGGTGGATTTGGCGTTGAACGTGGACGCGAAACCGCAGGTGAAGGCGCTTCAATCGCGTCGTCGCCGGGTCGCGCCGAACACGCTGAATACGCCACGTACATCTCCTGTAGCGTCGCCTTGGATAACCCAGTGTGTGTTTCTAACGTTGGTGGCGCGTGTAACGTCTCACGTAATCGCTCGAGGCTTTCAATCGCTCGCTCAAGGTTGACGTCGGTGAGCCAATGATACGTCGTCTGCGCGCCTCGACCGACGCCTAATCGAAGCGAGAACGCCCGAGCGCTCGAGTCATTCGCGAGCGGATGCGTGATTACCGGTACTCCCAGCGCATGCGCGCATTCTGTGTCATTCTCGTCCCCGCTCATCGCCGCGCGACGGAATGCTTCGGCGCGATTGAATGATACGCGCTGCAAAACTGTCTCTTCGCGAGGCGGCGTCGATCGCGTCGCGAGGCAGGTGAGTGAGTCATCCATATTGAGCCATACCTCGATCGCCGCACCCGTGTGCCTATGCGCGGCATCTACTTTTAAAGTCATCGCACCGCGGAGTTTTCCGGCGTTGGTGCCGTAGCATGGGAGTAGCGCGCCGCATCGGACGCGAGCGATGGGTTCGTCCAGCGCGCGCGACACGAGCGCGACGTCTTCAATGTTCAAGAAAATGCGGGCATTCTTCACCACGGATCTATACATGTGCTTTGACGATGGTTTGCTTTGCCTTTGAGATGTGCTCGCGACTGCGTCGTCGTCGTCGTCATCGGTGACGCGTTCGAGATGTTTGAGCTTGACGTCGACGCCGATTTGCATCGAGCTCGATTCGAGCGCATCGACGAGCGCGTCGTCGGCGTGATTGGCAAATTCAGCGTGCGTGTTCCGACATCCAGCGGCAAATGGTACGGGCACGGCAGAGGACTGTCTTTCGGGTTCGACATCGTCATCGCTTCCTTCGGCGTCGTCTTCGCGAATGAATCCGTTCGCGACGATGGCGCGTTTGAGCTCGCATGCGGCATTCAGACCGATGGAAACTCCGCACTCGGTGCACGCGCCCAACGACGCACCCAAGCACGCGCCGCTATCCATCGCACAGCAACGACATAATGTACGAATGACATTGACCTCTGCCGCCGTGGCATTCGTCGAGGCGGCCCGTAAGACGTGGCATTTTGCGTGTGCGCGAAGCGTCGACCGCAAGATGGCCGCGGCGTCCTCGCTCGACATGTCAAGCGAATCGCGTGTGATGAGCACGATTTCTCGAAACACATCACCACAACCACCATCACGAAACGCTTTCAAATTCAACGTCGCGAGCTTTAGCGCCGCGATGACATCCATCGTGAATTCCGCGTCGCTTGCGCTCGCCAACGCCGTTTCAAAATTATAGTCTTGCGTCAAAGGCATCACCATTTTGCGTCCACACCGTCGTCGGCTCAATTCATCGCACCTCGGCGACCGCGCATGTGACGCACACAAAACCAACCCACACGCTGCCGGCGCGCGCGCGCGCACGATCGCGCGCACGACATCCATCGCCGCGGTCCTCGTCGCCGTGCGCGCTGCACCATCTTCTGTCCAATCCAACACAAAAACCATCACTCCGCGCGCGCGCGCCATCGCGCCGCCCTCACGCGCCATCGCACCGCGCGTGTCAAATTTTTCCCTGTGCGATGCGCGCGCCGTCGCGCGATGCGCACGCGCCGTGCGCGTCGCAATGGCGCGACATTGCGGCGTCACTGAGCGTTTTTTTTCTTGAGCGTTTCCATGCCGCGCGAGCGCAACCGCATACGCGCGCGCGCGATGCATCGCATCCGCCGCCGATGCGTCGTCGCCCTGGCGCACACTGCGTTGCGCTCGCGCGCACCGGTGCTGACGACGCGCGGCGCCGACGCCGTCGCCGACGCGACCGCGAATGCGAACGCCGTCGTGGGACAGCAACGACCTCGCGGGCGATCGACGGATGCGCGCGCGTCTCTCGACGCGCCAGACGCACCAGATGCCGCGCATGACGCCCCGGCGCGTGAGTCGTACGATGATTCATCGTTTCCAAAGCACATGCGTCGCCGCGCGTTCGTGTCGCGCATGCGAGAGCGGGTCAAGGTGAATGATTTCGAAGGCGCGAGAGCAGAGCTCGCACGGCTCGTGGAGACGCACGGGGCGCCCGGACGCGCGGCGTTGAACGTAACCGTGCACGCGGCAGCCAAGGCGCGAGATCCCGATGCGGCGATGTTGATCGTGGAGTCGATGTTGAGAGAGAACATCGCACCGGATGTGAGCACGCACGTTGGGGTGATGACGGCGTTTGCGCGAAGCGGGCGTCGGCGCGAAGCGTTTGAGTGGTTGAAAATGTACTTGTATGGCGTGCGCGAGGATGGTGACGGTGCGGCCGATGGGCGAGAAGCGATGGAAAAGTATGATTTAACGCATGTGATTGGGGATATGATTGATGGTGATCGACGACGGGTGTCAAGACGCGGGTTGACTATTATGTTATTTACGACGGTGATGAACGCGGCAGCCATGGCGGGCGACCGAGCGATGGTACAGGAGATTGAGAATATGATGTTTGAGTTTAATATACCGCCTGGTGCGGATGTTTTGCACATTATGCTCAAGCTCGAACGCGTGGCGGGCACGAGCGCGAGCGTTGAGGAAGTTTGGAATAGATTACCTAAGAAGGCGCGAAAGTTGAAATCGCATCAGGAACGCGTGGTGTCTCACGCAATTTTAGGACGGCGCAATCAAACGCACGCGATTGAATCGCGCGCAATGGCATTGGTGGCACTGAAAGAAATGTACGAGCGCATTGGGCATCGGCGCTCTGATGAAGAGTTTGAGAAACTTGCGGGAAATAACTTTTGGGGCTCAAAGCACGCGCGATGGACAGGACAACGCGGCGCCGAGGAGTTTAACAAAAAGTTGCAAAGTGACGAAGATATCGTTCGAGTCGGCGCTAAAGAGGCGCGCATGGCGACCAACACGGTATTAGACACGTTTGCGCTCATAGGTGATATCGACACCGTGAATGAATGTTTCATACGCATGGAGAATGATTTAGGCGTCAATGCGGACGCGCGGACGTTTAACGCCGTTTTACGCGCCGAATACAAGCATGAAAAGCTCACAAACAAAAGCATCGATCTCAACCGTGCGCTCAAAAGATTCAACGAGATCTTAGATGAAATGGATGATCGTGAAATTGCGCCCGACAGGCACACTTTTACCACGCTCCTCTTGGCCAATGCCGAGCAAGGATACATGATTGGTGTCGCAGAGGTTTTGAAAATCATGCAAGAGCGTGATGTACAGCTCGATTTGACCATGTATAATATTCTTTTGAGCGCCTGTGCAAATGCTGGTGATTTAGAAGCGGCGCTGAATGCGCGTGCAAGCATGGTAAACTCTGGTGTCGCTCCTGGTCCGGATACATTTGTTCCGCTCTTCATGGCGTGCACCAAGCAGGCGGCGGAGTTTGATTTAAACGACGACACGGATTCTTTTGCTGACGAAGAAGCACTTGGACCGCTACTACCGCTCACTCGATCAGTAGTAGATGACATGGAGTTGGATATGCTGGCAAACAACGTCGAGCACAACGTGGCGTCATACACGGCGTTGATTAAAGCGCGAGGTGCGCTCGGGCAGACGCATGTCGTTCTTGAATTACTCACGCAACCGCCAGAAGGCCTCGAACTCGACGACGTCGCGCTCGGTGTGGGTATTATGGCGCTCGCCAAGCGCGAACCGACCAAGGCTATAGCGCTCGCCAACACGCTCGCGAATGACAAAAATGTTGGCAAACCGTGGTTATTGAATTGCGTGCTCATCGCTTACGGTTATTTAGGACAAATTAAAGCCGCGTACGAGCGTGTGCAGGATTTCATCGACAACGGTGGCACGCCGAACGTGGCGACGTATAATATGCTCTTCCGCGCCGCCGCACAATCTGGAGGCTTCGCCGGATACGCACGGTTGGTGATGTCCGACATGTCTCGCCGCGGCTTGGCGCCAGACGCCGTGACACGCAAATACCTCACCACCGTCTTCGCGACCGCGTCAATCTACGACCGCGACATGGCAGAAGAGCTTCTCAAGCAAATGCCTGGTGGGTTCAACAGCGCGCACGCGCGCAGCGACGCCTCGGCGCACGGGACATTTGAAGACATGGATGACAACATCTTCATCACGGGCGCGAGCTACAACTTTGATGACAACTTCGACGACATCGACGACGACGACGATGACGACGATGACATCATCCCATAGTATTTGCAATTTCTAGTAGTATGATATGATAACGCGCACCGCAGTCGTCACCGTTCGTCAACCATCGAGCGTCAATCATAGAATATTCCGAGTTCTAGTCTCAAAAAGCTTCAAGCCACAACGTGCGCTGCCCCGCGCTCGCGCGTCACTCCACGCGCGTGTCATCGACTCGCGCACGCGCACTCGCGCGCACGTCAACGCACGCATACGCAGTCACCGCACGCGCGTTCGCGTGAGCCCCACACGCGCGCGCGCGTAGATATACGCGCGCAAAAACCAAGATGCCTACAGACGCACGCCGCCGCCGAGACACAAAGCTCAAGTTAGCGCCGCCACCGAGCACGCTCACGCTGCCGCGCGCCAAGGTTGAGAGCGCGCACAAGCTTGCGTTGCCGCGATGGTTATCGATGCCGAACGCCGCGGCGGCGTCGTGCGTGGCGGTGCTCGTGACGAACCCGATGGACCGCGCGAAGACGCTGATGCAGCTCCCGGGCGCGGGCGCGGCTTGGGGAAAGAATATGCGCGAAGTCATGATGAATATGGTGAAAAAAGAGGGCGCGTTGAGAGGTCCGTATAGAGGTTTACCCGTGGCCATGGTTCGTGAGAGTTCAAAGAATGTCTTCCGCATTGGGTTGTTTCCAGCGGCGCTCATGGCGTTGCACCCAGACGACACGACGCCGGCGCCGGCGTGGAAGAGATTCGTCGCCGGCTGCATCAGCGGTGCCGTTGGTGCGGTATCGAGTAATCCATTCGATTTGATCAAGACTCGCATGCACGTGCCTGCGGTGATGTGTGATTACGATAACGGTGTGATGGCGTTTAAGAGCATTTGCAAGAACGAAGGATGGAGGACGTTGTACAAGGGCGTCGGCGCGTCGGTGGCGAGAGATATGTTGGGTTCAAGCGTGAATTTGACCGTACAATCGATCGCGAGCGAAGCTTTGGTGAGGAATATGATTTTGTCTCCGGGTTCTCCCGTGCTCGGGGCGTTGAGTGGTGTTTTAAGTGCCGCCGCGTCTGTGGCGGTGATGCAACCTATCGACACGTCTCGCGCGTACGTCTACCTCAAACCGCATTTACACAAGAACTCGATTCGAGCATTAGGTACATAGTTCTCAGAGAAGGCCCATTGGCGCTCTACAAAGGTTCGCGCGCACATTTTTTCCGTACAGCACCGCATTACGCGGCGATGTTCGCTTTATTGGAGATGATTACCGGCGGCGAGCGTAAATGGTTGCTCGAACGCAACAAGACAGTGCTCGCCAACGTGCCGCTCTTCGACGCGTTGTCCATCGAACGTCGCACGCGTTTGGCCTCCATGGTGAAATCGAAAAAGTTCAAGGCTGGAGAGGAAATTATCAGCGACGGTGATTGTCCGGACGAGATGTACATCTTAACAAACGGGTGCGCGAAAATCGACCAGCTCAATAAAAACGCCAAAAAGAACAAGCGGGCGAGCGCGAAAAATAATATTACTACTAGCGCCGATGACGACTCTTCGGATTTAATCAATCGCGGAGGATACTTTGGGGAGTCCTCGCTATTCGGTAAACCATCGATGAGTGAGAAAGTCACTGCGGTAAACGATGTGACGCTCATGGTTATCCCGCGCGAGGCGTACATGGAGTGCCGAGAATTTGGCGACGACGTCGGACCGTTTGGTCGCGGACGCGGTTTGGAATTAGACCCCACGAAAGAGCTCGACATGGCATGGAAGCGGTTGCGTTATGAACGCGTGCTCGGTAAGATTCCTGCCTTTGCAGATCTAGGCGCGTACGAGCGTGCGATGGTCGTGAAGCAAGCCAAACGGTTTAGTTACAAACCCGGCGAAAAAGTCATGCGCAAGGGTGAAAACGACGACAAATTCTATGTCGTCATCAAGGGTTCCGCGGTGTCTACCAAAGCCGATGGCGACATCGATCGCGTGGGTGTCGGGGAATCTCTCCCGCCCGATCGCATCTTACGAAACTTTGGACCCGGGGGATATTTCGGTGAACTCGCGCTGCTCACCGGCGCGCCTCGACTGTCGACCGTCGTCGCCAAGGAGAACCTCGACGTCCTCGCCATCGATCGCGATGTCTTACAATCCTTACGCGAGCACTTGCCCACGTTGGAGGATGAAATTATTCGCAATCTTCGAAGGTTTGATCACATGGATTCGTTCACCACTATGTCTATTGCTTAGCTTGTTATTTACACTGTACGCTGAAAATTTTAAGCTTCACAACGCGACGCGCAAAGCGACATGGATAGCGCGTGGTTCCTCCGCGACGTCGCCGAGCTCAAGCTCTGGCGCGCTCTAGGCGTTGTGTTGTGGAGTTTTATCGGCACCACGATCTTGGTGCGTCGTCGTCGTCGTCGTATTCGCGCGTAGCTCGTGTCGCCGTTGACTTGCGCGCCGTTCAGTTCCCCCAAGCACCCGGGCCACCCGACTCACGCCTCGCTCGCGCGTGTTCTCTTCCCTTCGCTTTTACACAGGCATTTGGATACTACGTCGCATTAGATATCACGCGCTTGACTGGCGACGTGCGCGCGTGGGCGTCGTTCTGGCGCGCATTCGCCTTTGCGACGTCGCAGCTCCCCGCCGCGGTGGCTGTCGCGGCTACGGCTCGGGCGAGTGCGAATGCGTTCATACCCACGAACGACGTCGATGGTTGCGGTATCGTGAAAGGTGAGCGCATCGGTGAGCGGTTTGCGACAGCCATGATGCGAGACGGCGCGACGTACGGCGCGTTAGGGGGCGCGTTTGCATTGGCGGGTGGCGCCGGGTGCGCTGCGCTCGCCAAAGCCGCGGATGTCTCTGCGCTCACGCGCGCTTTGCTCGCGCACGGTGCCGATGGGAAGTTTGCTGGACAGTTTGGGTGCGTATTAGGCGTGCTCACGGTGCTGTACATTTGGACCACTGATGGGTTGGTGGTGCAATTTCCTTCAATTCAGCGACCGAGGCGTTTACGTTTGAAGCGAGGATTGGCCCCTTGCGCTCGTATTGGTGCTAAACGTGCGTTATACGCGTGCGTCGCGCACATTTTTATAGTCATGATGAGTCGCGCGGTGGTGAAGTTTCGTCTCGTCGCTCCGGTGACGCGTGGATTAGTGTTTGGATCGTTGTCGTGTTGGAGCGCCGGCGCGCTCGTGAGCGCTTCGTGGGCCATGTCTTTGTTGTGTGCCTCAATCGTGTACACTGAACGATATGAATTCCGCCCGCAAAGCCTCACGCAAGGACCCAAAGTCGCGAGTGAGCCCTTAATGGCAGCCTTGAACTATTTTGAAGTTCCTTTCGTGCAACATTTGGCGTATTTGGATTTGTGCGCCGTCGCCGAAAGCGGCGGACGCGGGCGCCGAAGGCTCATTTACGGTGATACACCCGACGCGGCGTGGCCGGTGGTGATATCCAACGCCCTGGCGCCGCTTGCGGCGATTTCGCGGTCGGTGAACAAGGCGATGGATCGAACGATGCTGGCGGCGTTGCGCGATTCGGATGTCGACGCCGCACATAGGATTAGCGAAAAGTACGTGCAAATGAACACGCCGAAACCAAAGTTTCGACACGAAAGTGCCGAGACCCAAAAAGCATGGGACGCATTGAGGCAAAGCGAGGTGCTCTCGCCGGAAGTAGCCGGACGAGAATTGTGCTTGGTGATGAAGTCGTACGGGCAGTTGGCGATGTGGGGCGCGCGCGCGGCGGGCGCGCTCGCGCTCGCCGCCAAGACGGAGGATGTTCGCGGGAACGCCAAGTTGCTCCAGCCAAACTTGGCGGTCATCGTTCGAACGTTGCTCACGGCGCTTTTAGCATGTCGAACCATAGTTGAACAAGGATCACCACCCGTGCGTGCGACGACTGGGTTTACGTCGAGCGATTTGGCGGCGACGGCAAAGGCAAATTCCGTCGTCGCCAAGCGCAATGAGATCTTCAACAACGTGTTGTACTTTTTAGGAATCACGGCGACGAATAGAAACGACGCCAACGGAGCGCTCACGCCCGTGTTTACGCCTGCGGTGCCCGCCGCGCGAGGGCTATGCGACACTGTCGAGCTCGCCTTGGGCGCGCTCGCCGTCGATTACGGCGTCGACATCAAGGCGATGTTACGAGAATCTGAACGATTTGGCCCTCCAGAGTTTGGCACCCCCAACGAGCTCTTCGATGCTTTAGAAGCCATCACCAATGACCTGGCCACGTGAGCTGCTTGCGGTCGACATGAAATAATACACATTTTGTGAAAAAGCGCAGCCGTCGGGCAAAACCTTCTGTAAAGCGTCAACCACAACCTCACATTCGTCCACGCGGCGGTGCGCGGCGCACATCACTCGACGGTATACCACGTAACGAGCATATCGCCATACCACGCGCCGCACGCATTTGCTATCGTGCATCGCCATGCCGCCATTATCGCTGACGACACGCCTCGCATCCTCGCGCGCCTTGCTCCGCGGGCGCGCAGTCCCCACCTCCTCACGCGTGCGCCGTGCGTTCCGCGCCACCCCGTGTACCGCCAGGCTCGACGTTGACATCAGACCAGCATCGTATGACGACGAATTACGCGAGAAAACCGCGCAGGCACGCGCATGGTTTGGTCCCGCGCTGCTGCCAGCCTCCACTCCAACGGAGACGTTCGAGAGCGCGAGAGAAAGCTTTCGCATGCGCGCCGAGTTTAAAATCTGGCACGACGGTCCGAGGACATATTACGCCATGTGTGACAGCGATACACCGAAAGATCCGGTGGAGATTGTAGATTTTCCCATGGCGAGTGAGCGCATTCGAGAATTAATGCCGCTGGTGCTCAGAGAGGTGACGGCGACGGAGACGCTTCGGAGGAAACTTTTCCAGGCGAATTTCCTCACTACGACCACGGGAGATGCAGTGGTGAGTCTATTGTATCATCGTCAGTTAGATGACGCGTGGCGTGCCGAGGCGGACGCGATGCGGACGCGATTAGGGATTGATGTCATCGGCCGCGCGCGCAAGCAGAAATTGACGCTTGACAAGGATTTTGTCGTCGAACGCGTGCGCGTGGATGGCTTTCGCGACTTGGTGAGTTATAAACAATTAGAAGGGTCGTTCACGCAGCCGAATGCAGGGATAGCGGCACAAATGCTCGCATGGGCGCGCTCAGCGGCAGTGTCTGATGACCCGAATGTTGACGTCTCGTCGACGTCGACGTCGACGTCGACGCGCGACTTTTTGGAATTGTACTGTGGCAACGGGCATTTCACCATCGCCTTGGCACCTTTATTTAGAAAATGTTTAGCCACGGAGATCTCTAAGACCTCCGTATCCGCCGCGCAGGATAATATGCGCGAGAACGGTATAGATAACTGTGTCATTGCTCGATTAAGTGCCGAGGAATTATGCGACGCGTTGGATGGCGGACGCGAGTACACGCGGCTCAAAGACATCGACTTGACCTCGTACGACTTACAAACGATACTCGTCGACCCACCGCGAGCGGGCATGGGCGAAAGCGTGAGCAAGTTTTGCACGCGGTTCGATCGCATCGTGTACATTTCGTGTAATCCGGAAACATTGGCGCGAGACTGCGAGACGTTGTGTCAAACGCACGACATCAAACGCTTTGCGGTTTTTGACCAGTTTCCATATACGCCGCACTTGGAATCTGGAGCGCTGCTCGTGAAGAAGACGACGGCATAGATGCATTAGACTAGATCCTAATTGATATAACTACAACAATACACAATACGATTTTTAGTGGTGGTACGGCTCGCCTCGCAGAATCGTATGCGCTCGATAGAGCGCCTCGGCCAAAACCAACCTCGCCACTTGATGGTTGAGCACCATTTTCGATAACCGAATGGAACAATTCGCGCGCGCGATGACGTCGTCGCCGTGTCCAAATGGCCCACCGAGCACGAACACGCCGCGGTCAAACCCTTTCTCGCCTATATCGGCGACAATGTCGGCTAAGTCTTCGCTCGACACGTCGCGCCCGCGTTCATCCATGAGCACCACATAGTCCCTGGGCGTCAGCACCTTCATCACGCGCTCCGCTTCAGCGGCTTTCTGCGCCGATACGTCGCGGGTATTTTTAGGGTTTTGTTTTATCGTCGTTTCATCCATGGGCGCGTACCTCGAACAGCGTTTCAAGTACGCATTCACCGCCGCGTCCAGGTCCTTGTCTCCCTTCGAAATGGTCACAACTTTCAACGGGACATACCGCACCGCGCGCGCACCGCCACTGGTGCCGCTCCCGTTCGCACTCGATGCGCGAACGCACAGCGCGCGCGTGCACGTCGTCACCGAGCGCGCGAGCATGCCTGAATGCGTGGCGAAATGCCGCGCGCGTGAGCTATACTTTTTGTGTTCAAAAGAAAAAACTTGCAACTGTCCCGCACACTTCGGCGCGTCGTCGCCACCGCCGCGAACGACGAGCGCGCGCGCCGACGATGGGCGGCACGAAGAATAAATCCGACGCGGCGAACGCCGATGCCGCGAGCGGCGACGCGGGCGCGGGCGCGAATGGCGCGAAGAAACAAAAGGTGGCCATTCCATCGGGACCCATCGCACAAACGCCGTGCGCGCGTCGCGTTGAGGCGGCGATGGGTGCGAAGACGTTCAAGGCTATCGCATGGAACATCGCTGGCATGCGTTCGTTCGCGGAGAAGCACATGGAGAAACTGGCGGGGATGATTGCGAGCGAGGATCCTGATTGCGTGTGCTTGGAGGAGCACAAGTTGCAAGCATCGCACGTGGACGCGATGACGGAGACTTTGCGAAAGACATTTCCGCAGTACAAGACGGTGCATTTCGCGGTATCGACGGTGAAGAAGGGGTATTCTGGGGTGATGGTGATGTGTAAGGCATCGATGGTGGGGAAGAAGGGTGTGCAGACGTCGTTGGACGCGATGTTTGGCGCCAAGCCAAAGACAGAGTCGACGGAGACAAAGACGTACGATGGGCCGAAATTATTGGCGATTAGTGAAGGTCTTGATGGTGGGTACGTCGATGAAGGACGCGTGTTGACGTTAGAGTATGAGTCGTTTTATGTCGTCATGGCGTATGTGCCGAATAGTGGACAAGATTTGAAGCGTTTGGATTATCGAATCGATGAGTGGGAACGCGATATGCGCGCGCACTTGGCGCGTTTGGAATCAAAAGGTAAACCAGTGCTGTACATTGGGGATTTAAACGTGGCACATCTAGATGCAGATATTTGGAACGTTGGCGCACCGCATATTAAGAAGAGCGCTGGGACGACACCGCGCGAACGTGAGACGTTTGGCGTCATGCTCGAGAAGAACGCCTTTGTGGACGCGTTTCGCAAATTCCATACCGACGCGACCGGTTGGTTTTCTTTTTGGAGCCAACGCGCAGGAAACCGCCCGGTGAACAAAGGCTTACGCTTAGATTATACGCTCGCGTCGCAAAGTCTATTTGGCGAATCGGGATTACGTGTCGTCGACGCTTTCATCCTCGACAAAGTGATGGGATCGGACCATGCGCCAGTGGGCATGACGCTCGCATTGCCGAATTGAACTGCGGCTATCTGACTAAATTCTAAATTTCAATGGATATAATTCTACTTTGAAGCCTTTTTCTGTCGGTACGAACGCATGTAATGTCGTAATCTTTCCTTTCGCGCGATGTTGAGCTGCGCCTTTTCTTCTCGTAACTTTTCTACAACCTCCCGCGCAACACCATGCCCTTGCTCGACAGCAGCCTCAAATATTTGCAATCGATTCGCAAGACCTTTGCCCTGACGTTTAGTCGGTTTTGGTTTTTTCTGTGTTCTCGACAAATACTTTTGCATGTCTTTGCGAGCGCGAGCGAGCTTGCCTCGCATCTCCGCCGCGGCAATCTCCAACTTTGCCCGCTTCGTTGACACAGTGGACGAGCGACCAGACTGTGCGAGAAGCTCATGTTCGTCGACGCTATCATTATCACTCACATTAGAGACTGTGACGCGTTTGGTCTTTCTCTTCAACGTCACCCTTTCGTTTGCACGCGGCGCGGCGGCGCGAGACAGAAACATACTTGAGCGTTCAGCACACCGCGACACGAGTTCTACCGGGAATGCATCTTTATACGTCGACTCTTTCACGTGCGGGACTCTTACTTTCAAAGGTTGCAAACACAGCTTTAGCTTGAGTGTCGCTGGTGAATTCGGGTAAAGAATGAGAGCGACGACGTGTCTCGCGCGCCAAATGAACACGTCTCTTTTACGCGCCAATCGTACCTTTCCGCCTTCAATGTTGAACATCGAGTTCGCCCACCACGCGCGGTCCTCATTAAAGACGTGTGATACTATGCCCGAATCGAGCGGTCGCTCGTCGTAAAGTCTGGCTTTCGCGAAAACGATGGAGACGCCGACCTCAGCGTCTTCCGAATTGTCAGAGTCGCTCGAGTCACTCTCAGAGTCGCTTTCGTCAGATGACGACAGCGATGATGATGTCATCAAAGAATACGAGCTCACGGACGGAGAGGGCGGCTGAGGGGACAAGGTGGCTTTTGCCGACGTCGATTGTACATTGTCAACCGTCGCCTTCGATCGGCGAAGTAAACCGTCTAAAGCGCGCCAGCCACTGAGCATCGTGGCGAGCATCACCCAAGCGTGACAATTCAAAGGTTGCTCCTCCAAGCACGACGCCAAGGCTTCGAGAAGCAACTTTTGTACGACATTTCCACTAATTTCATCGTTATCCGCGAATTCCCATAACGTATTTAAAGGCGCACGCGCGGTAGGGTCCACGCGTAACGCCGCCGCGCACGCGCTGACGACAGATGTTGCGTCAACCTTCTTTGGCGCTTGCTGACGCATGTTCACCAGCAACTCCGCCAATGCCGCATTGATATCAGCATCGTCAGGATTGGCGTGCAAACAGCGTTGCAAAACATCGCGAGCCTTGCCAAAGTTGCCTTGAAATAAATGAATCTGCGCTTGCGCCACTGCGCACGTCGCATCCCCGGCGTCGTCTCGCAACGTCGAATCCAATGATCGCAACGCAGACATCGACAAACGCAGCGCCTCGGGATTCACATCTGCCGATCTATTCACCCCACGCGAACTATTTCCCTTCTTTTCCATCAAAGGTAACACACTAGCGGTGTCTTTCGTCATCGGAAACGTAGCCAACGACTTGTCGCGCATCATCCGCGCCCATCGCAAATGTTCGCACAACGCCAACATCCGTCGTCGATCTTGTCCGCCACGCCACACTCTTTGCTCTCGCGTCGCGATCGCCCGTCGCTCGGCAGTTTCTAATACCGCTATTGCACCGTCAATATCGTCGTCTTCGATGAGAATCTTCGCCGCGTCTTCGCATACGTCGTCGTCCCTGCGCGCGCTTCCGACGGCGCTCGCTTCACGAATCTTCTCTCTAATCCTCCCCGCATCCGCGCTTTTCATCCATCGATCGCCACCGTGCGCGACGAGACGTTTAGTAAGTAAATCTAACGCCGCGTAGAGTGCTTCGCGATCAATCGTCGTGCGTTCGTCGATAAAACCGGGGTCACTCCTCGCGCCCGCCAGCCGCGCCCGCCGCGCCTCGGCGCGAGAATCCCCATCACACACCGCGAAAGACCACTTAAACAACACCGCGCACGCCATCGCCGCGCGAGAATAATCACGCACGCCGTGAGCATCGGTGAGCAACGCCGCGAGCGCGCGCGCAATCGTGATAAAATTACGTTTGAGCTCCACCGCGGGTGGGTCCAGGTACAACTCCCGTCGCGCGCGTCGCCGAAGCGGCCCTTCACGCGCCACGCGCCACGATGGTTGGTTGCCCAATCGTAACGCCAAGTCTACACTATTCTCTTTCGTCGTTGCCAGCATGATGCGCTTTTAGCGTTTGAATCGTCGCGACATTTTCATCGAAACGTCGTCGCGTTGTGAAGTCTGTTGGTGGTAACCGTTCCAGTAGTATTACAAATGGTTTCTTTTGTGTTTCAGTGCAAAAAATCAATCATATCATTCATCATCGCCTCCTCTAAACACGTCGTCTAAGTCATCTCCGCGCAACTGATTCATGCTCTTGTGCGCCTTGCGCGCCTGTTTCTTTTGCACCTTTTTCGCGTAGCGTTCGACGTCGCCCTTTTTACGTTCGGCGCGCGCGACGTTTGGCGAAATGAACGTTTCATCCTCAAACAACACCGCACCACTAAACGCACCGGCAAATATTTTAATTGGGTGCAGACATAATCGCGGGCCGGCTTCTGTGAGCGACAATCCGGTGGTTTTCACATCCTTGCCCGCCGGAAACACGACTTGATAATTTCTAAACCACACGCGATTGTCCTCCCAATAAAAACACAATTGATGATCATAAAACGGCTTCGCCTTGAAGTGCTTGTACGGCGTAGCAAATGTTTGAATCAGAGCTTCTTTAATCAACCGCCGGTGCGGCTCGTCGTCGAACGCCGGCGCGAAATGTAACGAAGGACGACTAAACTTCAAGTGGTTCCCTGTCATCTTCAACTCAGCCATCGTGTGCGCGTTTTCCACGTGAAACTTAATCGACGGTCCACTCGGACACTTCGCAAGCCACAAATAACAATCTTGTTTCTTACGACATTCAAAAAACATCGCGCTCGTGCATCCGCGCAAATCCGCAGCCTCAATCACAACTTGTCGCTCATTCTTTGTGTCCATCTTTGCATCCTTTTTCGCGTTGGGAATCAACGTCATCAAATCAAGCATTAAATGCCTATACCGACTCGTCGCCCCTCGGCTGGTCAACACGAGCGTCTTTTCGCCTTTATTCACGTAACTCGCGTCCACCGCGGGCGGAGCCTTGCCCACGGCGACGTACCCGGTGCCCGGCACGGTGGCTTTTTTGCGCTGGCGCATGAACTCGCCATCGGCGAACTCGTCTTCGCTATCGCTGGCGACGTCGCCGACGCGCGGGTCGATCGCTCGCGGTTCCGCGGCGTTGCGTTCTTGACGTTTCTTTTTATTCTTCATCGCGCCGAATGCGTCGGGGAGCGGGCGCGCGCGGTGGGGTGTGGGGCAGCGAAAAGGGTGGCGGCGGCGGCGCAGCTTTTTTTTTGAGCTTTGTTTGGCATTGAACGTGGACGCGCGGCTGTTTTGCATTCGTACACGGACGGTGGTGCGTCTTCATGACACGGCTAATGCGCTAATGACTAGAATACTATGGTCTATGATGGGATGAGACGATCGGCGTCGGCGTTTTGGTCGTCGTCGGCGTCAGTGGCGGACACGTCGGGACGGTCCGACACGAGCCACGGGACGGAGCAGAGCGGGATGATGACCTTACACGCGGCGACAACAAGGATAAATAGGTCCAAGGCGTTCCATGAACGTCCTGTGGGAATTGAACGCGCGCCATCGGGATCGAGGGCGGTTGGCGCGCCGAGATTGAAATCGCGCGTGACGCGCGCGGCGACGGCGGCAGCAACCAGCGCGCCGACGTCAGAGGCGAAAATCAACGTCGCAAATCCCACGGCTTCGAGCTTGGGTGGGGCTATGATGGCAGCGAGCGCGAGTATGGGCATGTATCCTATGCGCAAGCCAAATGTGGTGAGGATTTGCACGAACGATAGCGCCCATACTGCGCCGGCGCCGCGCGGAGGCCACCACACGATGAAGAGTCGACACAATCCGAGCGCGGCGTCGGCGACGGCACCAAACATGAATAACACCCACAATGGCGCGCGCGCTATGCGGTCGGCAATCACGCGAAGCTTTACAAACCCAGTCGGCGACGTATCTGATGATGGCGACGATGACGTCGACGTCCATCGCGTCGTCCTGTCGACGTCGCCCGAGCCAACCTCGCGGCCAAACGCCGCGCCAAACGCGCAGGCCGCCGCAAATCCACCAACCGATGCAAAAAACGACACCACGCCGTACCCCCAGTTTGGTAACACGTCTTCAAACGCCCAGTACGTGTACGCCCCGAACGTATCCAACGCCGTCGGAGCTATTCTATATAAAACCACCGCCGCGACATTGCGCGCAAATGTCGCCGACGTCAACGGCGCGTACCTCCGCTTCGCCCGCGCCAGCATTCCATCGCTCGATCCCGCCAACGCAATCGATGCACTATTGCCACTACTATGTCCTTCGTCCTCATCGCACCCGTCTCGGTCCACGCCGTGCGATGCGGATTCATCCATCCAAAACCACGCGCACGCCGCCGCGCACGCCAACCAACCCGAGCTCAACCCCACGGCTGTTCTCGCGCTCACGCACGCCAACACCACAACCCCCACGCCCGCGCCGCAGATCGCACCAAACGTCCTCGTCGCCATCGCGATCGATTGCGCGCGAATCGCGTGCTCGCGTCGCTGCTGCGCACCGTACCGCTCCACAACGTAGCCGTCCAACGCCGCGTACGCGTGCGCGCTCCCGACCGCCCCTCCTACGCCGCACGCGTACGCCCATCCGCGCGTCGTCGCCCTCGACAGCGCGCACACGCACATCGCACCGAACGCGCACCCCAGGGCGACGTGCGGCGCCCGTCGACGACCGCCAATCGCACAACTATCCGACGCGCTCGCATACAATGGCTTCAACATGGTGGCTGCAAACTCCAACGCATAGTACGTCGACAGCGCCTCGGGCGCGCGCTCGAACCCGAGCTCACGCGTGAGCGTGATGTCCACCCCAGTCGAGGCCGCGGTGGCGGCCACGGTGAGGAAGAAATACGCCCATAACGCCCCGGGATCGATCGTCATCAGCATGATGACGATGAAACGCCGCGCTCTGACGCATCGCATCTATCGCGCCCGTGCACGCCCTCACCGGTCGCGTCGCGCCCCGCGCGCGCGTGAATACGCGCAAACAACGCATTCGCACCGTTCGCGCGTCGCATTCGTCGCGTCCGTCGTCGCGTCGGCGCGAGGCGTCGCTGCGCCGGTGCGCGCGCGAGTCAACCGACCGACGGCACTTCGCACCGCGCGACGCCATGGCGAACGGCAGCGCGGCGTCGCCGAATGCGACGACGAACGCGACGATGGATGCGACGACGGATGCGACGCGCTCGTCCGGCCCGTCTTCGACGTCCGCGGACGAGCTCACGGTGAAGATTCGCATGCACGACCCACACGGCGAGCATCGGGTCAAGGTTTCGAAAACGGTGCGTCGTGTCGAGGCGCAGAGGGGCGTTCGGCGGTGCGGCTGCGCGCGAACGCACACGAGTGGGTGTGGTGTAGGCGTGTCGGGCGCGCGGCGCGGGCGCGCGGAGGGCGAGAAGGGCGCGAGACGGGTGAGCCGCTCGACGGTCAAAGGGTCGCGTCGGCTGTCGGTTTCTTTGGTCTTCTTTCGTTGTCTTTGACGACGAGGAGGAGGACGAGGACGGCGGCGATGGGTTCGATGCGTGTGCTTCGATTGGTGTGTTTTGACGGTACTGACCTCGTGCGTGTGTCGTGTTCGCTTACGTGTGTAGACGCGCGCGGCGGCGTTGAAGGCGTTGGTGGAGTTGGAGTCGGGCGTACCGGCGTCCGCGCAGCGTTTACTCTGCCGCGGACGCGTTCTCGCGGACGAGACGTCCATGGAAAGCGCGCGCGTAGAAGATGGTGATACTTTACTTTTAGTGCAGCGCGCACCGGATAGGGCGAACGCGGGAGGGAATCCGAATTTAGCGCGGGACCCGCACGCGCCGGATAACGTGGAGAGCCGCGGAGCGGCGAGCGTCGGGGATGGCGGGGATTTGACAGGCATACTCACGCAGTTGTTAGCGAACGCGGGGCCGATGGTTGGCGGGATACCAGGACATGCGATGACGCTGGAGTTTTCGATTGGAGGCGCGCCGTCGGCTGGGTTGACGTTTGGATATGGGCGAGGCGACGGAGAAGACGCGGCGGCGCCAGAGCGAGCGGGGAGCGTAGACGCGGCGGCGGCCACGGCGACGGAAGGCGCCGCGGCGGAGGTGAATAGCGAAGAAATTTTGCGGCGATTCGTCGCAACGCTTGAGCGCACGATTGAAGCCGTGCGGGAGGGTGCGCCTGAGATGCCGCCGCCCGCGGCGGATGTCGGCGCGGCACCGGCGCCGGCGGAACGTGAGAACGTTGACGACGGCGGTGCGACGCATTTCGGCGTGCAGTGCGACGCATGTAGTCAGGCGCCTGTGCGGGGTAGCCGGTACAAGAGCGTCGCACACGAAGATTTCGATTTGTGCCAAGCCTGTTTCACCTCTGGACGAGGCGCGGCATGCGGGCCGTTTGCTCGATTGGACCTTCCGTTGCCATCGGGGTTGCCACCCATCGTCGTTGATCCAAACGCCGACGACGTAGACGTAGGCGCTGGTGCGACGCCGCGCGAGCGAAGCGAAGTTGCCCTCGGTGGACTTGGTGAAATCTTACGCTCCGCAGCGGCGCTCGCGCGAGCATCCGCTCCGTTGCTCGACGATATCGCCGATAGATATTCTCCAGACACGCGCGCGAACACCGTAGAAACCCAAGCGCGTGGTTTGCAGCTCGCGGCCGTCATGCAATCTGTCGGTTCGTTGTGGTGCGAGCTCGCGCGCGCAATCTCGGTTGTTCCGCCTCCGCCCGGGACGATGACAGAGCAAGGGGCTCTTTTGGCGGGCGACGACGTTAACGCACCGAGAAGTGTGTTCACGTATCCTCGTTTAGCGCACATCTCGCCTACTGGGGCGTTTCCGCACACACGTCCACCAGGCATGCCGTTGCACAATAGCTCAAACTTTGTCAACGGCGCGCCGGCCCATCCGCAGGGCCGTTTCGTGCCCGCGGGCATCATCAACGGCGGCGTGCACATCATCTCTGCCGGTCCAGAGTTTGAAGGCGTTGAGCATTTACCGGCATCGATTCAAAATTTGTTAAGACGTCGTGTACAAGTCGCCGGCGCGCGACGAGAGCAGCAGACGCAGCGAGAACAACCGGCGCATGCGGTACCGATCGCAACCGCCACGCCGCCTGAAGCGCCGGAAGGAGAGCTCCCAAGAAATACGCCGACGAATGTCAGATCGAGCACTCGCGCACCGCCGACGACTGGTGACGCTTCTGCGACGCAGGGTCATGAAACACACTCCAATCGAGCGTTGTCAAGGTTTCTTGGATCGATGCTTCGCGTGATTCCGTCGCCAAGTTTTGGCCGAACTGCGGCGCCGCGTGCAAATGTCACGCAGCGCGCGCGCGAAGTGCATTCTATGCTCAGACATACACCGCCGACGACTACGACGAACGCGAACGCGACGGAGAATGCGACTACTGGGTCGATCGCCACGGGCGAAGCGTCGCCATCATCGCCGACTCGACGCGGTTTGCGTCGACGTGCGTCTGACCAAAACGAAACCGAAGGTACGCGCGCGGCGAAATCATCCAAGGTTGACGACGATGGCAAATCGCCCGCTGCTGCGGCCGGCTCGTCTCGTGGAACCGAGAACAAAGACACGAATACTGAAGAGTAAGCGTTCGTTGCGGACTTCCCGACCTCTCTGCTACAAACATGATTTAGACAACACATGACACTGCATGTGCGCGTGATTGCTTTGATTGCTTCGGTTTGATTGATTGATTGATTGATTGCCGCTCGCCGCGCTACATTTACAACATTTGTAAAACATACACACTCAAAAGTTACCGTGCGCACGCTTACTTTACTAACTATCTATCGAAACCGCCGCAGTTTAAGCGTAGCTAACGCCATGGCGCCTACGGCGGCGCCGCCTAAATGCCCAGCGTGCGCCACACCACTTCCACCATCCTGAATCCCCACCACGTCTCGTAAAAGAAACAACCCACCGAGTAACACGCTCGGCACTGGAAGAATGGCGTACAAGTAAATTGTTCGCATCGGATAGAGTAAAATTTCAAACGCCACAATCGCGTTCACCGCGCCACTCGCGCCGAGCGCTGCGGGCGTGAAGTAATGCCCACGCTTGGAGGCACGATCTTCGATGAACCTTGACACGTACGCATCAATACGATCGAAGATATTCGCCGTCCCGCGTCGTCCGTCATACGCCCGCATTCGGCGCTCGCGTAACCGTCTGCACCATAAAACGTGCGCGGCGCTCGCGCCGACGCCGCCGACGCAATACAACGTAAGTAGATACCTTCCGCCAAACCTCTCACACACGCTGCGACCGAAAAAATACAGCGCAATCATGTTCATCCCGAGATGCGTCATGTCAAAGTGCGAAAACGCCGATGTGAGCATCGTATGATACCGACCGCGGTGTAACGCCTCTTCGCTTACGGTAAAGTGCTTGCGCATCCATCGCACGTCATCGCTGGCGTTCCAGGCGTAATACACCCCGGCATTTGTGCATATGAGCATCCACAGCGCGGTCGTGCTGTGGTCTAAACGACGCGAGGCGTCGGCAAACGTTTGGCTGACGATGCCGCCGTAGCCGGGAGCGGGAGGAGCGTTTCGATAGGCCCGTACGTTTCGCACGGCGACATCTCGCAGCCTTTGATTATGGCGGTAGAAATACAACGCCGACGACATCGGCGGCGACGTCTTCGCGCCTCGCGACGTCGCCATCGAGCGATGAAACAATGATGACACGGCGCAAGATGCAGTTGAAGATCCTCGCGACGTCGTCTCCGCAAACGTCCCCAAGAACGCCCGCGCGACAATCGACGACGCGAGCCGTCGAGACATGACGATGATGACCCGCGCGCGCTAGTCGCTCGCTCGCGCACACGAATCACGCCGCGCGGCGAGTGCTGCTCTACTTTTCGTCGCGTCGCGCACTGACCAACGAGGTGGGAAAAACTAAACATTTTATATACAAACTACGTTCCAATCGAACGAGACGCCGCGCCGAGCTATGAATCACAAGAATTTCTTACGTTCGCGCCCATAGCGCGCGTCATTTGCGTCCTGTGTGCGCGCATACAACGCATCATCGAAACGCGCGTCAGTCGTGTCGCCTCAGTCATCCATCGTATACCCCAACCAAGCTCACCCGCACCGTGCGTGCGCGCGCGCCCGCGCGCGAAACCAAAGCGCGCGAAACCAAAGCACATCGATCGCGTTCGCGCATCACGCGCCGTGACGTACGAAATCCTTCACGCATCCGCGGTAAATCAACGTCGGAACGAAGACCCCGAACACAGCCACGAGCGCGATCGACCGCGGATTCAAACGGAACCTGCGCTCGACCACCTCGCGCGCGGCGCCGTGCGCCTCGATGAATGGGTTGGTTTTGATTCCCGTCGGGTCGTGGCCAGCCATGGGTGCGGGGCGACGTCGGGTGTGGCGTGCGGCGTGCGCGCGCGCGTCGGCGTGTGACGGCATTCATTCGCACGACGCCCGGCGATGCGCCTTCGCGTGCGCGAGAGCGCGGCAGCGGCGGCGGCATCGACGACGGATGGGAAGACGGTGAAGATTGACGTGGATGACGCCATCACGCTCGAGGCGCTGCGCGCGGCGTGCGCGAGAGCGTTGCGTGGGGACTGGGTGGGCGCTGCTACCGCGGCGTCGGGACGTTCGGTCAAAGTATCGCTCAATGGCGCGGATGATCTCGGATGCGGACGAGAAGAGAATGAATGCGTCAGTGTTCGTGCGCTCGGGGTGAATGGTGGGGATTTAGTGCGATGCGTGTTCGATGAGGGGGCGAACGCAGGCGCTAGTGCGACTGCGCGCGCGGCATCAGAGAATGCTCTGGGAGAAGCGATGACGATGGATGAGGACGATGACGCGAGTGCGGGAGATGGGACGATGATGGATGCTACGCCGGCGTTATCGGTGTCGATTGAGGACGTGCGAGAGATTCCGCAGTGTGTGCGTGAGTTGCTCGAACGCGGCTCGGCGTCTGAAGGCGAAGTCGCGTTCGTCGCCGCGCACGCGTTAATGCTACATTTAGGCGCACGCGTGATTGGCGACGTTGAATTGAGTGAAGGTTTAGCGCGCCAAGGGTGCTTTTCGGTGCGATATGCCCTGCCGATACCTGGGTCGGAGGAGAAGGTGACGTGCGCAGTGCGCGCGCAACCCGTGGACGCACACCTGTCGATGATTGGAACATTAGAAGTGCATAGCTCTGTGGCGTACGCCACGCTGTTGAACGTGAATGAGTACGTAACGAATGTACACACTTTGTCTATAGAACAAATGCGAGGGATTTGGGCGAAAGTAAACGACGGTATGGTGAGCAAATTGTTTGCCGCAGCAAATGCGCAAGCCGCCGGCGTGCTTTCTCGCGGGACATTAATGTCACTCCCGTCAGACATCAAGAGCACGATTGTGAGTCATATGGATGCATACAGTTTGGCATACTGTGCCTGTACCTGTAAAGAGTTACATTCGATGTGCTCGAGAGATGAATTTTGGGAGCCGCTGTTGCGACGCGATTTCGGCGTGGAGCGACCAGAGCTCGGTGGCCGCCCGCTGCGTTCGGCGTACAACCGACTCGCCATCGAACGATCTATACATCGCGAAGCACAATTACGCGCTGAGTCTTACCATCCAATGCCCGGCCGTTTGCCGAGACATGGAGAGTATATTGATCCCGAGCGCGACATCTATCCAGGACATCTTCCGGGACACGTTCCAGGCATCATCGGAGGCGATTACGACTTGTGGCCGGGTGGACTCAATCCAAACCCCCCTGGGTATGGTCGCGGTGGACTCGGTGGACCTGGTCGCATGCCGGATCCACGCGGTGGATGGCCGGGTGGTGGACCGCCGTTTCCGCCGCAACCCGGCGGTTTACCGTACCGCCCAGACCCGGATGCCGATTTGCGAAACCCACTCGGTGGGCGAGGACGCGGCGGGCGAGGACACGATCCGCGATTTCCAGGCATGCCACCGAATCCTGGGTGGGATGGTCGACCACGACCGCCACCTGATTTCTTTTAGACGTGTACAACAGTTTAGTTTCGTCGGCGCGCATTTTAGGGTACAATGTGTACATTTGTAGCTTTACAATTGAATCGGACATTTTGGTTCTACTGCTGTGTGTGTGTGTGTGTTTGTGCGCGCGTGCGCTTGAATGTCGCAATGTGCGGTGCGTGTTGTATTATTTCTGCTGCTTTCGCGCGGCAGCAGCTCGATCCGCTCGACGGTATCGCGCTTCTCGCTGCACCGTATTGAGCAACATTTCCGTGCGTCCCAATTTTCGTTCTTCTCGAGCAATCGCCTCCACCAAATTATTGCGCGCTTGCGCCAGCGAATTCAAAGTCTTCTCACTCGACTTTTTCATCTCCATCAACTCATCGCGAAGCATATTCGAGAACTCATCCGCGGCATCGAGCGCCTCAGGCGTCGGCGCCACCGCGACCGCGACCGCGGGCGCGGGCGTAGGCGTAGGCGTAGGCGTAGGCACCGTGGCCACCGCCGCCACGGGCACCGCCGCCGCACCCGCACTCAACCCCGCTCGCGCCGCGCGTTCCTCGCGCACGCGCGCCATAATCTCCTGCACTTCGCGATCAATCTTCTCTTTTTCCTCGCGCTTCTCTTCGCTCATCCGCGCGTTGGCATCCCTCAACGCGTCCCGAAACGCATCGTTAAACAGCGGCGACTCCACCGCATTCGCCGCTTCAAGAATCGCGTGATCATCGAAAACCACCCCGTCGCCGTCGTCGTCGCCGTGCACGCTCGCCGCGAGCGCGCCGAACGCATCGGCGACGTCGTGCCCACTCGACTGCTGCGCGCGCAGGCATGGACGCCGCGCCCCGGCGCCGAGCGCCGCGCGGCGCGCCGGGCAACGCGCCAGCGGCGCGAGCGATGTCGTCATCGTCGTCGTCA